>Ga0210392_10000025_pt1 | contig 144738 bp, 125 predicted proteins | sample IncBWC30OmetaG_FD_161057 | JGI IMG/M metagenome (GOLD analysis project Ga0210392, IMG submission 161057) | Forest soil microbial communities from Barre Woods Harvard Forest LTER site, Petersham, Massachusetts, United States - Inc-BW-C-30-O ... | reverse complement strand
CTGGTGGTTCTAGCGAGGAGCTTGAACCCGATCCCATCCCGAACTCGGCCGTTAAACTCCTCAGCGCCAATGGTACTATGGCTTAAGCCCTGGGAGAGTAGGTCGCTGCCAGACCTGCCAAGGACAAAGGTTTCCTCTTTACGTGTCATGATGGAAAAAGACGCCGCTTCCCCAGCGCATGGTATGCGCAAGGGGGAGGCGGCGTTTTTTTGTGCCTGCCAGACTGCGTTGGCACGCCGGGATTATTCAGCCATGATTGGCCGCCAGATTAGCGGCGTCGTTTTGAACCGCGTCTCTCCCGCCATTGACCTATCCAGACCAGAGTCTCAGCAGCCCAGGAGAATCCTCATGCGCAACATCGTTCGCCCCCTTGCCGCCGTCCTGGGTCTCGCCGGGATGATGGCGGTGTTGTCGAGCTCCAACGCCTTCGCGCAGGCCAAGCAGGCGCCGAAGCAGACCCCCGCTCCGGCCGCCAAGCAGCAGGCCGCCCCGCCGTCCGAACCCGCGCCGATGAAGCAGATCGCGCTCACCGAAAAGCAGATCGAAGGCGTGCTCGCGGCGGCCAAGGACATCGACGCGATCACCGACAAGATCCCGGACAACGCCAAGCCGGATCCGAAGATCGATGCGCAGCTCGACGCCGTGGCGAAGAAAAACGGCTTTGCCAGCTACGCCGAATACAACGACGTGAACGACAATATCAGCATGGTGATGAGCGGCTTCGATCCGGCCACCAAGAAATATGTCGGCGCCGAAGCCATGCTCAAGGCGCAGATCGCAGCCGTGCAGGCCGACAAGAAGATGCCGCCCAAGGACAAGAAACAGGCGCTGGACGAAATGAACGCGGCGCTGAAGACGCCGGCGCCCGCGATCGAGAACAAGGGCAACATCGATCTCGTGGCCAAATATTACGACAAGCTCGCCGACGCGATGAAGGACGACCAGTAACGCGGCACGCTCGTCATGCGCGGGCGCAGGCACACAGTCAGCCGTCATCCTGAGGAGCCGCGCGCTTGCGCGGCGTCTCGAAGGATGGCCCGGAACGCTGGAGGCCCATCCTTCGAGACGCGGCGAGGAGCGCGGCTCCTCAGGATGACGGCAGTGTTTCCCGGATCAAAAGCCCCGGAGATTCTCCGGGGCTTGTCTTTTCGACGTTCGAGCCTCAGGCCCGCGTGCGCATCCGCATCATGAAACTGTCGAAGCTCAATTCAGCGACCTGCATCCACGCCAGCGATTCGCTGCGATAGTTCGACAGGCTGGCGTGCATCTTGCCGAAATGCGGGTTGGACTTCGACAGATCCGCGTAGATTTCGTTGGCGGCCTTGTAACAGGCCTCCAGCACTTCCTGCGGGAACGGACGCAGCAGCGCGCCGGCTCCGACCAGCCGCTTCAGCGCCGGCGGGTTGACGTAGTCGTATTTGCCGGTGACCCAGGTGAAGGTGTCGCGCGACGCAGACGCAACCGCCGCCTGATAGTGCTTCGGCAATTCGTTCCACTTCTGAAGGTTGAAGATGTTGTGGCCCTGGCCGGTGCCTTCCCACCAGCCCGGATAGTAATAATACTTCGCCACCTTCACGAAACCGAGCTTCTCGTCGTCGTAAGGGCCGACCCATTCGGCCGCGTCGATCGTGCCTTTCTCCAGCGCCGGATAAATATCGCCGGCCGCGATCTGCTGCGGCACGCCGCCGACCTTGGCGATGATGGTTCCGGCAAATCCGCCGACCCGGAATTTCAGACCTTTGAGGTCTTCCATCGATTTGATTTCCTTGCGGAACCAGCCGCCCATCTGCGCGCCGGTGCTGCCGGTCGGAATGCCGTAACAGTTATATTCCTTCAGCAGGTCGTTGAGCATGTCCTGGCCGCCATCGAACAGCAGCCACGAAATATGCTGACGGGTGTTGAGTCCGAACGGCAGCGAGGTGCCGAACGTAAACGCCGGGTTCTTGCCCCAGTAATAGTACAGCGCGGTATTGCCCATCTCGAGCGTGCCGTTCTGCACCGCGTCGAGCACCTGCAAGCCGCCAACCAGTTCGCCGGCGGCGAAGGGTTGAATCTGGAAGCGGTTGTCGGTGATGTCGGCGACGCGCTTGCAGAAGAACTCGCAGCCGCCGTAGAGCGTATCGAGGGACTTCGGCCAGCTTGCCGCGAGCCGCCACTTCACCTCGGGCATCGATTGCGCGATCGCGGGCGCAGCCACTGCGCTCGCGGCGAGACCGACACCGCCTGCTTTCAGAAATTCACGACGTTTCATGCGCTTCCTCCTCCGGTTTGGGTGATGCCCCCGACGCAGGAAACGATCTTGGGTGTCGTTTTATTATTCGTCGGCGGCCGACGTTGAGATTAGACCTTGAAGACCAAACCCTCGATCTGGCGCGCAATCGAAATCTGAAAATCCCGGCCCCGGGCAGGATGGACAATCGATTTTCAAGAATCAAGGGCGCGCTTTGGCGCAGCCGGGAGAACGCAGTTGCGAAAGGCGCTTGCGGCGGGCGAGGCGGAGTTGATCAATTCAGAGGCATCCGGGGACGCGCTCGCCCGGCCTGGCCCGCGCCGCCAAAACGCTTCTCCATCGCACGTCGCGTTACGACGGCATCGGCACCGGCGTCGGCTTCCACATCGTCCCACCTGACCACGGCGCCGTGGGCAATATCGTTCTTCAGCTTCACTCTGTGCGCAAGCCCGATCGGCAGCGCGCCGGCCGCAAGGCTGGCCGCTGCCGGCATCAACTTGCCCCACACGGTGTAGCCGCCTTCGCCGTCGAGCATTTCGCCTGACCGCAGGTTACGCTTGGCGACCGCGGCGACGTCGCCGCGAAAACCGTGCGGCTGCCCGGTCGGCTCGCACCGCAATGCCGCCGACAGAATCGAGATGTTCAGCTCCAGTCCGATCAGATGATAGGGCTTGTACATCGCCGCATAGCGGCCCGAAGCGTCCGTCTTCAATCCGTATTGCCGGAAGCAGTCCGCGGCGTAATCGTTCGGCGCTTCCAGCACCACATAAACCCCCCAGCGTAGGTCGCGAAATACTGGCCGGCCGTCGCGCTCCAGCGACGACACCACTTCGACCACGCCGGATTTTTCCAGCACGCCGCCCTTGTCATGCGGCCGCATCACATGCGGCAGGTCATCGACGCCGCAGGGCGGAAACAATAGCCCGCCCGAGGGCACGTCGAGCCCGGTGGCGTTGGCGATCGCCGCCATTTCGATGGCGGATTTGGTGCCGTCCAGAAACGAGTTGAACATCTGCGGATTCATGCCGGCGGACTGCGCCTCGCCGGCCGTCAGGCCATAATGGCTCCATACGCCGGCCGGCGTCACGTCGTGATAGGCCGGCAGGTACTTGGTGCCCTTGCCGGCGGCGACGACGCGGAATCCGGTGGCGCGCGCCCAGTCCACCATCTCCGCGGTGAGCGCCGGCTGATCGCCGTAAGCCAGCGAATACACCACGCCGGCCTGCCGCGCTTCCTCCGCGAGCAGCGGCCCCGCCAGCACGTCGGCCTCGACATTGACCATGACGATATGCTTGCCGGCCTTGATCGCGGCGCGGGCGTGGCGAATGCCGACCGCCGGATTGCCGGTGGCTTCCACGATCACGTCGATATTTCCGCTCGTCGCCAGGGCGCCATCGTCGGTGAACTTCGTCGCCGCGATCCGCTCATCATCCCATCCAACCGTGCGGCAGGCTTCGCGCGCGCGCTCCGGATCGAGATCGACAATCACGGGCACTTCCAGCCCCTGTGTGTGCGGCACTTGCGACAGGAACATCGAGCCGAATTTTCCGGCGCCGATCAGGGCGACGCGGACGGGCGTGCCGGCGGCGCGGCGCGCTTGCAGGAGATGATGCAGGTTCATGGAGAAATTCCGATTCGATTCTAACGTGTCCCGGACGCGATGCGGCATTCTTCATGCCGCTTCGCAGAGCCGGGACCCCGGTTAAGCTCGTCGCGTAGTGACCGGGGCCCCGGCTCTGCAGCGCAACGCTTCGCAAGTGCTACGCGCTGCGCTGCGTCCGGGGCACGAGATACCGTTACTCCGCCGCCTGCCGCTGCGCGCGGGCGAGCCGCAGCAGCGCGTCATCATCTACGGTCTGGATCGGCGTGAAATCGCGGTGCGCGATATAGTCCGGCCGCGTCGGGGTGCGGATGTAGTTCGAGACCGCATTCAGCGTCAGGTACACGATCTTGCGCGGATAGGGCGTGATGTTGCCGGCCGAGCCGTGCACCAGATTGCCGTGGAACATCAGCATGCCGCCGGCCTTGCCGGTGGGCGCGACAATGCCGCCGTCTTTCACAAGACGCGTGACGGTCGCCTCATCCAGCGTCCACAGCGGATACGACGTGGTCTCCAGATCGTGCGACGCCTTGAGATCGCCGGCGGTCTGGCTCTTCGGCACCAGCATCAGCGGGCCGTTGATCGGCATCACCTCGTCGAGGAACACCGCGATGTTCATCGCCTTCGGCTGCGGCATGCCGTCGTCGCGCTTCCAGGTGCCGTAATCCTGATGCCACTGCCAGACGTCGCCGGTGAAAGCGGCTTTGGCGTTGATCTTGTACTGATGCATGTAGACCTTCTCGCCGAAGATCTGTTCGACCGGATCGATCATGCGCGGATGCGCGCCGAGCAGGCCGAACGCCTCGTTGTAGAGATGGGCTGCAAAGGCGGTGCGCGGCGCGCCGCTCTTCTCGCGCCATACCTCGGGGCGGTCGGCGTCGTAGATATTCACCGCCTCATGCGCCAGCAGTGCCACTTCTTCCGGGCTGAACAGTTCGGGCAGAAACAGCCAGCCCTCGCGGTTGAAGTCGTCGATCTGTTGCTGGGTCAGTTTCATGGTGTGTTTCCTCGCGTTTTTCAGGGCGAAGCCCGTGCGTTGAGCAAAGATTAACACCGGGCGAGCCGATTACCAACCCGCTGACACGAGGAACATTCTTCATTCTGAACGGCCGGCCGCATCGCTTCGACGCAGATGGGCCATACGCCGCGTACCACCTTGGGGCGTAGCTGTATTTGAGAACCGCAAGATCAAGCCGGCGGGCTTTGTGTTGCGATCAAGGAGTTGCAACGCAGATCGCGGCGTTGACGCCGGCTAAAAGAAACCGGTTTCGTTCAGGGTGAAGTCGAGACGAATTTCGGCGTTACCGCTCACAATCCTCACGCTATGTGACTGCGGTTGGTTGACCTGAATGATGTCGAAGGTCGTGATCGTCTTGGAGCCGCTGCCAAAGTTGTCGAGGCTGCCGCCAAATTGCAAAAACTTGCCGTTGAGCCTTTCCGGCTCGGTGCTGGGAGTCGACAGGACAAATGTGGCGGTTGAATTGATGGCCGTCGGTGTACCTTGAGCTACCGTGATGGGCCCGTCCGGAAACGTGAATATGTCGCGTTGCGATTTTTCCTCGTGGGGATTTTCATTGAATGTAGTTCCAAAGATGCGGCCCGAAATTTCCAGGTCGGCGGCGCCGCCAGTCCCGCTATCGAAGGAAATTGCGACCAGTGTGGCATCAATGATTTTGGGCATAATTTTCCTCCGTCGGTCAGCATTTCGTTAAAAGGCTAGAGATTTGCATGACCGAATATGCGCCCACCCAACGGTGCTTTGCAAGTGACGCCGGGACGACAGGATTCACGCTGCCAAAAACGCCAACACGATCTCACAAAATCTCTGCGGCGCCTGCTCGAACATCCAGTGACCGGTGCCGGGAATCATCGCCTTCCTTGCGTTTGGGACATGCGCTGCCAGCGCGTGCAGCACCAGCGGCAGCAATCCCTTGGTGTCGGCACCGCCGATGAACAGCGTCGGCATCCGGATCGACTCGGCGTCTCCCCTGGAGTAGGGCGGTCGCTTGTCCCGCACCTGACCGACCAGGGTAAACGCGTTATCGCGCAGTTGCTGCCTCCGCGCCTCGGGCAGGCGCCCCCATGCGCCCTCGCCCTCGACCGCGTCGAAGAAGAATTGCATTCCGGCGTCGATATCGCCGGCCTTAATTCTCTCGGCTGCCGCGGCGAACTTTCCGGTGAATTGCGTCGGGCCGGGTTTTGCCGTGGGATCGAGCGATACGTCGATTTCACCGCCGGGCTCGACCAGAACCAGCTTCCGCAGCAGGTCGGGCCGCCGTTGCGCGGCGCGAAACGAGATGTGCCCGCCACGCGAATGTCCCATCACATCCACCGGCTTCGCTTCCAGTTGCTCAATGAAGGCAATCACGTCGGCGACATGCTGCGCGATCGAATAGGTATCGCCGACGCCGTCCCAGTATTCGGGAAAAAAGTGCCGCAGGCTGACGGCAATCACGCGATGCTTTTTCGACAATGGCCCGAGCACCGCCGACCAGGTCCGGAAGTCGCCCAGCGCGCCATGCACGCAGACCAGCGGCGGTCCCTCGCCGACCTCGAGATAGGCCATGTCGGTGCCGTTGACGCGAAGGGTTTGCATGAGGGGCCCTCGGGTTTAACCGAATTAATGATCATTCACGGTGTTGTGTATGGAAGCAAGTTCCCCCGGAAAGCGGGTGGATAGCAACAATCTCCAAGCCTAGATTTGCCTCATGCATCAGAGTCCGGGGATCAATGATATGGAGCGCAAGATTTTGGAGCCCGCCATGACCGACCATTGTTTTGCATTGTTCGACACCGCCATCGGGCGCTGCGCCATCGTCTGGGGCGAGCGCGGCATCAATGGGGTGCGGCTGCCGATGCCGACCGAGGAAAAGACCCGGATGCGGATTCGCCAAAGCTATGGCGAGATCGACCAAGCGCCGCCGCCCGCCAACGTGCAGGCCGCGATCGACGCGATCGTCGAACTGCTCGACGGCAAGCCGGTCGACCTCACCGGTATCGAACTCGATCTCGACGGCATTCCGGAATTCAACCGCGGCGTCTACGATATCGCACGCACCATTCCGCCGGGACAGACCATGACCTATGGCGACATCGCCAAGCGGCTCGGTGGCGTCGAACTGTCGCGCGATGTCGGCCAAGCCTTGGGACATAATCCATGCGCGATCGTGGTGCCGTGCCACCGGGTACTCGCCGCAGGCGGCAAGCCCGGCGGATTTTCCGCCAATGGCGGCGTCAGCACCAAGCTCAAGATGCTGGCGATCGAGGGCGCGGCGGTGAATCACACGCCGAGCCTTTTCGATTAAGCTGCCTTGATTTCGTCGCTGGTTCGCCGCAACGGCGTCGCAAGGCAGCTAAGCTCAGGCCGCCGGCGGTAAAGAGACTTTAACCGACGGGCGCGCCAACATTTTTTCGTGGAAAGCATCGAGGTTGGGATAGGCCTTGCGCCAGCCGCAATCGGCGAAGCGGAAATCGGCATAGCCGAGCACGCAAACCAGCGCGATCTGTACAATGTCGAGCGGCCGCGACAGCACGTCGGCCTGCTTGTCGAACCGCGCCATGCCTTGCCAGGCGCGGTTCCAGTGATCGTCGGTCCAGGCCTGCCACTGCAGCCCCTGCGGCCGCACCATCTTCTCGTAGCGGCACAGCAGCATCGAATCGAGCATGCCCTGCAGCAGGGAATGGTCGCTCTTGACCTTCCATCGCGTCGGGCCGGAAGCCGGAATCAGTTTTCCCCCGCCAGCGAGTTCATCGAGATATTCGACGATGACGTAGGAATCGAGAACGACCTCGCCATTGTCGAGAATCAGCGCCGGTATCTTCTTCAACGGATTGACGTCGTGCATGTATTGATCGTTGGGCGTGCCCGGCACGACCGTGGCCGTGACGAATTCGATCTTGTCGATCAGGCCGAGCTCGGTCGCGGCGATGCGCACCTTGCGAACGAACGGCGAGGACTGGGAAAAGATGAGTTTCATGGGGAATGTCCTTGAAAATTTTTTGCTCCGTCATGGCCGGGCTTGTCCCGGCCATCCACGTCTTCCTTGCCGCGACGCCGTCGAGACGTGGGTGCCCGGCACAAGGCCGGGCAAGACGATCTAATGTGAGGACGAGTGCCTCACGCCGCGACGATCTCCTGCCGCTGTTCGCCCAACCCCTCGATGCCCAGCGTGACCACGTCGCCGACGTTGAGGAAGGTCGGCGGCTTCATGCCGGTGCCGACGCCGGGGGGCGTGCCGGTGGTGACGATATCGCCCGGCAGCAGCGTGAGGAATTGCGAGACGTAGGAAATGCACTTGGCCATGGTGAAGATCATGGTCGAGGTCGATCCGGTCTGGCGGCGCTGGCCGTTGACGTCGAGCCACATCGACAGTTTCTGCACGTCGGCGATTTCGTCCTTGGTCACCAGCCACGGGCCGACCGGCCCGAACGTGTCGTGCGACTTGCCCTTGGTCCATTGTCCCAGCCGCTCGATCTGGAAATTGCGCTCGGACACGTCGTTGCAGACGCAATAGCCGGCGACGTGATTGAGCGCGTCGGCCTCGGAGACATACTTGGCGCGGGTGCCGATGATGGCGGCGATTTCGACTTCCCAGTCGAGCTTGGTCGAGCCGCGCGGCTTCTCCACCGCGTCGTAGGGACCGCTCAGCGCCGTGTTGGCCTTGATGAAGAAGATCGGCTCGGTCGGAATAGCCGAACCGGTCTCCTTGGCGTGGTCGACATAGTTGAGGCCGATGGCGACGAATTTCGAGATGCCGGTCACGGGCGCGCCGATCCGCGGTTTGCCGTCGACGGCGGGAAGTTTTGAGGCATCGAGGCCCGCGAGCTTGGTCAGGCTGGCCGGCGCATAGGCCTCGCCATTGAGGTCCTTTATCTGTCCGGACAAATCGCGCAATTGACCCGATTTATCAATCAGGCCGGGTTTTTCCTGGCCAATCGCGCCATATCGAACAAGCTTCATTTGTCATCACTCCCTGTGCGGTTTTGATTGCTTGGATGCTTCATGGAACAGGGCGCGGCGAAATTCAATGCCTGAATCCGCCCAGCTTTGCAGGGCTGCTAGGCAGCGGCGAATTTGAAGGCTTCGCCGTCGCGCTGGATGCGGCCGGCGTTGAAATGTCCGCCGATCGTCAGCGTCGGCGTATCGGCGAAACGCGAGAACAATTCGTGCCGCGTGGCGGCCGATTGCACCGGGTCGGAATCCGCGGTCGACGACCAGTCCAGATGCGCCATCTGGCAGGGATGGTGGGCGACATCGCCGGTGAGAAGCCCTTCCTCGCTGCCGGATCTGATATGAAGGCTCATGTGGCCAGGGCTGTGGCCGGGCGTCGGGATCATGGTGATTTCATCGGTTAGGCGGTGATCGCTGGCGATCAGGTCGGCCTTGCCGGCATCGGCGACGGGTTTGACGGAATCGTTGAATACGGCGGCGTGCTCGGGGGTGTCGCTGTGATCCCGCCAGTGCTCATATTCGGTCTTGCCAAACACGTAGCGCGCATTGGCGAAAGTCGGCACCCATTTGCCGCCTACGAGTCTTGTGTTCCAGCCGACGTGATCGACATGCAGATGCGTGCAAAGCACGGTGTCGATGCTGTCGGGCGGAAAGCCTGCTTTCGTCATGGTTTCGAGAAAAGGGCCTTTCCGGTTGTTCCAGGTCGGCACGCCGCGGCCTTCCTTGTCATTGCCGAGGCCGGTATCGACCACGATCCGGCGCGACGGCGTCTGCAGCACCAGCGAATGGATCGACATTTTGAGCCGGCCTTCCTCGGTAGCGAAATGCGGAATCAGCCACGGCAGTTTCCGGATTTCCTCGTTGCCGGCCAGCGGCAGGATAAATCGCGTGCTGCCGATGGTTTCCAACTCGACGATTTTGGTGATCTTGACCTTGCCGATGGTCCAGTGCATCCGAGGTTCTCCCTGCCGCAACGGGCATCTTGAATTATCCCGCCTAGCGTGCGCAATCGACGATGACGGTGCCGAGCTTGTCGCCTTTTTCCACCGCGAGATGGGCCTGTGCGGTCTCCGACAGCGCGAACTGCGCGGCGATGTTATGAATGCGCGGGCCGGCGGCAAGCCATTTGGAAATGTCGGCCTGGGCTGCCGCGAGCAGCGGCGGCGGAAGCGCGAACAGCACCAGCGGACGCAGCGCGATGCATCGCTCCATTAGGTCGCGCATCGGAACCACCGGGTTGCGATTGCCGTTGGTGGCATAGACCGCGATGGTCGAATTCATCGCCATCAGCTTCAGCGTGGTGGCGATATTGCCGCCGAAATCGACATCGACCACGCGGTCGATTCCGCGTTGTTCGGTGAACGCCATCGCCTTTGCGACGACGTCTTCTGCCTTGTAGTCGATCGCGAGATCGGCGCCCGCGAGGCGCGCCTGTTCGGCCTTCATCGACGAACTCACGGTCGCGATCACCCGCGCACCGCCCCATTTTGCCAACTGCACCGCATAATGACCGACCGCGCCCGCGCCGCCGGTCACCATAACGGTCTGGCCCGCGACCGGTCCATCGCAGAACAGGCTGCACCACGCGGTCATGCAGGGAATACCAAGCATAGCACCCGCGGCAAACGAAACATCCGCGGGTAGGGACGTCACCAGATGCTCGGCCAGCGTGATATATTCAGCCGCGGTGCCGAACGCGCGGCCGTTGCGCTGGCCGTTGTAGAGCCAGACGCGCTGGCCGGTGCTCAATCGCGTGACGCCGTCGCCGACCTGGTCGACAATGCCGGCGCCGTCGCTGTTGGGAATCACGCGCGAAAATTCCATCGCGCGGTAGCTGCCGGCGCGGCGACCGACATCGGCCGGATTGACGCCGGAAGCCTCGAGCTTGACGCGAACTTCACCGGACGCGGCGACAGGCGTCGGCATGTCGCCGTAAGTCAGCACGTCCGACGCAGCGCCCGTTCGTTCGTACCAGACTGCCTTCATTTACAAGGTGCCGGGAAACGCGCCGCCGTCGAGGAGGATGTTCTGGCCCGTGATGAAACCGGCTTTGGCGCCGCACAGGAACGCGCAGACATAGCCAAATTCGTCCGGATCGCCGAAGCGTCCGGCCGGATTGAGTTTCGCGCGCTCGGCCAGCATTTCGTCAACTGTAATGCCGCGCTTCTCCGCCTCCATCTTGACGACCGGGCCGCGCAGCCGGTCGGTGTCGAACGGGCCGGGCAACAGGCCGTTGATGGTGACGTTGGAGATCACGGTCTTGCGCGCGATGCCGGCGACGAAGCCGGTGAGGCCCGCGCGCGCGCCGTTGGACAGTCCGAGCACTTCGATCGGCGCCTTCACCGCGGCGGAAGTGATATTGACGATGCGGCCGAATTTTCGCGACATCATGCCGTCGACGGTGGCCTTGATCAGTTCGATCGGGGTCAGCATGTTGGCGTCGATCGCCTTGATCCAGTCGTCGCGGGTCCAGTTGCGGAAATCGCCGGGCGGCGGACCGCCGGCGTTGTTGACCAGGATATCCGGATCGGGACAGGCTTTCAGCGCCGCCTCGCGACCCGCCGGCGTGGTGATATCGCCGGCGACTTCCGTGATCGTGACGCCGGGATTGGCCTTGCGTATGTCTGCCGCGGCCTTGGCGAGCACGTCGGCGCCGCGCGCGGTCATCGTCACGTTGACGCCTTCCGCCGCCAGCGCTGCCGCGCAGGCGCGTCCCAATCCCTTGCTGGATGCGCACACCAGTGCGCTGCGGCCTTTGATCCCAAGATCCACTGTCTCACTCCCCGTTTTTGTTGGACGATTTCTTGAAGTTTGGATGGCTACTGTAGCCAACATCCGGCGCAATGATAAGGGGATCAAGCGCTCGAGGTATTGGCTTCCGCAAACACCAACGTCATCCTGAGGAGCGCGCGCTTGCGCGCGTCTCGAAGGATGGCCGCATACGCTTGTGGCCCATCCTTCGAGGCTCGCCGTAGAGAACGGCGAGCACCTCAGGATGACGTAGTGCTCGTTCAATTCGCCCGCATCTCTGCCTTGATCATATCCGCCGCCTTCTCCCCGATCATGATGGTCGGTGCGTTGGTGTTGCCGCCGATCAGCGTCGGCATCACCGACGCATCGACCACGCGCAAGCCCTCGAGCCCAATCACCCTCAGCTTCGGATCCACCACGGCCAGCGGGTCGTTGACGCCCATCTTGCAGGTGCCGACCGGGTGATAGACGGTATCGACGCGGGCGCGCAGCACGGCGCGGATGTCGTCATCGCCGCGGACGCCTGCGGTGAACATGTCCTTTTTCTGCAGCGCTTTCAGCGCCGGCGTTTGCATCAGCCGCTGCGTGGTCTTGAAGCCCGCGACCATCGATTCCAGATCGCGCGGATCGCCGAAGAAATTCGGATCGATCGCGGGCGGCTGCATCGGGTCGGCGCTGGCGAGCGAGACATTGCCGCGGCTCTTCGGCCGCAGCAGGCATACGTGGCAGGAAAAACCGGCGCCGAGGTGACGCTTGCGGCCATGGTCGTCGACCATCGCCATGCCGAAATGCAGCTGGATGTCGGGCAGGTCGAGGTCGGGCCGCGTCTTCAGAAATCCACCGCATTCGGCAAAATTGGATGTCATCGGTCCGCGCCGCTCGCGCCGGTATTGTCCGATGGCGCGAAAGATCCGCGGCAGGCCCTTGAACGATATTCCGGTGAAGTTCGGATCGTCGGAGGTATAGCCGAAGATGAAATCCGGATGGTCCTGCAAATTTTGCCCGACGCCGGGCAGATGATGCGTGGCTGCGATGCCGTGCTTGGCGAGCGCGGCGCTGTCGCCGACGCCGGACAGCATCAGCAGATGCGGCGTCTGAAATGCGCCGGAGGACAGGATTACTTCGCGGCGGGCGCGCAACTGGCGAAGCTCCTTGCCCTGGCGGTATTCGACGCCGACCGCACGCTTGCCCTCGAACAGGATGCGGGTTGCCTGTGCCTTGGTCTCGACCCGCAGGTTGGTGCGCGTGGTCATGAACGGATGGATATAGGCGCGGGCGGCGCTCCAGCGCTCGCCGTTCTTCTGCGTGACCTGATAAATGCCGAGGCCTTCCTGCTCCGCGGCGTTGAAATCCTCGCGAATCCTGAATTGCGCCTCGCGCGCGGCCTGCAGAAAGGTCTGCTGCACCGGATTGTCGGAACGCAGCTTGTTGACGGCGAGCGGACCGCCCTTGCCGTGATATTCGCCGTCGAAGTCGGCGTTGTCTTCCGAACGCTTGAAATAGGGCAGCACGTCGTCATACGACCAACCGGCATTGCCGAGCGAAGCCCACTCGTCGTAGTCGTTGCGGTGGCCGCGGATATAGACCATCGCGTTGATGGCGCTTGAGCCGCCGAGCCCCTTGCCGCGCGGCTGATAGCCGATCCGGCCGTTGAGCCCCGGCTGCGGCACCGTCTCCAGCGCCCAGTTGTTGACCTTGCCCGCGACCATCAGCACCAGCGCGCCCGGCGTGGTGACGATCCAGTTGTCATTGTTGCCGCCTGCTTCCAGCAGGGCCACGGATGTTTGGGGATCCTCGGAGAGCCGGCCCGCGACCGCGCAGCCGCCGGAGCCGCCGCCAACCACGATGAAATCGAATGTGTCCGTCACAGAGCATCCCCCAGCTTCTTCATTCGTCATTCCGGGATGGCCGAAGGACCAGACGCGGAATCTTGAGATTCCGGGTTCGATGCTTCGCATCGCCCCGAAATGACAACAGAACTACGACATGAACCGCAGCAATTTTTCCAGCCGCGCGATCTTTGCCCCGTAAGGCGGATAGAGATCGGCCAGCCGGTTGAACGGCGAGCGATAGAACACCGGCTTCAGTTTGCTTAAAGACCGAAAACCCCATTCGCCATGATAGGCGCCTGTCCCGGAGGCGCCGACGCCGCCCATCGGCTGGTTGATCTGGGTAAAATGAAACAGGCAATCGTTGATGGTGACGCCGCCCGAGACCGTGCGCGCCAGCACCTCGTCGCGCGCCGCATCGTCCTTGCCGAACCAGTACAGCGCCAGCGGCCGGTCGTGCTTGTTGATCCAGGAGATTGACTCTTCCGCATCCCTGGTGCCGACGATCGGCAATAGCGGCCCGAAGATCTCTTCCTGCATGATAGACATGCCGGGCGTCGCGCCGACGATGATGGTCGGCGGAAATTTGCGTTTCGATTTCCAGGCAGGATCGTCGGGCTTCGCGGGCTGCATGATCTGCGCGCCTTGTGCTGCGGCGTCCGCAACCAGACCTTCCAGCCGCGCATAATGCCGGTCGGAGATGATCGAGGTGTAGTCCTTGTTGTCCGGTTCGGTCCCGTACATGCGCCGCATATGGCCCTGCAGCCTGCCGGCAAGATCCTGCACCGAAGCTTCCGCCACCAGCACGTAGTCCGGCGCGATGCAGGTCTGGCCGGCGTTGAGCAGCTTGCCGTAGGCGATACGTTCGGCCGCCTGATCGAGGTCGGCGGAACGGTCGACGATCGCCGGCGATTTGCCGCCGAGTTCAAGCGTGACCGGCGTCAAATTGCGCCCTGCGGCTTCCGCGACGAGGCGGCCGACCCGGGTCGAGCCTGTGAACATCAGATGATCGAAAGGCAATGCGGCGAAGGCTTTTGAAATATCGCCGTCGATGCCAGTCACCATCATCTCGGCGGCGTCGAATTTGGCGGATATCACTTTCTGCAGCAATGCGGAAAACCGTGGCACCAGCTCGCTCGGCTTGATCATCACCCGGTTGCCCGCGGCAAGCGCTGCCACGGCAGGCGCCAGTGTCAGCTGCAACGGATAATTCCATGGCGCGATGATGCCAACGACCCCAAGCGGCTGCGGGATCAGCCGGTTCTTGGCCGGGAAGAACTGCGCGGCTGTTGAAATCCGCTGCGGCGCCATCCAGCTCTTGAGATGTTTCGCGGCATGCTTGATTTCACCAAGCACCAGCAGGGTCTCGGCGATCGCGGTTTCGGTGGCGCAGCGATGGCCGAAATCCGCTGAAATCGCCTGATCGAAGCGGGCTTCATTGTCCGAGATTGCCGTACGCAGCCGCGCCAGCCGGTCGAGCCGTTCCGCCAGCGTCGGTGGCGACTTGGCGCGGGACAGTTCGACCATGCGGTGAAAGGCGTCTTCGAGCGCGTTCTGGCCTGAATTCTTCAGCGATCGGTCCATGGCGTTCCCCGCTTCTCGTTGCCCGACGCTGGGCTTTTGCGGACTTTCTGGCAAGAGCGGGCAGAAGCTGCAAGTTTAGGCGATAAATGCATGTTTCGGCCGTCATAAAATCCCGAAAAAGTGGCCCGCAGCCCTTTCCAAAGCAGCCTGCCGTTGGTACATAGCGCTCGCACCCAAGGGGCTTTGCCCGGGTTGCCTCTCAGGAAGCCTCCGAACCTGACCGATCGGCGCCCTCGGGCGTTGGCCAATTCGTTTCCGGCATCGGTTTTTCGAAGGCGCGCAACGGTTTATCGCGGGGTGGAGCAGCCCGGTAGCTCGTCAGGCTCATAACCTGAAGGTCATAGGTTCAAATCCTATCCCCGCAACCAAGACGATGGCTGATGTTTCAGCTTTTATCGGAAGCCGCCCTTCGGGGCGGCTTTCTGGTTTTCGCCTGCGCGCCACCGTGAGGCTTGCCACCACAGGTGGCATCGCTATATCGGAAATTTCCGTTGTGAGATGAATGAGCCCGAGTATGACCACCGATACCGCCCCCACCGCTGAGTCCCAGCCATTCCAGGCCGAGGTCGCCGAACTGCTGCACCTGATGGTGCATTCGGTCTATTCCGAAACCGATATTTTCCTGCGCGAACTGATTTCGAACGCGTCGGACGCCTGCGACAAGCTGCGCTATGAGGCCATCGCGGTCCCCGAACTGCTCGCCGACGGCGCGTCGCCGGATATCCGGATCGCGCCTGACAAGAAGGCCAACATGCTGATCGTGACCGACAGCGGCATCGGGATGGATCGGCAGGAACTGATCGACAATCTCGGCACCATCGCGCGTTCCGGCACCAGATCCTTTCTTTCCCGCCTCAGCGAGGCCAAGGACGGCGCCGGCCTGATCGGCCAGTTCGGCGTCGGTTTCTATGCCGCGTTCATGGTCGCCGATCGTATCGTGGTCACCAGCCGCCGCGCCGGGACGGATCAGGCCTGGACCTGGTCGTCGTCAGGCGGAAGCGGATTTGAGATCGCGCCCGCCAGCGAAGCGGATGCCGCGCGCATCGCGCGGGGAACGGAAATCGTCCTGCACCTGAAGGGCGACGCGGCAAAGTATCTCGAAACCCACGAGATCGAGCGCATCGTCGGCGCCTATTCCGACAATATCCAGTTTCCAATTTTTCTGGTGCCGGAGGAGGGCGAGCCGCGCCAGATCAATTCGGCGAGCGCGCTGTGGCAGCGCTCGAAATCGGAACTGACGCCGGAAGATTACACGCAAGCCTACAAGGCGATCGCCGGCGCGTTCGACGAGCCGGCGATGACCCTGCATTACCGCGCCGAAGGCCGGCAGTCCTACGCCGTGCTGCTGTTCGCGCCCTCGACAAAGCCGTTCGACCTGTTCGAGCCATCGCGCAAGGGGCGGGTGAAACTCTATGTCCGCCGCGTGTTCATCGCCGACGATGCCGAATTGCTGCCCGCCTGGCTGCGGTTCATCCGCGGCGTGGTCGACAGTGAAGATCTGCCGCTCAACATCTCGCGGGAAATGCTGCAGAACAATCCGCAGCTGACGCAAATCCGTAAAGCGGTGACCGGCCGGGTGGTCGGCGAACTTGAATCCCTGAGCGAGAAAGAGCCCGAGGCGTTTGCGAAGATATGGGACGCGTTCGGTCCAGTCATCAAGGAAGGAATCTACGAGGATTTCGAGCGGCGCGATAAATTGCTGGCGCTGTCGCGCTTCACCACCACTGCAGGCGAGAAGCGGTCGCTGAAGCAATATGCGGAAAACCTCAAACCGAACCAGACCGAGGTATATTATCTGGCCGGCGACAGCATCGACCGGCTGAAGTCGAACCCGAAGCTGGAGTCGGCGGCCGCGCGCGGCATCGAAGTGCTGCTGCTGACCGATGCGGTCGATGCGTTCTGGACGTCGATGCCGCTGGATTTCGGCGGCAAGCCGCTGAAGTCGCTAAGTCAGGGCGACGTCGATTTCGGGCTGATCCCGCTGCTCGACGATAGCGCCGATGACAAAAAAGAGTCCGGCGCCGACGAGGCTGCGACCATTGCCGTGATCAAGGACACGCTCGGCGACCGGGTGTCCGACGTGCGTGTATCGCAGCGGCTCGCCACCAGCGCTTCGTGCCTCGTCGCGGGCGGCTTTGGCCCGGATCGTCAGCTGGAGCGGCTGCTCGCGCAACAGAGCAGGGGCGCTGGCACCAAGCCGATCCTCGAGATCAATATGCGGCACCCCCTCGTCGCCGCCATTGCCGAGGCGAAAGACGCCGCGGCCGATCTGTCGTTCCTGCTGCTGGAGCAGGCGCAGATTCTCGATGGCGAGTTGCCGGAGGATCCCGCCGCTTTTGCGAGCCGGCTCAATCAGCTGGTGTTAAGGGGTTTGCCGAAGGAAAACGGCTAGAATTCGAACCGGATTTCAGCGCGGGCCGTATCTGTCAGACGATTTCAGAACCGGATAATTCCACAGCGATGACCACGCCCGGCGACAGCGAACCATTTTACGCCGGCATTCCGGTGTTTCACGGCTTCGGCAGCCTGATGGATCCGGTCTGGTATTCGCCGTTGCCCGACGACTGGAGCATCGGCATCGCCGACATTGTGGAATCGACCAGGGCGATTGCGGAGAAGCGTTACAAGGCGGTCAACATGGCCGGCGCGGCCGTCATCGCCGCGGTCACCAATGCGCTCGAAGGCCGCGAGTTTCCATTCGTGTTCGGCGGCGACGGCGCCAGCTTTGCGGTGTCGCCCGGCGATCTCGAGCGTGCGCGTGACGCGCTCGCCGCCACGGCAGCCTGGGTGAAGGACGATCTCGATCTGGCGATGCGGGTGGCGCTGGTGCCGGTGGCCGCGGTGCGGGTCCAAGGCCTCGATGTTCGCGTTGCGCGGTTCGCGCCGTCGCCGAACCTGTCCTATGCGATGTTTTCCGGCGGCGGGCTGGGCTGGGCCGAAGCCGCGATGAAGCGTGGCGAGTTTTCCGTCGCCGCGGCGCCGTCCGGCACGCATCCAGATCTCACGGGTCTATCGTGCCGGTTCGAGGAAATTCCTTCGGTGCGCGGGCTGATCCTGTCGGTACTGGTTGTGCCCGCAAAGGACGCCGATCCCAAGGCCTTTCGCAAGCTGATCGAAGACGTCATCGCGCTGGTCGAACGCAGTCCCGACGCCGGGCGGCCGGTGCCGCCGGGCGGGCCGGAGATTCGATGGCCGCCGGCCGGCGTCGATTATGAAATGCGGGCCACGCGCGGCGGGTCGCTGTTCAAGCGGCGCGCATTCGTGCTGGCCAATACGCTGTTTGCCTTTCTGGTCATGCGCTTCGGCATCAGCGTCGGCGGCTTCGTTCCGAAAACCTATGTCCGGCAGGTGGTGGAAAATTCCGACTTCCGCAAATACGACGACGGACTGCGCATGATCCTGGATTGCACGCCGGAACTGGAAAACGCGCTGGCGCAGCGTCTCGCATCGGCGGCTGCAGCGGGAATTATCCGGTACGGCCTGCATCGGCAGGACGCCGCGATGATGACCTGCTTCACGCCCTCGGCGCTGCGCAGCGATCACGTGCATTTCATCGACGGCGCCCGCGGCGGCTACGCCTCGGCGGCGACCGCGTTGAAAGCCACGCTGCTCTAGCGCGCGGAACGGGTCCAGCTCTCGCCGCCGCAGAACGCGCCCATGCAGCCTTCGACCTTCAGCGTGTCGGGCCCTGACACCGAGATGTTGCTGGCATAGGTGCTGCCGTCGTCGGCGTTGTAGATATGTCCCGACCATTTGTTCGGACCTGCAAGCCGCATGTCGGTGAACAGCGGCAGCCCGATCATCGGGCGTTTGGCCAAGGCCGGGTTGGGGTTCTTGTCGTCCACCATCGGCTTGCCGCTGGCCGGGTTGATGGGGTCACGCAACCAGACCACTACGCCGCAAATCTGCGCGCCGCATTTGCTGACGCGTACTTTGGCGTCGCCGGCCTGGGTCAGCCAGATGCCGGACGGATCGCCGGTCTGGGCTTTGGCAACGGGCGCAGTGACCAGCGCCATCAGGATCGCGACGAAGAAACCGAATCTGGCAGCCATGGCAGTCCCTCGATGCTCGGGCCTGCATAACAAAAAGCCGGCTTCATGCAATGCATATCGGTGCAGGCGCAAACGCTGATGCAAACACTTGTCGATCAAAGTTCCGGCGGAACCTTGTGCGGATCATTTGCCCCAGCGCGTCAGCCAAACGGAGGCCGCGGTCGAGAGTCCAAATACCACCATCGCCACACCGACCAGTGCGAACAGCGTCCAGGCCGGTGCGCTGATCGACGCCAGCCACCAGCCGCCGAGTCCGACGATCAGCAATCGGCCGGTACCCGCCAGCACCGGGCCCCAGACTTTCGCGGCGCCTTGCGAGGAGAAGTAGAGACATACGCCGAGCCCGAAAAATCCAAATGCCGGACCGGCCCAGGCAAAATAGGAAGTGGCCGCCACGGTGACGCCGGGGTCGCTGGTGAACAGCGACACCCACAGCGACGGTCTTAGCGCCACGATCAGTCCGACCAGGCCAACGCTCAAGGCGGACGCGGCGCCGGCGGTCCATGCCACCTGGCGCGCCCGCGTCACGAGGCCGGCGCCGATTGCCATGCCGACCATCGGCACCGACGCGACGCCGAACGCGAAGGCGATCGGGATCAGCAGGAACTCCAGCCGCGACCCCATGCCGTAGCCGGCCAGCGTCTCGATGCCGAAGCCTGCGATGATTTTCGTAAAGATCAGGATGGTGAGGACGGTCTGCAGCGGCGACAAGCACGACACCGCGCCGACCTTCAGAATGTCGAAGAACATGCCGCGCTCAAACCTGAAGGCTGAAAAATTCAGGCTGAGCCGGCTGCGGCCGCTGGCCAGATACCAGATCAGGAAGGCAGCGCCAAGCGTGTAGGCGGCGAGCTGACCCGAGGCCACGCCGGCCATGCCAAATTTGTGCACGCCGAACAGTCCGAGGCCGAGCGTGCCGCCGACCAGAATCTGGCAGGCGGCCACGCCGATCAGCGTCAGGGACGGAATTCGCATGTCGCCGGTGCCGCGCACCACCGAGGCCAGCGTATTGACCAGCCAGATCGAGATCGCGCCGGAAAATAGCACCTGCGAATAGTTGCACGCTTCCTCGAGTACGCCGCCGCGTCCGCCCAGCGCGGAAAAGAATGATCTTCCGAACAGCAGCATCATTGCGGTGAAGAAAATGCCGCCGCAGGCGCCGATCATCGCCGCATGCAGCGCCAGGATCGCCGCGCGGTCGCGATTGCCCGCGCCGAGTGCCCGGCTGATCGCGGACGAAACGCCGCCGCCCATCGCGCCGGCCGACATCATCTGCGTCAGCATGATGAAAGGAAACACCAGCGCGATCGCCGCCAGCGGTACCGTTCCGAGCCGGCCGATATAGGAGGTCTCGGCCACCGCCACCAGGGCGGTGCCGAACATCGCGATCGTATTGGGGATCGCAAGCTTCAACAGCGTCGGCAGGATCGGCGACGTCAGCAGGCTGTTGGCCGGAGCCGCCGGTACAGGAGCGTCGATCGGTGTTTCAAGGGTCATCGGTTACCAGATATTCCGGCGCTGCAGTCAATCAATAGATTATGAGCGACATATTACGGGTCAGGAGCCGCGGGCGCCAGCCCCGGCCTGCGCATTCGTCACCACGGCAAACCGCATAGGTCGACGACGCCTGTCCGGGGCGAGCGTTTGATATGGAATATGAAGGGCGCCATGGCGTCGAAACGGACCCGCCCCTCCGGCTGTTCGGCGTAGATTTCGCCCTCAAACGGATGCCAGCCGCGCGCCTGATAAAATGCGAAATTATGCGGCTCGCAGACCAGCAGCGCGAATTCGAGCGCTTCGTGATCGCGCATGGTTTGAACAGCCGCGTTGAGCGCGACACTGGCATAGCCGCGGCGGCGGTGGTCCGGGTGGGTGATGACGCCACCGATTCCGCCGATGTGGAATTTGCGCCCGTTCCAGGTCACGTCGCGAAAATAGATACCGACATGGCAGGCCAGTCCGTCGTCAGGCGTTTCAACCAGCACACGCAGGTCGGGGTTCGCCCATTTGACATCGCGCCAGGGCTTATCGGCCATGACCTCGGGCGACCAGACCGCCTTGAACAGCGGCTCGGCGAGCGGCCATGATGTGCTTCCGTTTAAAACATCAATCTCGATGCTCATTGCTTCCACCTCTGCGCGCAGCGCATCCCCTTAATACGCGGCTTGCGGATGGCAAGTCATCGATTTCAATGCCAGACTGTAAAAAATTCGAGGCGGGGAATCATCCATGACGGCGGCACAACTCAGCACCTTCCAGCGCTGGTCGATTTTGGCCGGCGCCGCCATTCTGCTGAGCCTTGCCATGGGCATGCGGCAGAGCTTTGGGCTGTTTCAGCCTTCGATCATCCACGACACCGCTATCACCACCGCCGACTTCTCACTGGCGACGGCGCTGCAGAACGTGGTCTGGGGCATTTCGCAGCCGATGGTTGGATTGCTCGCAGACCGGTTCGGCGCGCGCTACGTGATGCTGACCGGCGTCCTGGTGTATGCCGCCGGTCTCGTGATCATGATGATTTCGACATCGGCGCTGGTGTTCACCGTCGGCGCGGGCCTTTGCATCGGTCTCGCACTATCCTGCACCGCCTCCAGCATGACCATGACGGTGACGTCGCGCACGGTGTCCGCCGCCAAGCGCAGTGTCGCGATGGGCGCGGTGTCGGCGGCGGGATCGCTCGGGCTGGTGATCGCGTCGCCGCTGGCGCAGACGTTGATCTCGACCGCGGGCTGGCAGATGGCCCTGATCGGCTTTTTGGGCCTGGTCGCGGTGATGCTGCCGGCGGCGATTTTCGCCGGCCGCGCCGACAGGATCGAGATCGAAAAGTCAGACGATATACAGCAATCGATCGGCGCCGTGGTGCAATCGGCGCTCGGGCATTCCGGCTTCGTGGTAATGGCGATCGCGTTTTTCGTCTGCGGGCTGCAGCTGGTATTCATCACCACGCATCTGCCGAACTATCTGTCGATCTGCGGGCTGGACGCGTCGCTCGGCGCCACCGCGCTGGCCATTATCGGCCTGTTCAACGTGATCGGCTCCTACACCTTCGGCTGGCTCGGCGGGCGCTATCCGAAGCAGATATTGCTTGGCGGCATCTACATCGTGCGCTCGCTGGCGATCGCTGCCTATTTCACCTTCCCGGCGACGCCCTCCTCGACCATGGCATTCGCTGCGGTGATGGGATCGCTGTGGCTCGGCGTGGTGCCGCTGGTCAACGGGCTGGTGGCGCAACTGTTCGGGCTGCGATTCATGGCCACCCTGACAGGGATCGCCTTCCTCAGCCATCAGGCCGGATCGTTCATGGGCGCGTGGGGCGGCGGCCTGATCTATGACCGGCTCGGCAGTTACGACGCCGCCTGGAAGTCGGCGGTGCTGATCGGGTTGATCGCCGGCGCCTTCCAGATGCTTATGAACGTCCGCCCGCCGCAGCGCCGCGACGCGATCGATAGCGCGCTGCCGAGTGCTGCTTGACCGGCGCTACATTGCTGTATGGTACGGCAATGGAACCTTCTATAAGGATTTCCGTTAAGCCATCGTCTCCCATCATTCCCGGACATCACCCATGACATTCACGCTTCCCGACCTGCCATACGCCCACGACGCGCTTGCGCCCTACATGTCCAAGGAAACCTTGGAATTTCATCACGATAAGCACCATCAGGCTTATGTCACCAACGGCAACAATGCGATCAAGGGGACCGAATTCGAGGGCAAGTCCCTCGAGGAGATCGTGACAGGCTCGTTCGGCAAGAACCCGGCGGTCTTCAACAATGCTGGCCAGCACTACAACCACATCCAGTTCTGGAAATGGATGAAGCCCAATGGCGGCGGCGACAAGCTTCCGGCCAAGCTCGCCAACAAGATCACCGCCGACCTTGGCGGGCTGGAGAAGTTCAAGACCGATTTCGCTGCCGCCGGCGTCGGTCAGTTCGGCTCCGGCTGGTGCTGGCTGTCGCTGAAGAATGGCAAGCTGGAAATCTCCAAGACCCCGAACGGCGAGAACCCGCTGGTCCATGGCGCGACGCCGATCCTCGGCTGCGACGTCTGGGAGCATTCCTATTACATCGACTATCGCAACCGCCGCCCGGATTACCTGAAGGCGTTTCTCGATCATCTGGTGAATTGGGAAGAGGTCGATCAGGCGCTCGCCCGCGCCGGCGGATAATTGCCGTCATTGCCGGGCTTGACGCGGCAATCCATCGTGCTCGAAAGATTCTCGTGAAGCATGATGGATACGCGGGTCAAGCCCGCGTATGACGATTCAGATGCGTGGGCGGTAGCTTTGACTGCCGCCCTTTTCGTTTGCGCTGATGGTCCGTGACCCTTGCGGTGACCGGATGCTTGCGGCAAACCTCGTTTGCGGCATCGCCGATCCGATGTCGCCGATCAGGCAAAAAGCGCGATGAACTATCTTCTGGTCTTTATCGGCGGCGGCCTCGGCTCGACGCTGCGCCATGTCATCAACGTCGTCAGCGCGCGCGTTCTCGGCACAGCCTTTCCGTATCACACCTTCATCATCAATATCACCGGCTCAACCGTGATGGGCCTGATCGCCGGCTATCTGGCGTTCAAAGGCGAAGCGTCGCAGCCGTGGCGGCTGTTTTTGATGACCGGCATTCTCGGCGGCTACACCACATTTTCGGCCTTCTCGCTTGACGCCGTGCTGCTGTACGAGCGCGGCGAGATCGGCTTGGCAGCATTCTACGTGCTGGGATCGGTAGTGTTTTCGATTCTGGGCCTCGTTGCGGGGTTAGCGCTGGTGCGGCACCTGGCGTGAATTTGCCGGAGCGACCCACCAATGGATCGGCGCCCGATGCCGATGACGCCGCGGAGTCCGAACCGCAGCCGGGCCGTATCCGCAAGCCGATCAGCTGGTCGATGATCGTCATAGCCGTGCTGGTCGCGGTCTGCGCGGCGCTGGTCTATCGGCGCGACGGGCTCGACGGTGTGCTGGGGATATTGACCCAGGATCTTGCCCTGTTCGGCGGCATCCTGCCGCGCGTACTCGCCGGTTGTCTGCTGGGCGCGTTCATCACCGAAATCCTGCCGCACGAAAAAGTATCGCGCTCGCTCGGGCCTTCATCCGGGTTGAAGGGGCTGCTGATCGGCGCCGCGTTCGGCGCGATCCTGCCGGGCGGGCCATTCACTGCCTACCCGGTGGCGAGCGCGCTGCTCACCGTGGGCGCCGATTTCGGCGCCACCATCGCCATGGTGGTAAGCTGGACCCTGATCGGATACGGCCGCGCGGTCGCCTGGGAATTGCCGATCATGGGCACCGACTTCACGGTGTGGCGGATCGTGATCTCGTTGCCGCTGCCGATCCTGGCCGGCGCGCTCGGCCGTTTCGTGTACGTCCGGATGTATCCGAAGGGTACGCCGTGAGCGCACTCATCATCGACATCATCCTGTGGGGTTCGGTTGCAGCACTTGGCTTCATGGCCTGGCAGCGCGGCCGAACGGTGTTGGTGTCGTCGGCTCGCGAAGGCACCATGGACTTCATCAACATCGTCCCGCGTATCGCGCTCGGCGTCATCGGCTCCGGATATATCGCCGCGGTCATCCCCTCCGAAGTGATCACCGGCTGGCTCGGCCCTGACAGTGGCTGGTCGGGCGTGCTGGCCGCCGTCATTGCGGGTGCCGCGACGCCCGGCGGACCGGTGATCGGCTTTTCGATCGGCGCGGTGGCCTTGAAAAGCGGCGGTGGCGCGCCACAGGTGATCGCCTATGTGGTCGCTTGGGCGCTGTTTGCCTTCCAGCGGCTGATATTGTGGGAAATTCCCTTTATGCCGGCACGGTTTGTCTGGTTCCGGGCGGCGGTGTCGCTGCCATTTCCGTTCCTGGCGGCGGCCATCGCCATGATGATTGGGCGGCCGTGAGCGGGTCCTGCCGGTTGGTGGACAGCCGTTATGTTATAATATAACACTTTTGAATGGACCATTCCCATAACCGCAGCCACGACCACGGCCATGACCACGCCCACAGCCACGGACCGGCCACGCCGCATCCGGCGCAGGCGGCGCCGTGGTCGATCCTGCGCATGACGCTGCTTTCGCGGCTTGGCGCGGCAGTTGCCGTTAGTGCCGGTCTGTGGGCGATCGTGCTGCTGGCGATGAGGTGAGTATGGCTGCGCAACTGCGATTCCGCGACGTTACGCTCGGCTACGACCGGCATCCGGCCGTTCATCATCTCGACGGCGAGATCGCGTCCGGCGCGTTGATCGCGGTGGTCGGTCCCAACGGCGCCGGCAAGTCGACGCTGTTTCGCGGCATCGTCGGCATCCTTAAACCCCTCGCGGGATCGATCGGGCTCGGCGATCTCAATGCGCGCGATATCGCCTACCTGCCGCAGACGGTGGATATCGACCGCAGCTTTCCGATCTCGGTGTTCGATTTCGTCGGCACCGGGTTATGGCGCAGCACCGGCCTGTTCGGCGGCATGGGCAAGTCCGCGCAGGACAGAATCGCACAGGCGCTGGCGGCAGTCGGCCTCAACGGTTTTGAGAACCGCGCCATCGGTACGCTGTCCGGCGGGCAGATGCAGCGCATGCTGTTTGCGCGGGTGCTGCTGCAGGATGCGCGCGTGATCGTGCTCGATGAGCCGTTTAATGCCATCGACGCCAAGACCTCGGCCGACCTGCTGGCGCTGGTGCGGCGCTGGCATGCCGAGAAACGCACGGTGCTGGCGGCATTGCACGACATGGATCTGGTGCGCGCCAATTTTCCCGATACTTTGCTGCTGGCACGCGCGGCGGTGGCGTGGGGCGCGACCGCGCAGGTGCTGACGGCGGAGAATCTTCTCGAAGCGCGGCGGATGTGTGAGGCCTTCGATGACAGCGCCGCCGCCTGCGCCGTGGACACAGTACCTTCGCAGGCCGCATAAATGCTGGCGATCCATGGCGCGCTGATCGCGCCCTTCACCGAATTCGAATTCATGCGCCGGGCGCTGGCCGGCGTGATCGCGTTGGCGCTCGGCGGCGCGCCGATCGGCGTGTTTTTGATGCTGCGGCGGATGAGCCTGGTCGGCGACGCCATGGCGCATGCGATCCTGCCGGGTGCTGCGATCGGCTTTCTGATTTCGGGCCTCAATCTGTTCGCGATGACGTTCGGCGGATTGATCGCGGGTTTTACGGTGGCGATACTTGCGGGTGTGGTCGCGCGCACCACCGAGTTGAAAGAAGACGCATCGCTGGCCGCGTTCTATCTGGTCTCCCTGGCGCTGGGCGTCACCATCGTCTCGATCAAGGGCACCAACATCGATCTGCTGCATGTGCTGTTCGGCAACATCCTGGCGATGGACGACCAGACCCTGCTGGTGATCGCGTTCAACGCCACGGTCACGCTGATCGTGCTGGCGGTGATCTATCGTCCGCTGGTGATCGAATGCGTCGATCCGGTTTTTTTGCGCACGGTGAGCCGCGCCGGCGCGCCCGCGCATCTGGCGTTTCTTGCACTCGTCGTCATCAATCTTGTCAACGGCTTTCATGCGCTGGGCACGCTGCTGGCGGTGGGGCTGATGATATTGCCCGCGGGCATCGCGCGATTCTGGTCGCGCGACATCACCGGCATGATCTGCATCGCGGTCGCAAGCGCGATCGTGTCGGGATACGCAGGTCTCGTGCTGTCGTTTCAGACCAAAGTGCCGTCCGGGCCGGCGATTATCCTGGTTGCGGCTGCCATATATGTGTTTTCGGTTTTGTTCGGCAATGTCAGCGGCTTGGTGCGCATGATGTTCCCCGGACGGCATCTTGAGGCATGACAAGGGCAAACTGGCGGCGCTTTTGTGACTCGACGGTCGGCGCGCTGGTCGCGACAGCCATGACCGTTATCCCGTTGCATGCACAAGAGAAAATCAATGTAGTCGCCAGTTTTTCGATTCTCGGCGATTTTGTCCGCAACATCGGAGGCGAGCGCGTCAACGTCACCGCGCTGGTCGGCGCCAACAGCGACGTGCACGTCTACACACCGGCGCCGGCGGATGCGAAAAAAATCGCCGACGCAAAGCTGGTCATCATCAACGGTCTCGGCCTCGAAGGCTGGCTGCCGCGGCTAGTGCAATCGTCCGGCGGCAAGGCGGCGATCGTAACTGCGACCACCAACATAACGCCGCGCAAGCTCGGCCCTCATGTCGATCCGCACGCTTGGCAAAACGTCGCCAATGCTAAGACGTACGTCGCCAATATCAGTAAGGCGCTTAGCGATGCTGCTCCCGCCGACGCCGAGTTTTTCCGATCTAATGCTGAAGCTTATCGAGCGAAACTCGATGCGCTCGACGAAGAGGTACGTACGTGGATCGCATCAATTCCGTCGGATCGACGCAAGGTGATTTCCACGCATGACGCCTTCGGCTATTTCGCATCGGCCTATGGTCTCGTATTCATTGCTCCCTTGGGCGTTTCGACCGAATCCGAGGTCAGCGCTCGCGATATCGCTTCAATCATCACCCAGATCAAAACGCAGAAAATTCCAGCCGTGTTCCTGGAAAATATCAGCGACCCGCGGTTGATGAACCGGATTGCTGCCGAGACCGGGGCCACCATCGGCGGTACCTTGTATTCGGACAGTTTGACTGATGAAAATGGCGATGCGCCCACTTACATTGAGTTGGTCAGGCACAATATAAGGACCATAATGCGCGCGCTGACGGCGGGGGCTTCTTTGCTGCGTAGCCGCTAAGATTCCGCTTTGGAGTTACGATGCCCGAAACGACGTCCCAAAAAATCCCCGTGACCGTGCTGACCGGCTATCTCGGCGCCGGCAAGACCACGCTGCTCAACCGCATCCTGTCGGAAAACCACGGCAAGAAATACGCCGTCATCGTCAACGAATTCGGCGAGATCGGCATCGACAACGACCTCATCATCGGCGCCGACGAGGAAGTGTTCGAGATGAACAATGGCTGCGTCTGCTGCACCGTGCGCGGCGATCTGGTGCGGATTCTAGACGGGCTGATGAAGCGCAAGGGCAAGTTCGACGCCATCATTGTCGAGACCACGGGGCTCGCCGATCCGGCGCCGGTGGCGCAGACCTTCTTTGTTGACGAGGATGTGCAGAAGAATGCGCGGCTGGATGCGGTAGTGACCGTGGCCGACGCCAAATGGCTGAGCGATCGCCTCAAAGACGCGCCGGAAGCCAAGAACCAGATCGCCTTCGCCGACGTGATCGTGCTCAACAAGACCGATCTCGTTTCCAAGGCGGAGCTAGCCGAGGTCGAGGCGCGGATCCGCGGCATCAACCCATATGCAAAGCTGCATCGCACCGAGCGCTGCCAGGTCGCGCTGTCGGACGTGCTGGAGCGCGGCGCGTTCGATCTCGATCGCATCCTCGAGATCGAGCCGGAATTTCTGGATGCCGGCGACGGCCATGATCATGACCATCACCACGATCACGGCCACGATCATCACCGCGATCACAGCCACAGCCATGGCGGGCTGAAGCATTATCACGACGAAGACATGCAATCGCTGTCGCTGCGCTCGGCCAAGCCGCTCGACGCCAGCAAATTCATGCCATGGCTGCAGAACCTGGTGGCCAGCGAGGGCCAGAAGATTTTGCGCTCCAAAGGCATTCTCGCCTTCAGCGACGACAACGACCGCTATGTGTTTCAGGGCGTGCACATGATGCTGGAAGGCGATCACCAGCGCGCCTGGAAGGACGGCGAGCCGCGCGAAAGCCGGCTGGTCTTCATCGGCCGCGAACTGCCGGAGCAGATGATCCGCGACGGGTTCGAGAACTGCATCGTCGCGTGATGAAGACCCCACTTCGTCATGCCCGGCCTTGTGCCGGGCATCCACGTCTTAGCGGACGATCAACGAAGAAAGACGTGAAAGGCCGGGACGGGCCCGGCCATGACGGAAAGAAGAGACTTCCGAATGTCCCTTAACGAACCCGCCTCCGTCGTCTCGGTCACCGACCGGGTGCAGCCGGTCAAGATCGGCGCACCGGTCATCGCCGTCCATTTCCTCGGCGACCGCGCCGCCTTTGTATGCGCGGAGGAGAACGTCGCGCTGCTGAACGGCGCTGTTGAAACCGCGCGCGTCGCGGTGCACGGCGGCGGCATCCTGTGCGTGGCCTCCGACGGCGAGCGCGTTGTCCTGGGTGGCGATAACGGCAAGCTCGTATCGCTGGACGCGAAAGGTGAGGTCGCGACCCTTGCCACCGACCCAAAACGACGCTGGATCGACAACGTCGCGCTGCATCCGGATGGCGCGGTGGCATGGTCGGCCGGCAAGGTCGCCACGGTACGCAGCGTCAAAGGCGAAGAAAAATCCTTCGAGGTGCCCTCGACCGTCGGCGGACTGGCTTTCGCGCCAAAAGGCATGCGGCTTGCGATCGCGCATTACAACGGGGTGACGCTGTGGTTTCCCAACATGGCGGGAAGCGCGCAAGTGCTGGAATGGGCGGGCTCGCATCTCGGCGTCGTATTCAGTCCGGACAACAGGTTTCTGGTCACCGCGATGCACGAGCCGGCGCTGCACGGCTGGCGGCTGGCCGACAACAGGCACATGCGCATGACCGGTTATCCCGGCCGCGTACGCTCATTGTCATGGAGCGCCGGCGGAAAATCGCTAGCCACCTCAGGCGCCGACACCGTGATCCTGTGGCCATTCGCCAGCAAGGACGGCCCGATGGGCAGGGAGCCCGCGATGCTGGCGCCGCTGCAGGCCCGCGTCACCCAGGTCGCCTGCCACCCGAAGCAGGACATCTTCGCCGCCGGCTACAGCGACGGCACCATCCTGATGGTGCGGCTCAATGATGGCGCCGAAATCCTGGTGCGCAAGAACGGCGGCGCGCCGGTCTCGGCGCTGGCCTGGAACGCTGAGGGTACCGTGCTGGCCTTCGCCGCGGAAGACGGCGATGCGGGGTTGCTGGAATTGTAGCTGCCGGTTTACCGCAGGTTCCCGATGGAACCTTGTGTTCCCGGGCCCGTTGAATCCCTGAACAAAATCAGGGTGAGGGCCATGGCTGCCGAGGACAGGAAACGCGCTTATCGTAGGGATATGCTGCTCGCGGGCGTGATGATCGCGTCGGGGGTTGTGATGTCCGGCGTCTCGCTGGCACAGCTTGCTATTCATCCGCATACGCAGATGGCGCAGGCCACGCAGCCGCTGCAATCGACGCCGGGGGCGGAGAGCAAACCGTCGGCGCCGGCCGAGCCGGCGACGACCGGCACGCGGCCTCGTGAGATTCCCCCTGAGCCCGCGCGTCCCGATGCGGATGCGCAGAAGGCAGGCGCCGCGCCCGCGCTGCCGCCGGCGCCGGCCGAGAAGACCGCCGCGCCGATCAAGGAACGATAACCGCGGCCACAACCGTCATCCTGAGGTGCACGCCGTCTTCGGCGTGCTCGAAGGATGGTCACCCGCCCGTATCCATCCTTCGAGACGCCGCGCAAACGCGCGGCTCCTCAGGATGACGGTGGTATGTAGGGCGCGCGGCATCTTGCCGATTTTACAGCCTCGATTGTCCCGCTCGCCTGCCGCATAATCCAGCATCGCGTAATGCGTGGATTCACATGAGGCCTTGCAATGAAGATCGACGATGTCAGGCGAACCGCCTATTCGATGCCGCTGACCAGCCCGTCGTTTCCGCCCGGGCCCTATCGTTTCTTCAACCGCGAATTTTTTGTGATCACCTATCGGACCGATCCCGACGCACTCGCAGCCGTCGTCCCCGAACCGCTCGAAGTGGCGGAGCCGCTCGTCAAATACGAATTTATCCGCATGCCGGATTCGACCGGTTTCGGCGACTACACCGAAACCGGGCAGGTCATTCCGGTCCGCTTCAAGGGCGAGACCGGCGGCTATGTTCATTCGATGTATCTCGACGACGACGCGCCGATCGCCGGCGGGCGCGAATTGTGGGGCTTTCCGAAGAAACTGGCCGCGCCGAAAATGGTGACCGAAACCGATGTCCTCGTCGGCACCCTGCATTACGGCTCGGTGCTCTGCGCCAGTGCGACCATGGGCTACAAGCATCGCGCCGCCGATCATGACGCCGTGATGCGTTCGCTGAAGGCGCCGAACTTCATGCTCAAGATCATTCCGCATGTCGACGGCACCCCGCGCATCTGCGAGTTGGTGCGCTATTATCTGGAGGACATAGTGCTGAAGGAAGCCTGGACCGGACCGGGAGCGCTTGGCCTGTTTCCGCACGCGCTCGCCGACGTAGCGCGGCTGCCGGTGCGCGAGGTGATCTCCGCGCTGCATTTCAAGACGGATTTGACGCTGGGACTGGGGACGGTGGCGTTCGATTATCTGGCTAAGTGAAGCGCGGAACCCAGCGTCGTCCCCGCGAAGGCGGGGACCCATAACCACCAATGCCGATGTGGTGCGAGGTGTCCGCCGCGACCAGTAACGCTCACACGGATAGGTCGGAGGCTATGGGTCCCCGCTTTCGCGGGGACGACATTTGTGTTTACCGCACCAGCACATTCCTGAACTGCCACGGATCGCTGCTGTCGATGTCCTCCGGAAACAGCCCTGGCCGATCCGTGAGCGGCGTCCAGTCGGTGTAATACCCCTTCACCGGCCCCAGATACGGCAGCTGGATTTCGAGGCAGCGCCTGAAATCCATCTCGTCGGCTTCGACGATGCCGGCTTCCGGATTTTCCAGCGCCCACACCATGCCGGCCAGCACCGCGGAGGACACCTGCATGCCGGTGGCGTTCTGGTACGGCGCGATGCGGCGGGTTTCCTCGATCGAGAGTTGCGAGCCGTACCAGTAGGCGTTTTTGGCGTGGCCGTAGACGAGCACGCCCAGTTCGTCGATGCCATCCTCGATCTCGTTTTCATCGAGGATGTGCCAGGACGGCTGCATCTTGCCGGTGGCGCCGAACATCTCGTGCAGGGAGAGCACGGCGTCGTTGGCGGGGTGGTAGGCGTAGTGGCAGGTCGGGCGATAGATGACGTTCTGGCCGTCGCGCACGGTGAAATAATCCGCGATCGAGATCGACTCGTTATGGGTGACGAGGAAACCGTATTGCGCCGATGGCGTCGGGCACCAGGACCGCACCCTTGTGTTGGCGCCGGGCTGCAACAGGTAGATCGCCGCACCGCAGCCGTGTTCGTGGGTGCGGCCGTTGTCCGGCATCCATTTCTCATGGGTGCCCCAGCCGAGTTCGGCCGGCTGCATGCCTTCGGACACAAAGCCTTCCACCGACCAGGTGTTGACGAACACGTTGATCGGCTTCGGCTTCTTGGAGCGCTGGGTGTCGCGTTCGGCGATGTGGATGCCCTTGACGCCGAGCTTGTGCGCGAGCTGGCCCCATCCTTCGCGGCTCTTCGGCTCGTTGAATTCTGTTTTGGTGTCGCGGGCGATATCGAGCAGCGCCTGCTTGACGAACCACGACACCATGCCGGGATTGGCGCCGCAGGTGGAGACTGCGGTCGGCCCGCCCGGGCTCTTGTGTTTTGCCGCGAGCAGGGTCTCGCGCAACGCGTAGTTCGAGCGCGCCTCGGGGCCGGCGCTCCTGTCGAAGTAGAAGCCGAGCCACGGCTCGACCACGGTGTCGATATAGAGCGCGCCGATCTCGCGGCACATGGTCATGATGTCGACCGAGGAGGTGTCGACCGAGAGGTTGACGCAAAAGCCCTGGCCGCCGCCGGCGGTGAGCAGCGGCACCAGTACCTCGCGGTAGTTGCCCCTGGTGATCGCCTGCTTGATGAAGCGCACGCCGTGCTGCTTGGCGATCTCGCCGTCCTCATGCGGATCGATGATGACGAAGTGCTGCTTGTCATAATCGAAATGCCGTTCGATCAGCGGCAGCGTGCCTTTGCCGATCGAGCCGAAACCGATCATCACAATGGGGCCGGAAATCTTCGCGTGGATCTGCGGGGCGGGAGCGGGCATCGGCGAAATCTCCAGGACGGGACAGGCAAGCGCGGGACAAAACGGGGACCAGCCGGGCGGCGCCGGCTGGTCGGCTTCATGACTATACTTAAAAGGCTAAATCAAGCCGCGTGTGACGCAAGCAGGTGTGGTTTGGCGGCCCGGCGGGCCACGGCCGCGCCGGTGGGCACGATCAGGCCGGACGCGCCATCGAGCGCGCCCTCGCGCAGTTCGAGGCCGAGCAGCCGCTCCCGCTCGAACGAGCCGGGCAGCGACAGTTCGGCGGTCTTGAGCGCCGAGAAGCCGAAGCGGGCGTAATAGGCGGCGTCGCCGAGCAGCAGCACCGCGTTATGGCCGCGCGCTGTCGCCGCCGCCAGCGCGTGGCGCATCAGCGCGGCACCGACGCCGAGCTTGCGGCAGCTGGGGTAGACCGCGAGCGGGCCGAGCACCAGTGCCGGCTTGCCGCCGGCGCTGACGTGCCACAGCCGCACGGTCCCGACCAGCCGGCCCCGGCGCACCGCGGAGAAGGCGAGGCCTTCCGCGGGCGCGCGTCCGTCGCGCAGGCGCTGGCAGGTGCGCTGCTGCCGGTTCGCGCCAAAGCAGGCATCCAGCAGCGCCTCGCGCGCGGCGACGTCCGAGCCACGCTCCGCACGGATCGCGAACGGAGCGGCGTCCGAGGGAAGCGAAATGGAATTGGCTGTAGTCTTCATGGGGTATCCACTTTCCACCGCCGTCATCCTGAGGTGCTCGCCGTCTTCGGCGAGCCTCGAAGGATGGCCGCGGGCGTGGTGCTCGCGGCCGTCCTTCGAGACGCCGCGCAAGCGCGCGGCTCCTCAGGATGACGGTTGAGTTTGTGGTTGGAGAGTGGGAGCCGGCGTGCCGGCTCCCGGTTGCTCAGATGTGATAGGTCTTCAGCGGCGGGATGCCGTTGAAGGCGACCGACGCGTAGGTCGAGGTATAGGCCCCCGTGCCCTCGATCAGCAGCTTGTCGCCGATCTCCAGCGTAACGGGGAGCGGATACGGCGACTTCTCGTACAACACGTCGGCCGAATCGCAGGTCGGGCCGGCCAGGATGCACGGGGCCATCTCCGCGCCGTCATGCGGGGTGCGGATGGCGTAGCGGATCGACTCGTCCATGGTCTCGGCGAGACCGCCGAACTTGCCGATGTCGAGATACACCCAGCGCGCATCGTCCTCGTCGCTCTTCTTCGAGATCAGCACCACCTCGGTCTCGATGATCCCGGCATTGCCGACCATGCCGCGGCCCGGCTCGATGATGGTCTCCGGGATCGCGTTGCCGAAATGCTTGCGAAGCGCGCGGAAGATCGACCGGCCGTACTGCACGACCGGAGGAACGTCCTTGAGGTAGCGGGTCGGGAATCCGCCGCCCATGTTGACCATGGTCAGGCTGATGCCGCGCTCCGCACAGTCGCGGAACACCGTCGAGGCCATCGCCAGCGCGCGATCCCACGCCTTTACCTTGCGCTGCTGCGAACCGACATGGAACGAGATGCCGCACGGCTCCAGGCCGAGGCGCTTGGCGAGGTCGAGCACGTCGACCGCCATTTCCGGATCGCAGCCGAACTTGCGCGACAGCGGCCACTCGGCGCCTGCGCAGTCATACAGAATGCGGCAGAACACCTTTGCGCCGGGGGCGGCACGCGCGATCTTCTCGACCTCGGCCGAGCAATCGACCGCGAACAGCCGGATGCCGAGCGCGAACGCGCGCGCGATGTCCCGCTCTTTCTTGATGGTGTTGCCATAGGAGATGCGGTCGGGCGATGCACCCGCAGCCAGCGCCATCTCGATCTCGGCCACCGACGCGCAGTCGAAGCACGAGCCGAGCGAGGCCAGCAGCGACAGCACCTCCGGCGCAGGATTCGCCTTGATCGCGTAGAACACGCGTGAGTCCGGCAAGGCCTTCGCGAAGGTCTGAAAATTGTCGCGCACGACTTCGAGGTCGACCACGAGGCACGGCTCGGTGTCCTGGCCCTCGCTGCGGCGGTTGCGCAGGAATTCCTGAATACGATCGGTCATAGATAGCACCTCCCAAACGGCCTTTGCGACAAGGACACGTTCAAAAACGATCTCGGACATGAGGGTTTGGCAGTGCCGCACGATGGAGACGCGACAATGCCTTGAACTCAGACCGAACTGTGCTGCCGTGGATTGGTTGGGAGTGATCCCGCCCGCACACCTGGCAATGAAGGACAAGCCTCTTCGGTATTCGCGCTGGCTGGTGGAAAGCCAACAGAGACCAAAAAAGCCCGATCCGTCGTTGCTTTAAGTCGCGTCCCCCGTTGAGAACGAGGTGCGCCGGTTCGCCTCCGGCTGCCAGTCACGGTTGCAAGGAGTAAAGTCGCCTTCAACGGCATCTCTGGAGAGAGATGCTGGCCTCTTAGTCTCGATCGACCCGACCGACTTAAGCGACCCTCGGCTTCTTCATCCCTTGGCGGCTGTCCGGCCTCTTGTCCGGATACCTACCGACTGACACACGACCACAGGCACGTGCGAAATTGGGCAAGAGTGCACATAAGTGGTTTGAGTCTGCTTCGCAACATTTTTTTTGCGCCGCGGGCAACTTTCTTCGTCGCGTCACATCGGCGTCACTTGCGCGCGCACCGAAGATGAATGGCTGTTAAGTTTGCTTAACGAAGTGTGAGCGGCGCGCGTGAGCTGAGATTCGTTTCGCGCCTGTGCCGCAGTGATTTCTGTCGCCACACATGCTTCCGCCATCCTGAGGTGCTCGCCGCTCTTCGCGGCGAGTCTCGAAGGATGGCCGCAGGCGTGGTGCTCGCGGCAATCCTTCGAGACGCCGCGCAAGAGCGCGGCCCTCAGGATGACGGTGGTGTGTGTGGAGGGGGCGGGAGCGTGAGCGCGCTCACGCCCGCCGCGTAAACGGCTCGACGCGCTGGGCGGCGCGGATGAAGGCGGCCATGATGACGACGCCGAGCGCGAACAGCACCGCCTGCAGGATGTGGGCGCCGAAGTCGTCGAGGCCGAACAGGATCGCCAGCGCCCAGCCGCCGGCAAAGGCCGCGCCAAACACCTCGGCGCCGATCAGGATCGCCGCCGAGATCACGGTGACGACGCTGGGCCAGACAATCTGGCGGGCGGATGTTGACGCGGGCAGTGGGCTCATGGTTCCGGGGTCCTGTTGCCGGCGCAATCTCTATGAAAAGCGTGGCCTGTTCAAGGCCTGATAGCGGTTCCGTGCCCCGGACGCAGCGCAGCGGGCCGCTCTTCGCGGCCCGGTGCGCTGCTGATCCGGGGCCCCGGTTGCTTGGACCGTAACCGGGGTCCCCGTTCTGCGAAGCAGCGCTTCGCAAGAGCTACGCGTCGCATCGCGCCCGGGACACGAGGGAATCGGGCGCAAAAAAGCCCGATCGCGTGCTATACGTCCACAACCGAATTTGCCGCTGCAACAGGATTTTTCATGTCTGACGCACTCCAATCGACGGCCGCCGTTCAAGCTTCCGAAAACCCGCTGCTGCAACCCTGGCAGACGCCGTTCGAGACGCCGCCGTTCGCGGAGATCCAGCCAAAGCATTTCATGCCGGCGTTCGAGCAGGCGTTTGCCGACCACGCAGCCGAGGTTGCCGCGATCACCCACGACCCGGCGGCTCCCGATTTTGCCAACACCATCACCGCGCTGGAGCGCTCCGGCAAGCTGCTCTCCAGGGTGGCGGCGGTGTTCTACGACCTGGTGTCGGCGCATTCCAACCCGGCGCTGCTCGAGATCGACAGGGAAGTGTCGTTGCGGATGGCGCGGCACTGGAACCCGATCATGATGAACGCGGTGCTGTTCGGCCGCATCGTGGCCCTGCGCGACAACCGCGCCACGCTGGGTCTTACGCCGGAGCAGATGCGCCTGCTGGAGCGCACCTACACCCGCTTCCATCGGTCCGGCGCCGGTCTGGACGAGACGGCGAAGAAGCGGATGGCTGACATCAACGAGCGGCTGGCGCATCTCGGCACCGCGTTCGGCCATCATCTGCTCGGCGACGAGCAGGACTGGTTCATGGAACTCGGCGAGGCCGATCGCGACGGCCTGCCGGACTCCTTTGTCGCCGCCGCCAAGGCGGCGGCCGACGAGCGCGGCATGGCCGGCAAGGCGGTGATGACGCTGTCGCGCTCCTTCGTCGAGCCGTTTCTGAAAAGCTCCACCCGGCGCGACCTCCGTGAAAAGGTGTTCAAGGCCTTTACCGCGCGCGGCGACAACGGCAACGCCAACGACAACAACGAAACCATTGTCGAGATCCTGGCGTTGCGCGAGGAGAGCGCAAAGCTGCTCGGCTTCCCGACCTTCGCCGCCTATCGGCTGGAAGATTCCATGGCCAAGACGCCGGAAGCCGTACGCGGCCTGCTGGAGCGGGTGTGGAAACCTGCCCGCGCCCGCGCGCTCGCGGATCGCGACGCGTTGCAGGCGCTGGTCGCCGAGGAGGGCGGCAATTTTGCGCTGGCGCCATGGGACTGGCGCTTCTACGCCGAAAAGCTGCGGCAGGTCCGGGCCAATTTCGATGACGCGGCGATCAGGCCGTACCTCCTGCTCGACAATATGATCGAGGCGGCGTTCGACTGCGCGTCACGCCTGTTCGGGCTGAGCTTCGTCGAGCGGCGGGATATCCCGGTCTGGCATCCGGACGTGCGGGTCTGGGAGGTCAAGGACGCGGCCGGCAAGCACAAGGCGCTGTTCTACGGCGATTACTTCGCGCGGCCCTCGAAGCGCTCGGGCGCCTGGATGACCTCGCTGCGGGACCAGCAGAAGCTCGACGGCGGCGTCACGCCGCTGATCATCAATGTGTGCAATTTCTCCAAAGGTTCCGACGGCCAGCCCGCGCTGCTGTCGCCGGATGACGCGCGCACGCTGTTCCACGAATTGGGCCACGGCCTGCATGGCATGCTGTCCAACGTCACCTATCCATCGCTCTCAGGCACATCGGTGTTCACCGATTTTGTCGAACTGCCCTCGCAGCTCTACGAGCACTGGCAGGAGCAGCCGCAGGTGCTGCGCCAGTTCGCGCGGCATTACCAGACCGGCGAGCCGCTGCCGGACGATCTCCTGAAGCGCTTCATCGCCGCGCGAAAATTCAACCAGGGTTTTGCCACGGTGGAATTCGTCTCCTCGGCGCTGATCGACCTCGAATTCCACACCCAGCCGGCGTCGGCCAGCCGCGACGTGCGGGCGTTCGAGCGCGAGGAATTGGAAAAAATCGGCATGCCGGCGGAGATCTCGCTGCGGCACCGGCCGACGCAGTTCGGCCACATCTTCTCCGGCGACCATTATGCGTCGGGGTATTACAGCTACATGTGGTCCGAGGTAATGGATGCCGACGCCTTCGGCGCGTTCGAGGAAGCCGGTGACATCTTCGATCCGGCGGTGGCAAAACGCCTGCATGACGACATCTATTCGTCCGGCGGATCGCGCGATCCGGAAGACGCCTACATCGCCTTCCGCGGCCGCGAGCCGGAACCGGCAGCGCTGCTGCGCAGGCGCGGGCTGCTGGACGTGCCGGAGGCGGCATAAGGTGAGCGCCTCTCTCTCCACGTCGTCCCCGCGAAAGCGGGGACCCATAACCACCGATGGGTATTGGTCGGCACATTGCTTCCGCAAGCGGCTGACCCCTTCCGCATCACTGTCGACGGAGGCTATGGGTCCCCGCTTTCGCGGGGACGACTCGCGGGGGCTGTTGCGCTATGCATTTGCTCTGTTCGCGTTGTTTGTTGGCTTTGCCGGCAGCACGACCCCCGCCTCCGCCCATCCCCACGTCTGGGTCACCGCGGCGAGCGAGTTGATCTATGCCGCCGACGGATCGATCACCGGCGTGCGCCACGCCTGGACCTTCGACGACATGTTCTCGACCTACGCGTTGCAAGGCATCGAGAGCAAGACCAAGGGCGTCTACAGCCGCGAAGAGCTGGCGCCGCTGGCGCAGACCAATGTGGAGTCGCTGAAGGAATTCAACTTCTTCACCTTCGCCAAGGCCGACGGCAAAAAGGAGAAGTTCCTGGAGCCGGTCGATTACTACCTCGAACAAAAGGACGGCGCGCTGGTGCTGCATTTCACGCTGCCGTTCAAGACGCCGTTCAAGAGCAGGGCGCTGGCGCTCGAAGTGTACGATCCGACCTTCTTTGTCGATTTCTCGCTGCAGAAAAAGGACCCGGTCCGGCTGGTCAACGCGCCGGCGGCGTGCGCGTTTGCCGTGCAGCGGCCGAATGATGGCGCCGCCGGCGCGCAGAAACTGAACGAGCAGACGTTTACCAATGGCGAGAATTTGAATTACGGCGCGATGTTCGCCAACAGGATCACGGTGGAGTGTCCGTGAGCATCGCCGGAAATGACCCAAGGTTCGTCATGCCCGGGCTTGTCCCGGGCATCCACGTCTTAGCGCTGTTGCTGCAAGAAAGACGTGGATGGCCGGGACAAGCCCGGGCATGACGAAAGGAAACGGCGTCGTTCTAGCCTGTGCTGCGATTCTGACGATGGCATTCGTCGCCGACGCCGCCCTGCACCCGCTGCTCACCCAATCCCCCTTCGGCGCACCCCACGCAGCCGACGCACAGGCCGGCGGCCTGATCGGCTGGCTGCTGGCAAAACAGTCCGAATTCTACCGCGAGATGTCCGCGACCATCCGCGCGGCGAAATCCGACGGCAGCGCCGTGTGGACGTTGCTCGCGATCTCGTTCGCTTACGGGATTTTCCATGCCGCCGGGCCCGGCCACGGCAAGGCGGTGATCTCGTCGTACCTCGTCGCCAATGAGGAAACAGCAAAACGCGGCATCGTGCTGTCGTTTGCTTCCGCGCTGATGCAGTCGCTGGTCGCGGTGCTGATCGTCGGCATCGCCGCCTGGATGCTCAACGCCACCGCGAAAACCATGTGCGGTGCCGAGCGCGCCATCGAAATCGCGAGCTACGCGCTGATCGCGGCGTTCGGCGCGCGGCTGGTCTGGACCAAGGGCGGCGGATTTTTTCGCGCGCTGCAGGCGGAGCGGCCCGCGATCGCGGCTGTGCATCATCATGATCACGGCCATCACCACCATGATGATCATCATCACAACGATCACGTCCACGACGAGCATTGCGGCCATTCCCATGGCCCGACGCCGGATCAACTCGCCGGCCCCGGCGGATGGCGGCGCGGGCTTGGCGCGATTGTCGCGGTCGGCATCCGGCCCTGTTCGGGCGCGATCCTGGTGCTGGTGTTCGCGCTGGCGCAGGGGCTGTTCTGGGCCGGCGTCGCGGCGACCTTTGTGATGGGGCTCGGCACCGCGATCACGGTCGCGACCATCGCCGTGATCGCGGTGTCGGCCAAGGATCTGGCGCGACGCCTCAGCGCCGGCCGCGACGGCGGCGGCGCGCTGATCATGCGCGGCATCGAATTCGCCGCAGCGGGACTGGTGCTGTTGTTCGGCGCGGGGCTGCTTGCGGGCTATGTCGCGGCGGAACGGGTGACGTGTTTTTGAGCACGTGTCCCGGGCGCGATGCAGCGCGTAGCTTTTTCGCGAAGCGCTGCTTCGCAGAACCGGGACCCCGGTTTCTTCGGGTCGCGAACAGCCGGCGCCCCGGCTCTGCAGCGCACCGCTCCGCAAGTGCTACGCGCTGCGCTGCGTCCGGGGTACGCTCACACCGGCAACCACCCCCGTATCATCGGCAGAAAGAATATCCCGACATTGATTGCAAAGCCGATGGACCACAGGATCGAGCGCAGCGTCGGCCGGTCGCCGAGATAGGTCAGAACATAGGCGATCCGCACGATCAGGAACAGCAGCGCCAGTTCGTTGATGAGATTCTGCGGCGCGTTGCGGAATTCCGCCAGCAGCACGGCTGCGGCAAAAAACGGAAAGGTCTCGATGCCGTTCTGATGCGCGCCGAGAGCGCGGGCGCGCAGCGGATTGTCATAGAATTTCGGATTGCGCGGATTGCCGTTGTCGAAGCGAAAGCCGAGCCACTTGAACGGCGCGATCGTCAACAGATAGAGCATCACGGTTGCGAAAACGCACCATTCGGCGATCGTCATGGTTCCTCTCGGCCAACGCTGCTACCCGTGGCAGTATCGGAGAACCGCGTTATCTTGACAAGGATCGGCCAACGCGCGAAGCCGTTGGCATCATGAGCGTGGTTGTTCCCATCGGAAAAGCGGCGGCGGAGCCCAGGGCGGAGCGCGTCGGCGTGTTGCTGGTCAATCTCGGCACGCCCGACAGTGCGGACGCCAAAGGCGTGCGGGTCTATCTGAAAGAGTTCCTGTCCGATCCGCGGGTGATCGAAAACCAGGGCCTGTTCTGGAAGCTGGCGCTGAACGGCATCATTCTCAATACGCGGCCGCGGCGCAAGGCGCGCGACTACCTGAAGATCTGGAACACCGAAAAAAACGAATCGCCGCTGAAGACGATTACGCGCGCGCAGTCGGAAAAGCTTGGCATGGCGATTTCCGATCACGACCATGTCGTGGTCGACTGGGCGATGCGCTACGGCAATCCGTCGATCCGCTCGCGGATCGACGCCCTGACCGCGCAGGGCTGCGAGCGGCTGCTGGTGGTGCCGCTGTATCCGCAATATTCGGCGGCGACTTCCGCCACGGTTTGCGACGAAGTGTTCCGCGTGCTGGCCGGAATGCGCGCGCAGCCGACCTTGCGGGTGACGCCGCCTTATTACGACGATCCGGATTACATCGAGGCGCTGGCCGCCTCGATCGAAACGCATCTGGCGACGCTGCCGTTCCAGCCCGAGATCATCGTGGCCTCGTTCCACGGCATGCCGCAGGCCTATATCGACAAGGGCGACCCGTATCAGGCGCAATGCATCGCCACCACCGATGCGCTACGCAAGCGCATGGGGCTCGACGACAAGAAGCTGCTGCTGACCTTTCAATCGCGCTTCGGCTTCGACGCGTGGCTGCAGCCCTATACCGACAAGACCATCGAGCAACTGGCCAAAGACGGCGTGCGCCGCATCGCCGTGGTCACGCCGGGTTTCTCGGCCGATTGCCTGGAGACGCTGGAAGAGATCGCGCAGGAGAACGCCGAGATTTTTGCCCATGCCGGCGGCGAAGCGTTTGCCGCGATCCCCTGTCTCAACGACAGCGACGGCGGCATGGACGTGATCCGCCAGCTGGTGCTGCGCGAACTGCAGGGCTGGATTTAGCTCTCTTGCCCCGGACGCAGCGCAGCGCGCCGTTCTTCACGGCGCGGTGCGCTGCAGAACCGGGCCCAGCTTGCTTGCTCAAGTGGGGTCCCGGTTCTGCGAAGCAGCACTTCGCAAGGACTACGCGCTGCATCGCGCCCGGGACGCGGGGGGATTATTTATCCACCCTACTCCCTTTCCTCTTGATCGAACCATACATCTGTTTTTGGCGACCAAGAGACAGGTTCGCCGCACTGCAATCGCATCACAAAGGTTGCGGGCGTGCGGCGCATTGCAGGCCGATCTCGCCGCCAGGGAGTTTTTATGACCGGTTTCGACATTTTCGCTATCGCGCTTGTACTGCTTATCATCTTCACCCTGTTCGCCGGAATCAAGACAGTGCCGCAAGGCTACGACTGGACCATCGAGCGGTTCGGCAAGTTCACCCGCATCCTGTCGCCGGGCCTCAACATCATCATTCCGTATTTCGACCGCGTCGGGCGCAAGATGAACATGATGGAGCAGGTGATCGCGATTCCCGAACAGGAAGTGATCACCCGCGACAACGCCACGGTGACCGTGGACGGCGTCGCGTTCTTCCAGGTGTTCGACGCCGCCAAGGCAAGCTACGAGGTTTCCAACCTCGAACAGGCCATTATCGTACTGACCATGACCAACATCCGCTCGGTGATGGGCGCGATGGATCTCGACCAGGTGCTGTCGCATCGCGACGAGATCAACGAGCGCCTCTTGCGCGTGGTCGATGCCGCGGTGTCGCCTTGGGGTCTCAAGGTCAACCGCATCGAGATCAAGGACATCGTGCCGCCGGCGGACCTCGTCGAAGCGATGGGCCGGCAGATGAAAGCCGAGCGCGTCAAGCGCGCCGACATCCTGCAGGCCGAAGGCCAGCGGCAATCGGAAATTCTTCGTGCCGAAGGCGCCAAGCAGGGCCAGATCCTGCAGGCCGAAGGCCGCCGCGAAGCCGCCTTCCGCGACGCCGAAGCGCGCGAACGCTCGGCCGAGGCCGAAGCCAAGGCGACGCAGATGGTCTCCGACGCCATCGCCAAGGGCGACGTCGCCGCACTGAATTACTTCATCGCCGACAAATACATCAAGGCGTTCGGCCAGCTGGCGGATTCGCCGAACCAGAAGATCATCATGCTGCCGATCGAGGCGATGAGCATTCTCGGCTCTCTCGCCGGCATCGGCGAAATCGCGAAGGCGACGTTCGGCGAGAGTGCCGCCTCGGCGCAGGCCGCAGCAAGGCGCGGCTCGGTGCCGAGCGCGGGTTCGCCGCCGGCCACGCAACGCTAGAGGAGGGAGCTATGGCCTATCAACGCGTCGTCCCCGCGAAGGCGGGGACCCATAGACTCCGGCGAGTGTTTTGCGATGATTGGAGCCGCAGCGGTGTGTGACAACAGGCATCGGCGGCTATGGGTCCCCGTCTTCGCGGGGACGACAGTGAAACAGGAGGTCGATGATGGCTGAGATGTTTTCCACGCTCGGCACCTGGAACTGGCTGGTCTTCGGCCTGCTGCTGATGGGCCTTGAGCTGATGCTGCCCGGCGTCTTCCTGTTCTGGATCGGCCTGGCCGCGTTGCTGGTCGGACTGTTGTCGTTCGTGCTTCTGCCGTCCTGGCAGTTGCAGCTCTTGATGTTCGCCGTGTTCGCCGCCGCCGCGGTGCCGGTCTGGCGCCGTGTCGCGCGCAGCAATTCCGGCGTCAGCAACAGCAATCCGTTTCTCAACAAGCGCTCCGAGGCGATGATCGGCCGCGTCTTCACGCTGGAGAAGCCGATCGTCGACGGCGCCGGCACGGTGCGGGTCGATGATACGGTCTGGCGCGTCGCCGGCCCCGATGCGCCCGCCGGCAGCCGGGTGAGGATCGTGCACGCGGATGGCGCGAGCCTGACGGTGGCGGCGGCTTAGATCTCGTGTCCCGGACGCGGTGCGGCATCCTATGCCGCTCCGCAGAGCCGGGACCCCGGTTTAGCAAGAAAGCGGGACCCCGGATCAGCAGCGTATCACGCCGCGAAGAGGCGGCGCGCTGCGCAGCATCCGGGGAACGTACTCCGCGTTTATGTCCGCCCTTTCCACCGCTCCGCAAACCGATGCAGCGGCAGGAAGGTGCCGTGCAACTCCCTGCCGATCTCCGTAAGGCGATAGCCGCTCGCGGGCACCAGTTCGACAAAGCCGGCCTGCCGCAGATCGGCCAGCCGCGCCTGCAGCACGGTCGGAGAGGCGTCGTCGCAGGCCTCGCGCAGCGCGCGCGAGGTTAGCGTCGCGTCGCGCAGCTCCCACAGAATCCTTAAAGTCCAGCGCCGGCCCAGCAGATCGAGCAGCACCATAATGGGGCGGCCGGTGCGCGAGCCGCGCACCGCGCGTTTTGGTTTCACCGCCGCTTTTGCCATCAAAACCCTCTTGCGCACCGCTACAAAAACTGTAGCGTCATGCTACGTTTATTGTAGCACGGGAGTTTTGACCATGTCACGCATCGCGCCGCTGGAGCCGCCTTATGCGCCGGAGATTCAGGCGCAGTTCGACCGCATCATGCGCGGCGCGCCGCCGCTGACGCTGTTCCGGGTGGTCGCCGGCAATATTCGGGCCTGGGATAAATTCCGCGCCGGCAGCCTGCTCGACGGCGGGCCGCTTTCATTGCGCGAACGCGAGATCGTCATCGACCGCACCTGCGCTCTGACGAGATGCGAATACGAATGGGGCGTCCATGTCGCGATCTTTGCGAAAGCCGCCGGCCTGACGGAAGAGCAGGTGAAGGCCACGGTGCTGGAAGGCGCGGATGCGCCATGCTGGTCGCCAGGCGAGCAGGCGCTGATTGCCGCAGTCGATGCGCTGCATCACCGCGCCACGCTCAGCGCCGGGGAATTCGCCGCGCTGTCGGCACATCATGATGACGCGAAGATTTTCGAGATCATCCTGCTCTGCGGCTTCTATCGCATGGTGTCGTATCTGGCCAACGGGCTCGCCCTGCCGCTGGAGGAGATGGGGGCGCGGTTTCCGCGCTAACGTGTCCCGGGCGCGATGCAGCATTCTCCGCGTCGTCCCCGCGCAGGCGGGGACCCATAACCACCGGAAGATATTTTGCGATGATCGGGGCCGCAGCTCTTTGTAACAACGAGCATCGGCGGCTATGGGTCCCCGCCTGCGCGGGGACGACGGCGGAGACCTACGCCACTCCCGCCCGCAGCACGTCATGGACGTGCACGATCCCCACCGGCTTCCGTCCCTCCGCGACGATCAGCACCGTAATGCGCGGCTGCGACGAGTTCAGCGTGTCCAGCAGTTCGATCGCCAGCATATCCGGCATTGTGGTTTTCGGGTTTTTCGTCATCACCTCGTCGACCGCGGCGGTCATCAGATCGGGCCGCATGTGGCGGCGCAAATCGCCGTCGGTGATGATGCCGACCAGGTCACCGTTGGCATCGACAATTCCCACGCAGCCGAACCCCTTCGACGACATCTCGACCAGCGCATCCGACATTTTAGTGCCGAGCGGTTTGAGCGGCACCGCGTCGCCGCTATGCATCAGGTCGCGGACGAATTTCAGCATCGCGCCGAGCTTGCCGCCAGGATGCAGCACGCCGAAATCCACAGAGGTGAAGCCCCGGCCCTCCAGCAGCGCGATCGCCAGCGCGTCGCCGAGCGCCAGCATCATCAGCGAGGAGGTGGTGGGCGCGAGGTTGTGCGGGCAGGCCTCGCGCGCCTTGGGCAGCGTCAGCGCGACGGCCGCGGCCGCACCAAGGGTGGAGGCGGGGTCCGCCGTCATTGCGATCAGGCCGATGCGGAATCGCTTGGCGTAGGTGATGAGATTCTTCATCTCCGGCTGCTCGCCGGACCATGACAGCGCCAGGATCACGTCGTCCGCGGTGATCATGCCGAGGTCGCCATGGCCGGCCTCGGCGGCATGCACGAAAAACGCCGGCGTGCCGGTGGAGGCAAAGGTCGCTGCGATCTTGCGGCCGATATGGCCGGACTTGCCGAGGCCGGTGACGATCAGCCGGCCTTTGGCGGTGCGGATCAGTTCGGCTGCGGCGGCAAAGGCCGGGCCCATGCCGGATTGCAGCGCCGCGGTGAGCGCGGTGATGCCGCTGCCTTCGGCGTCCAGCGTGCGCAGCGCCGATTGCACGGCGGCGTCGGACTCCTGCAGGGATGATACGGCTTTCGATTTCGATGTGACCATGGCCGGTTCTTAGCACGGCCGTGTCAGCGATGCGACGCGGCCTGCCGCTCTCAACGGCTCATTAACCATAATTGTTTTAACTCCATTAACGACGATTTTCGGCCGCGTCTTCGCGCGCGTCTGCGGTCGTCCGGCACGTAGTTGATTTTGTTGGAGTATTTTGAGCCGTGATGTCGGGTCCAGCAAGGGGCCGCCGCAAGCGCGTAGAGCTTTTACGCGTGCTTTTGCCATGCCTTGCGCTGATCGTGCTTACGCAGACCCGCGCCGAGGCGCAAACCCTGACCAGCGACCTGCTGCGCCCGGTGCGCGATGGCTTCCTGCCGCCGCAGGATTCGCCGCTTCGCAGGACCGCGCAGTCAACGCCCGACGATCGCAGCAACGCCAGCGACAACCGCCTGCGCAATCCCGACACGCCGGCGGCTTCCCGCATCGGCAATATTCCGACCTACGGGCTACCCGCGGCCAGCGGCGCTTCCTCGTCCGGTTACGACTCGCTCAATCGCAAGCGGCAAAAGCCAAGACTTTATCCGGGGCAGCCGAAGCCGAAGGTCGTCGGTCCCGGCAATCCCCCGGCCGTTGGCCCGGTCCGCGATCCCAGGCTGCCGCCGCCGCGTCTGCCGCAGCCGCCCTCGGCCACCGCCAACAAAACCCCGATCCCGCCGGCGATGGCCGGCACGGTGGTGGGCCAGCCGGTTCGCAAGCGGCTCAAGATCGACGACGATCCGTTCGGCGCGGTCGGCGATTACTATGGCAGTTTCCTGGTCAAGACCGCCGTCGAATTCATGGGCGGCTACGACACCAATCCCGGCCGCACCTATATCGCGCGGGGTTCGCCGGCCTATGTGGTGGCGCCGGAATTGCTGGTGGTTTCCGACTGGGAGCGCCACGCGGTGGTCGCGGACCTGCGCGGCTCCTATTCCGGCTACACCGAAACCTTCCCGCCGGTGAACGGCATCGTGTCATCGGCGCCATCGGACGTCAACCGGCCGAATTTCGTCGGCCATGTCGACGGCCGCCTCGACGTCACCAACGACACCCACCTGCTGGGGCAAGCCCGGCTGCTCGTCACCACCGATAATCCCGGCAGTCCCAACGTGCAGGTGGGCCTCGCCAAATATCCGCTCTATGCCGACATCGGCGGCACCTTCGGCATCGACCAGAGTTTCAATCGGCTGCAGGTCTCCGGCGGCGCTACCATCGACCGCATCGCCTATCAGAACTCGCTGCTGACGGACGGCACCATTTCCAGCAACGAGGACCGCAATTACAACCAGTTCGGCGGCGTCGGCCGCATCAGCTACGATCTCAAGCCGGGGTTGAAACCGTTCCTCGAGGCCGAGGCCGACACCCGCGCGCATGACCAGCTGGTCGACCGCAACGGCTATGAGCGCAACTCCAACGGCGGCTTCATCAAGGGCGGCACCTCGTTCGAGTTCTCCCGGCTCCTGACCGGCGAGGCCGCGATCGGCTGGACCGCGCGCCAATATGAGGACCCGCGGTTGCTGCCGCTCAAGGGCCTGTTGACCTCGGCCTCGCTGATCTGGTCGGCGACGCCGCTGACCACGGTGAAATTCATTGCCGACACCTCGATCGGCGAGACCACGCTGCCTGGCGTCTCCGGCGTGCTGACGCATCTCTACACCGCGGAAGTCGATCACGATTTCCGCCGCTGGCTGACCGCGGTCGGCAGGTTCTCCTGGGGCAATCAGGCCTATCAGGGCGACAGCCGCTACGACCGCCTCTATTCGATCTCCGGCGACCTGATCTACAAGCTCAACCGCGACGTCTGGATCAAGGGCACGGTGCGCCACGACATCCTGAACTCCAACCAGCCGCTGTCGAGCTCGTCTGCGACGGTGGTGATGCTGGGGGTGAGGTTGCAGAGGTGATGTCTTCCCCGCGAAGGCGGGGACCCATACCCGTCGGCGGTGATTCGGAAGGTGCCGGCAACAGGCGGAAGCAACCCTCCAAATTATAGTCGGCTGTGGTTATGGGTCCCCGCCTTCGCGGGGACGACAACGGAGTTCTACTTCACCCGCTTGAATCTCACGCTCTTCCCATCCGCCAGCCGTGTCGCGATGTAGCCGCCCTCGAGGCAGGCCTCGCGCTGCGGCATCTTCTCCTGCGGGCTGCGCAGCGTCTCCCACCACGACGCCCGATGCGCCGCGCGCGGCAATGCGGCGTCGATGATTTCTTCGATCTGCGCGAAGCTGAGGGTGAACTCCGGCATCTTCTGACACTTCAGATAATCGCGCAGGGGGGCGTAGTCGTTCACGGCCGGTTTCCATCTTCTTCGTCATTCCGGGATGCGCTCACTTGGGCGCAGGCCCGGAATCCATACTCACGATGGCGGTTATGGATTCCGGGCTCGCGCCAAGAGGCGCGCCCCGGAATGACGACGTTGTAGTTTGCGCGGGAGTAGAGGGAGTTCACTTCTCCAGATACCGCTTCATCTCTTCCCATAACCCGTCGCGCAAGTCCGCGCGCGCCATGCCGAAGGCGATGTTGGCGCGCAGGAAGCCGGCCTTGGAGCCGCAATCGTGGCGCTCGCCTGCGAACTCCACGCCGTAGAATTTTTGCGTTTTGGCGAGGCCGATCATGGCGTCGGTGAGCTGGATCTCGCCGCCGGCGCCGCGCTCCTGGGTTTCCAGGATCTTGAAAATCTCCGGCTGGAGGATGTAGCGCCCGGTGATGGAGAAATTCGACGGCGCGGTGCCCTGTTTCGGCTTCTCCACCATGCCGTCGACTTCGAACATCCCGCCGTCGCGCCGGCCGACGCCGCAGATGCCGTAATTGTGCGTCAGATGCGCCGGCACTTCCTCCACCGCGATCAGATTGGACTTGTCGCCAAGGCTTGAAGCGGCCTCGATCATCTGCGCAAGACAGCCTGGCGTGTTCAGCACCAGTTCGTCCGGCAGAATGACCGCGAACGGCTCGTCGCCGACGATGTCGCGGGCGCACCATACCGCGTGGCCGAGGCCGAGCGGCGCCTGCTGCCTGGTAAAGCTCGTGGCGCCGGCAGCGGGCTGGTCGCGCGCGAGAACTTCCTGCTCGGTCTTCTTGCCGCGCGCTTCGAGTGTGGCGTCGAGTTCGAACATCCTGTCGAAATGGTCCTCGATCACGCTTTTGTTGCGGCCGGTGACGAAGACAAAATGCTCGATGCCGGCTTCCTTCGCTTCATCCACCACATACTGGATCAGCGGTTTGTCGACGATGGTCAGCATTTCCTTCGGCATCGCCTTGGTGGCGGGCAGGACACGGGTGCCGAGGCCGGCGACGGGAAAGACAGCTTTGCGGATTTTCATGGGGCAGGGGCTTCTTGCAAACGGGGAATTGGTCGAGGCAGGCTGTAACAGGTTTCATCGGAATCGAAAAACTCAGTGTCGTCCCCGCGGGGACCCATAACCACCGGCGGATGTTTTGCGATGATTGGGGCCGCAACCCGCTTAACAACAAGCGTCGGCGGCTATGGGTCCCCGCCTTCGCGGGGACGACAGCTTAATTGGGTTGAGAACCCACAAAAAACCGCTTTGTTAAGCCGATGGAAACCGTGACAAGGCCTCCTGAAGCCGGATGCTTTGAGAGGCTGAGATGAGATTGATGATGAGAATCGGCCACCTGCTGAACGGAGCCGTCGTTACGCTGGCGCTGTCGGGTGTCGCCTCGGCGCAGATCTCGGTCGGTGGCGCGCCGCTGAAACCGCAGGCCACCACCGGCTCGATCCCGAATCAGCCCAGCCAGCCCGCGCATCCCGGCCTGGTGCCGCGCGCGATGATACAGGTGCCGCCGGCGCCTTCCACCCCCGCGCCGCCGTGGACCGGCGAGGACGGCGCCTCCGGCCATCCGCTGATGACCGCGTCGGCGATCCGCGAGGCGGCGGCGAATTTCGAATCCTGCGTCGCCGCGATGTGGCCGGACGCGGCGCGCCGCAACATCACCCGCGCCAATTTCGAACGCTTTACCGCGGGGCTTCAGCCCGATTTGCGCATCATGGACCTGATGGATTCGCAGCCGGAATTCACCAAGTCGATCTGGGACTATCTCGACATCCTGGTCAGCGACAGCCGCATGGCCAAAGGCCGCGAGGTGCTCGCCAAATACAAGCCGCAATTCGACGCGGTGGAGAAACTCTACGGCGTCGACCGCTACATCATCGCCTCGATCTGGGGCGTCGAATCCAATTACTCGACGCAGATGGGCGACCGCAGCGTGCTGCAATCCACCGCGACGCTCGCCTGCGTCGGCCGCCGCCAGAAATATTTTCGCGACGAATTTCTTACCGCGCTGGAAATCCTCAACCGCGGCGATTTGCGCCCCGAGCAGATGCGCGGCTCATGGGCCGGCGCGTTCGGCCCCACGCAATTCATGCCGACCGCGTTCAAGCGTTACGCGGTGGATGCCGACGGCGACGGCCGCCGCGACGTGGTCGACGATGCCGCCGACCTGATTGCGTCGACCGCCAACAATCTGAAGAAAGACGGCTGGCAGAGCGGCCAGACCTGGGGCTTCGAGGTCGTGCTGCCGAAGGGTTTTAATTTCATGCTGGCGGATCGCGCCAAGGCGATGACATTGGCGCAGTGGGATCATGTCGGCGTCAAGCGCGCCGGCGGCCAGCCGTTTCCGCATCCCGCCGAGAAGGCCTATCTGCTGGCGCCCGCCGGCGCCGAGGGACCGGGTTTCCTGATGCTGCAGAACTTTCGCGTCATCATGAAATACAATCCGGCCGAAGCCTATGCGATGGCGATCGGGCACTTCGCCGACCGCCTGCGCGGCGGCGCGCCGTTCATCCAGCCGTGGCCGCGGCAGGAGCGGGTGCTGTCGCGCTCAGAAAGGCTCGAACTGCAACAGCTGCTGGCGCAGCGCGGCTTCTATCGCGGCACCCCCGATGGCCAGCTCGGCGGCCAGACCCGCGAGGCATTGCGCGGTTTTCAGGCCTCGATCGGGACGCCGGCGGACGGATTCGCGTCTTCCGAAATGCTGGAGCGGCTGCGAGGGCGGTGAAAACGCCGGTTTTCGCAGCAAAAGTAACCCTGAAGCGCACTTTTTTGCGGCACACTTGACGGCTGGGGCCGGGGACCGGTTTATGATGCCAAAACCGCCCGCTTGCGGCCCAAATCGGCTATTATAGCGACTTCCTGACCTTCCATTTTGCGACCGAGCGTATGCCGAAGCCGAGATCGTTTTTGCGCATCTTTACCGAGACCGGCCCGCTGGTCGCGCTGACGGTCGCCGTTGCGCTGCTGGTCGGCATCGCGGGACCCGCATCGGCGCAGTTTTTCAATTTCGGCAATTTCGGCGCGCCGCCACGGCCGCCGCAGCAGATACCGCAGCAGCGCGGAGGTGCGGGCTGGTTCGGCAACGACCTGTTCGCGCCGTTCCGGCAGGACGCGCCGAGGCGCTCGGCCCCGCGCGAGGATTTTTCCAAGGCGCCGCCGCCGGAAAAACGCGATGCTTCGGCGCCCGCTCCCGAGCGCAACATCCTGGTGCTGGGCGACGCCATGGCGGACTGGCTGGCTTACGGCCTGGAAGACGCCTATTCCGAGCAGCCCGACATGGGCGTGATCCGCAAGCACAAGACCGTCTCCGGCCTGATCAAATATCAGCCCAAGGGCGACCCCGCCGACTGGGCCGCCGCGGCAAAAGGCATTTTGGCCACCGAGAAGCCGGACGCGATCGTGGTCATGCTCGGCCTCAACGACCGCGTTTCGCTGCGGGAGCCTGCGGCCGACAAGAAGGTCGATAAAAAAGAAGACAAGAAGGATGCGAAGGCCAAGCCCGATGTGAAGCCTGCCGCCAGGCCGGATGGCGCCGCCGACGCAAAGCCCGACGACAAGCCGGCCGATGCGGAGCTGTCGACCGACGACGCCGATAACGCCGATGCGCCGCCGGTCATTACGCCGGAGAAAAGCGCGCGCTCGCCGAACGGCGTCTACGAGTTTCGCGAGGACCGCTGGGTCGAGCTCTATTCGAAGAAAATCGAAGAGATGATCGGCGTGCTGAAGAGCAAGGGCGTGCCGGTGCTGTGGGTCGGCCTGCCGGCGGTGCGCGGCGCGAGGGCCACCTCCGACATGCTGTTTCTGGACTCGCTCTATCGCGACGCCGCGGCCAAGTCCGGCATCACCTATGTCGATGTCTGGGACGGATTTGTCGACGAAGCCGGCCGCTTCCTGCAGCAAGGCCCAGACTTCGAAGGCCAGAAACGGCGGCTGCGCGCCGACGACGGCGTGTTCTTCACCAGGGCCGGCGCGCGCAAGCTCGCGCATTACGTCGAACGCGAGGTCACGCGGCTGATGGCCGGGCGTTCGGCGCCGTTCACGCTGCCGACCGAGCCGGCAACCCCCGATGCCAATGCCGAGCCGGGCAAGCCGGCGCCGCGTCCGCTGGCCGGGCCGATCCTGCCGCTGGTGGCATCCTCGGTTGGTACCGATCAATTGCTCGGCGGACCCGGCTCGCGGCCGGCGGCGGTCGATGCGCTGGCGGCGCGTACGCTGGTCAAGGGCGAGCCATTGTCGGCGCCGGCCGGCCGTGCCGACGATTTTGCCTGGCCGCGGCGCGAAGTCGGCCGCGAACAGGCCAAGGGCGAGGTGCCGGTGGCATCCGCCTCGCCCGAGGGCGTGACGCCGGTGATGGCGACGCCGCCACCGCCGAAGCCGAAAAAGCTGCGGCCGATCCAGCCCGCAGCGGCGCCATCGATTGGAGACTTTTTCAGTTTCGGCGGGGCGCCGCGGCAACCGCAGCCGCCGCGCGCGACGAATCCGCCGCCGCGCCCGCCCGGCAGTGTCGGCCGTGCGGCGCAGGCGCCGAATTTCTTCACAAGGTAAGCATAACAGCCGTCATTCCGGGGCGCGCCTCTTCGGCGCGAACCCGGAATCCGGCGACTGGGATAACTGGCTGGATTCCGGGTTCGTCGCTTTGCGACGCCCCGGAATGACGAATCGATCAGCTATAATACCGCCAGCGCTGCGGCGGACGGCGCGGCGGACGGGTCATCAGCATGGCGAGAGCGAATCCGATCCCACCGGCTACCAGCAGCGCGCCGAGCGGATTGTCACGCACCTGTTTCGCCACCGCCTGCGAGCCGTCGCGGAAGGTGTCGCCGCTGTTGTCATAGGCGTCCCTGGCGAAGCTGGCGGCGGTATCGCCAACGTCCTTCACGGCATCCTTGGCCTGGCCGTACAGGTTCTGCACCGTTCCCGCAGCCTCGCGGACCTGGCCCGACGCCTTGGTTTCGGCGTCGCCGGTGATGTCGCCGAATGCACCTTCGACTTTGCCCGCGGCGTCCTTCGCTGCGCCGGCAATGCGGTCCTTGTCCATTGTGGTACCTCCGTGAGGGAATTCTCGGCGGGGTAACTGACAAGAGCGGCTGGGGTTCCGAACACGCCTTGCCGCAATTGGCAGATATCGTGTTCCGGACGCGGTGCGGCATCCTTCATGCCGCTCCGCAGAGCTGGGTTGCAGTTATATTGACAACGCAATCGTCAAGAGTAGCCTTTTCGCAAATCGCGCGCGGGGCAACCGCGCGCCGGCTAGGGAAAACGCCATGCCTGTTCATATCAAGCAGCTCCATCCGCATTTCGTCGGCGAAGTTTCCGGTGTCGACCTCACCAGGCCTCTGGCGAAAGAAGAGGCGCGGGCGATCGAGGACGGCATGGACAAATATGCCGTGCTGGTGTTCCACGGCCAGGACATTACGGACGAACAGCAGATGGCGTTCGCGCTGAATTTCGGCGAGCGCGAAAATCCGCGCGGCGGCAATATCGTCAAGCCGCAGGATTCGCGGCTCTCCACCGGGCTGAACGACGTCTCCAATCTCGGCAAGGACGGCAAGCCGCTGCCGCCGGACAGCCGCGTCCATCTTTTCAATCTCGGCAACTGCCTGTGGCACTCCGACTCGTCGTTCCGTCCGATCCCGGCGAAGTTCTCGCTGCTGTCGGCGCGCATCGTCAACCCGAAGGGCGGCAACACCGAATTCGCCGACATGCGCGCGGCCTATGACGCGCTCGACGACGAGACCAGGGCCGAGATCGAGGACATGATCTGCGAGCACTCGCTGATGTATTCGCGGGGATCGCTGGGCTTCCTCGATTACACCGAGGAAGAGAAACAATTGTTCAAGCCGGTGCTGCAGCGGCTGGTGCGCACGCATCCGGCGCACGGCCGCAAGTCGCTGTATCTGTCGTCGCATGCCGGCGCCATCAAAGGCATGAGCGTGCCGGAAGCCCGCGTGCTGCTGCGCGATCTCAATGAGCACGCGACGCGGCCGGAGTTCGTCTACGTTCACAAATGGACGCTGCATGATCTGGTAATGTGGGACAACCGCCAGACCATGCACCGGGTGCGCCGCTACGACCAGTCGCAGCCCCGCGACATGCGCCGCGCCACCGTGGCCGGCACCATGCCCACCGTCGCGCAGCAGGCGGCGGAGTAGTTTTCCGCGTTGCGGCTTTGTGTCCAAGTCGCGGGATCAACAAACAGTTGCGGACACCTTGCAGTTGTACCAAACTTGGCACCACTCACGCCGGTCCATGTTGATGCGGCGGGCGTCGGCTATTCTTTAAATCTATTTTTTTCACGATCGAACTTCGTGCACACGCCGCTAGGAAGATTACCCATCCATTACGCTCTCGTGTCGTTTCAGAGAAAGGCAGAAGCAAATGAAATACATCTGGCGCGCCACACACGCTCCGAAGCGGAAGCGGCATGACGATATTTGGTTCATCAACCAGCAGGTCGGCTGGGCGGTGAACAGCGCCGGCGAGATCATTCACACCGAGGACGGTTTTCAGACCGAACCGACGGTGCAGCAGCGCGCGAACGCAGGCACCTGGCTACGCTGCATGAGCTTCACCAGCCCGACCGACGGCTGGGTCGGCACGATCACCAACGAGCAGCGGCTGTTCAAAACCGAGGACGGCAAGACCTGGACCGACATGACGTCGAAGCTGCCGGCGCTGCCCGAGGCGATCTGCGGCATCTCCTCGCCTTCCAAAGGCGTCGTCTTTGCCTCCGGCACTCAATTTCCGGAAAAGACAGCGGCCGTGATGCACACCGCCGACGGCGGCAAGACCTGGAAATCGATCTCGATGGCGGACCATGCCAATCTTCTGATCGACACCTATTTCTCCGACGCGAAAACCGGTTGGGTGGTCGGCGGCACCGGCGGCACCGCCTACGACCGTCTGAAGCCGGTGATCATGCATACCACCGATGGCGGCAATACCTGGGAAGACAAGCTGCTCAATTCCGGCATCGACTTTCCCAGAGGCGAGTGGGGATGGAAGATCCAGTTCCTTAACCCGAAGATCGGCTTCGTCTCGCTGGAGAACATGGACGCCGCCGCCATTCTGAAAACTACCGACGGCGGTGAGACCTGGAAGCGGCTCGAGGTCAAGGATCAGCAGGGCAATATCGATCTCGAAGGCGTCGGCTTCATCGACGAGAACACCGGCTGGGCTGGCGGCTGGGGGCAGGGCTTTCCGCGCCACCCCAAAGGCACCACCAGCGGCACCACCGACGGCGGCGCCACCTGGTCCGACGCCAACCAAGTCGGGCATTTCCTCAACCGCTTTCGTTTCTTCCCCGGCGTGACCGCCGGCATCGCCGGCTATGCATCGGGCGACACCATCTATCAATGCACGGTGGCAACCGACGCCCAGCTTGCCGTTGCGCAGCTTTCGCTCGACGCGCAGGTTCCCGAGGCCGCAATTCCATTGGTGTGGGACAAGCTCGACATCGCCACCACCGTACCTGACAACGCCAAAAAACTGACCATTACCATCTTCGATACCCGGCAGAAGCTGGTCAAGACCATCGTGGAAACATCTCCCCGCGCGGGCGCCCGCAGCTTCAGTTGGGATTTCAAGACCAGCGACGGCAAGGACGCTGGCCTCGGCCAGTACGTCTACCGTGTGATCACCGACGACAGACTGGAGTCCGACCTTGTGGAGCGGCCGGCACTAGCGAAGCCGGAGAATATGGCGACCTAGGTCGCGGCGATCCAGGATTACGTGTCGATCGCCGTGCGCTCGCATGACCGGCTGATGCTGCGACGCCAGCGGCACGCCGGCGCCGCTGAAGTCGCTGTTCGACAAGCCGGCCGAGCTGATGGCAGCGCTGGTGCGCGGCGGCTGGATCATTCCCGGCGCGCCGACCCGCAGCATGTTTCTGGTCGCCATCGTCGGCACCGGCCCGATGCAGGGCGAACTGGCGGAAGAGGACGTCCAGCTAATGACCGATTGGGTCGCCGCGGGCACGCTGATGCCGGCGGCGGGGAGTTAGGCTCTCCGCCTGCGCGGGGACGACACCGTTATCGCGGCAGCGTCGTGCTTCCCATCAGGAACGCGTCGATCGCCCGCGCGCAGAGGCGCCCCTCGCGGATCGCCCACACCACCAGCGACTGGCCGCGGCGCATGTCGCCGGCGGAAAACACCTTTGGCAGCGAGGTCTGGTAGTCGGACGTGTTGGCGCGGACGTTGCCGCGCTGGTCGAGATCGACGCCGAGCGTTTTCAACAGGCCCTCATGCACCGGATGCACAAAACCCATCGCCAGCAGCACCAGATCGGCGTCGAGATCGAATTCGCTGCCCGCGACCGGCTTGAACTTGTCGTCGACCTGCACGCAATGCAGTTTTGCGACCTTGCCGTCGTTGCCGGAAAACTTCTGCGTCAGCACCGCGTATTCGCGCTTGGCGCCTTCGGCCTGGCTGGACGAGGTCCGCATCTTCAGGGGCCAGTTTGGCCAGGTCAGGCCCTTGTTCTCACGCTCCGGCGGCGCCGGCATGATTTCGAGCTGCGTCACTGACTTGGCGCCCTGCCGGAACGAGGTGCCGATGCAGTCCGAGCCGGTGTCGCCGCCGCCGATGACAACCACATGCTTGCCGCCGGCCAGAATGTCCGCGGCGTTGCCGAGCGGCTCGCGGCTGACGCGGCGGTTCTGCTGCGGCAGGAAATCCATCGCATAGTGAATGCCGGCAAGATCGCGGCCCGGAATCGGCAGGTCGCGCGCGGCTTCGGCGCCGCCGGTCAGCGCCATCGCGTCGTGGGTTTTCAGAAGTTCTACCGGATCGATCGCGCCGGGCGAATTGCCGCCGACCGACGAACCATAGTGGAAGATAACGCCCTCGGCTTCCATCTGCGCGACGCGGCGGTCGATGACGTGCTTCTCCATCTTGAAATCGGGGATGCCGTAGCGCAGCAGCCCGCCGGCCTTGGCCCAGCGCTCATAGAGGTGCACGTCATGGCCGGCGCGCGCCAATTGCTGGGCGCAGGCCATGCCTGCGGGACCGGAGCCGATCACGGCGACGCGTCTGCCGGTCTTGACCGACGGCAGTTCCGGCTTGACCCAGCCATTGTCCCAGGCGCGGTCGACGATGGCGCATTCGATGGTCTTGATGGTGACCGGGTTGTCGTCGATGTTGAGCGTGCACGAGGCCTCGCAAGGCGCGGGGCAGATGCGGCCGGTGAATTCCGGAAAATTGTTGGTCGAGTGCAGGTTGCGCGAGGCTTCTTCCCAGTTGCCGGCGTAGACTAGGTCGTTGAAATCCGGAATCTGGTTGTTGACCGGGCAGCCCGGCGTACCCGGCGCCACCGAGCCCGTGCCATGGCAATAGGGAATGCCGCAATTCATGCAGCGCGCGGCCTGATCGCGGGTGTCCTTCTCGCTCAGGGGAACGACGAACTCGCTGTAATTTTTCACGCGCTCGGCGACCGGCGCATATTTGCGGTCGTGCCGGTCGATCTCGAGAAAACCTGTAATCTTGCCCATTAACGCTAGTGCCCCTGCAACCTGTCCCGCCGTCATCCTGAGGAGCGTTCCGTAAGGAGCGCGTCTCGAAGGATGCTGTTCGCCTCTCTCCACCCTTCGAGGCCGGCGCTTCGCGCCGGCGCCTCAGGGTGACGGTCTCGTGTGTCCTACGCCCCGATCGCGATTTTCGGCTCGGCGTCGGCGTTGGCCTTCATTTCCTTCAGCGCGCGGCGGTATTCCACCGGCATCACCTTGCGGAATTTCGGCAGCCAGGTTTTCCAGTTCGCCAGAATCTCGGCGGCGCGCCTTGAGCCGGTCAGCTTGGCATGCCGCGTGATCAGGATGTGCAGCCGCTCGATGTCGGAGTTAAGCAGATCGGCGAACACATCGACCCGGCCGTGCGCTTCCAGATCGCCGGTGTGGTGATAAGCGTTCTCGTTGATCATCTCTTCCGACAGCACCGGCTCGAGTTCGACCATCGCCATGTTGCACAGTTTCGGGAAGTCGCCGGCCTCGTCCAGCACGTAGGCCACGCCGCCCGACATGCCGGCCGCGAAATTGCGCCCGGTCTTGCCCAGCACCACCACGATGCCGCCGGTCATGTATTCGCAGCAGTGATCGCCGGCGCCTTCGACCACGGCGACCGCGCCGGAGTTGCGCACCGCGAAGCGCTCGCCGGCGATGCCGCGGAAATAGCATTCGCCCTCGATCGCGCCATACAGCACGGTGTTGCCGACGATGATGGACTCTTCCGGCACGATGCCGGAATTGCGCGGCGGCTTGACGACAATGCGCCCGCCGGAGAGGCCCTTGCCGACATAGTCGTTGGCTTCGCCTTCGAGATCGAAGCTGACGCCGCGGCACAGCCAGGCGCCGAAGGCCTGGCCCGCGGTGCCCTTGAAGCTCACTTGAATCGTATCGTGCGGCAGCCCGGCATGGCCGTAGATTTTTGCAATGGTGCCGGACAGCATCGCGCCGGCACTGCGGTTGGTGTTGTTGATCTCCATGTCGAGCTTCACCGGCGCGCCGCGGTCGAGCGAGGCCTGCGACTGCGCGATCAGCCTGCGGTCGAGCACGGCTTCCAGATGGTGGTTCTGCGCCTCGGCGTGATAGATCTTCTGTTTCGGCAGCGCCTCCTGCTTGACGAACAGCTTTGAGAAGTCGAGCCCCTTGGCCTTCCAGTGCGCCACCAGCGTCGACTGGTCGAGCATTTGCACCTGGCCGATCATCTCGTCGAACGTGCGGAAACCAAGTCCCGCCATGATCTCGCGGACTTCCTCGGCGACGAAGAAGAAATAATTGATGACGTGCTCGGGCTGGCCGGTGAAGCGCTTGCGCAGCACGGGATCCTGCGTCGCAACCCCGACGGGACAGGTGTTGAGGTGGCACTTGCGCATCATGATGCAGCCGGCCGCGATCAGGGGCGCGGTGGCGAAGCCGAATTCGTCGGCGCCCAGCAGCGCGCCGATCACCACGTCGCGGCCGGTGCGGAAGCCGCCATCGACCTGCACCACGATGCGGCTGCGCAGCCGCTCGCGCACCAGGGTCTGGTGGGTTTCGGCAAGCCCGATTTCCCACGGCGAGCCGGCGTGCTTGATCGAGGTCAGCGGCGAGGCGCCGGTGCCGCCCTCGAAACCGGCGATGGTGACATGGTCGGCACGCGCCTTGGCGACGCCGGCCGCGACGGTGCCGACGCCGATTTCGGAGACGAGCTTGACCGAGACCAGACCCTCCGGATTGACGTTCTTCAGGTCGTAGATCAGCTGCGCGAGATCCTCGATCGAATAGATGTCGTGATGCGGCGGCGGCGAGATCAATCCGACGCCGGGCGTCGAGTGACGCACGCGGGCGATCACGGCATCGACCTTGTGGCCGGGCAGTTGGCCGCCTTCGCCGGGCTTGGCGCCCTGCGCCATCTTGATCTGCATCATGTCGGCGTTGACGAGATATTCCGTGGTCACGCCGAAGCGGCCGGAAGCGACCTGCTTGATCGCCGAGCGCATCGAATCGCCGTTCGGCAGCGGCTTGAAGCGGTCGCTTTCCTCGCCGCCTTCGCCGGTGTTGGACTTGCCGCCGATCCGGTTCATCGCGATCGCGAGCGTGGTGTGCGCCTCGCGCGAGATCGACCCGAAACTCATCGCGCCGGTGGCGAAGCGCCGCACGATGTCCTTGGCCGGCTCGACTTCATCGAGCGGGACCGGCTTGCGCTTCTCGTCCTCGGCGGTCTTGATCTTGAACAACCCGCGCAGGGTCAAGAGCCGCTCCGACTGCTCGTTGAGGATCCTGGCGAACGCCTTGTAGCGCTCCAGCGAATTGCCGCGCACGGCATGCTGCAGTGTCGAGACCGACTCCGCGGTCCATGCGTGGTCCTCGCCGCGGGTGCGATAGGCATATTCGCCGCCGACATCGAGTGCGGCCTTGTAGATTTGCGCGTTGCCGAACGCGTCGTCGTGGCGGCGCGCGGTTTCCTCGGCGATCTCGTCGAGGCCGACGCCTTCGATCTGGGTGTGGGTGCCGGTAAAGTACTTCTTGACGAATTCCGTCTTCAATCCGACCGCGTCGAAAATTTGCGCGCCGCAATAGGATTGATAGGTGGAGATGCCCATCTTCGACATCACCTTCAACAGGCCCTTGCCGATCGACTTGATGTAGCGCTTCACGATTTCATAGTCGTCCAGCGCCGCCGGCAACCGGTCCTTCATCGCGATGATGGTCTCGAACGCGAGATATGGATTGATCGCCTCGGCGCCGTAGCCGGCGAGGCAGGCGAAGTGATGCACCTCGCGCGGTTCGCCGGATTCGATCACGAGTCCGACGGACGTCCGTTGACCGGTACGAATCAGATGATGGTGCACGGCGGCGCAGGCCAATAGCGACGGAATCGGAATTCGGTCGGTGCCCGCTGCGCGGTCGGTGAGAATGAGGATGTTGATGTTCTCCGTGCGAATCAGCGCTTCCGCACGCACGCAGAGGGCCTCCAGCACCTGCTCCAGCCCCGCCGCGCCGAGCCCGGCATGGAAAGTCGTGTCGATCTCGCGCGACTTGAAGTGGGTGTCGCGGATCTTGGAGATCGAACGAATCTTTTCCATGTCGTCATTGGTCAGGATCGGCTGGCGGACTTCGAGGCGCTTGGTGTCGGCCAGGCCCTGAAGGTCAAACAGGTTGGGCCGCGGCCCGATGATGGAAACCAGACTCATCACCAGCTCTTCACGGATCGGATCGATCGGCGGATTGGTGACCTGCGCGAAGTTCTGCTTGAAGTAGGTGAAAAGCGACTTCGGCTTGTCCGACAGCGCCGAAATCGGCGTGTCGTTACCCATCGAGCCGTTGGCCTCCTCGCCGGTGGACGCCATCGGGGTCATCAGGATCGTGATGTCCTCCTGGCTGTAGCCGAATGCCTGCTGCCGTTCGAGCAGCGGCAGATTGGAGCGCATGCCCTCGGGCGCGACCCCCGGCAGCTCCTCCAGCACGAGTTGCGTACGCTGGAGCCACTCCCGATACGGATGACTGTTCGCCAGCTCTGCCTTGATCTCGTCGTCGGGAATGAGGCGGCGCTTCTCGAGATCGACCAGCAACATCTTGCCCGGCTGCAGCCGCCATTTGGTGATGATCTGATCTTCCGGAATCTTCAGCACGCCCATTTCGGACGCCATGACGATGCGGTTGTCGGTCGTGAGAAGATAGCGCGCCGGGCGCAGGCCGTTGCGGTCGAGCGTGGCGCCGATCCGGCGGCCATCCGTAAAGGCGATCGCGGCCGGACCGTCCCAGGGCTCCATCATCGCGGCGTGATACTCGTAAAACGAGCGTCGCTTCTCATCCATCAGCGGGTTGTTGGCCCAGGCTTCAGGAATCATCATCATCACCGCGTGCGGCAGCGAGTAGCCGCCCTGCACCAGGAATTCGAGCGCGTTGTCGAAGCACGCCGTGTCGGACTGGCCTTCATAGGAAATCGGCCAGAGCCGCTTTATGTCGTCGCGGTACAGGTCCGATTTGACCGAGGCCTCCCGCGCCGCCATCCAGTTGACGTTACCGCGCAAGGTGTTGATCTCGCCATTGTGCGCGACCATCCGGTAGGGGTGCGCGAGCGACCAGGTCGGGAAGGTATTGGTGGAAAAGCGCTGATGCACCAGCGCCAGCGCGGTCTCGAAATCCGGATCGTGCAGGTCGGGATAGTACTTGCCGAGCTGATCGGCGAGAAACATTCCCTTGTAGATCAGGGTTCGGCACGACATCGACACCGGATAATAGCCGGCGTCGTCGCGCTCGCGGCGCATGTAGATCTTCTGCGAAATCGATTTGCGCAGGATGTACAGCCGGCGTTCGAAGTCGTCGTCGCTTGTGATGTGACTGCCGCGGCCGATGAAGACCTGCATGGTGACGGGCTCGGTCGGCTTTACCGTCTCGCCCAGCGACTCATTGTTTTTAGGTACGTCGCGCCACCCCAGCAGCGTCAGCCGCTCGTCCTTGATCTGTTCGGCGATAATGCTCTTGAAGACGTTGCGCCAGGATTCGTCGCGCGGCATGAACAGCATGCCGACGGCGTAATTGCCGGGCTCGGGCAACTCGAAGTCGAGCGCCCGGACGAAGAACTTGTGCGGGATCTGCACCAGGATGCCGGCGCCGTCGCCGGCGCGCGGATCGGCACCGACCGCGCCGCGATGCTCGAGATTACAGAGAATGTCGATCGCGTCGGAGACGATCCGATGCGACTTCTCGCCCATGATGTTGGCAATGAAACCGACGCCGCAGGAATCCTTTTCCCGCGAGATGTCGTAAAGACCCTCGGCTGGCGGGCGCCAGCTATGTTCGCGCAACGGCTGACCGGATACCTGCTCGAACGGTTTCGCGAGCGGATCCGCCGACAGCGCATCGGTCACGATGTTTCCGCGTTCGAACTCCGAGCCGCTCATCTCAAATCCTCTCACCCCGGCCAAAAACCTGACCGAATACGCTCTGGTCTCCATCGTCGGCGCACCTTGGGCGCTCGCGGTACCCCCGATTCAAACCTTGGGGCCACCGCTCGTCCTCCGCGAGCCGCAATTTCAGAATTCAGGCCTGGGCGCTCTACGTCCCCGAGGAACGGCCTTGCCTGCAATTTCCTAGCTGTCCTCAGCTAGACTTTCGTTGCAATCCCCGTGCCGGAATTGCCGCCTAAATTGAGACAGTGATGCTGTCCTAACCCTGACATTGCCAAATTTTTTTCTATCACACAAGCGCGTGTGAGTCCCCGGGCATGCAGGTAGGTCGATGCCGGCCACCCCGGCGGCTGCCCTGGATTTGGGGCAGGGCCGCCGCGATCCGGCCCAAGGACTGCCGGATTCAACCATGAGGTTGTCGCCGGGACAAAGCGGAATCGGTCACCGTCATTCCGGGGCGCCCGCGCACTTTGCGGGCGAACCCGGAATCCAGCGCCATCGCAAGTATTTGGATTCCGGGCCTGCGCCTGAAACGTGCAGCCCGGAATAACAACGAAAAACCGGGCGCGGGGGCGCACCTGAAGGAGAATGCGCAATGAAGCTGTTCACGGGATGGACCACGTCGGCCGCTCTGTTTTTTGTGGCCGCGACCGCACATGCGCAGGTGCTGACGCCCTACGAGATCGGGCAGCCGCGTGCTTCAGTGGTGTCTGACGTCGGCAGTCCCTATGCGGCGATGCCGCCGGAAGCGCCAGTGCCCGGTTACGGGCCAAGTTACGGGCCAAGTTACGGGCCAAGGCTGCTGCCGCCCGCCGAGGTCTATACCATCGCCCGCGAGAGCGGATTTTCTCCCTTGGGAATTCCGCAGCAGCGCGGCCTCGTCTACACGATTTCGGTGATCGATCGCGGCGGCGAGGATGGACGGCTGGTGATCGATGCCCGCTCCGGGCGGATCGTCCGCTTCCTTCCGGCGAACCGGATGGGCGATAATTTCAATGAGGATTTGAATGTCGCCTATGGTCCGGTCGGGCCGCTGCCAGTCAACACCAACTATCGCCGCGTGCCGCGCCCGCCGCTTCCGGTGCCCCATGTCGCCAGCCGCTCCGCGGTGCCGAAAGCTCCGCCGGCTGCTGCAAAGGCCGCAGCGGCGCCGGCGCAGCAATCGGCTGCGACGGCAAAACCCGCCGAGGTGCAGGCGCCCCCGCCGTCTTCGACAGTCGGCGTGGCAAAGCCTTCCGTCCAGCTTCAGCAGACGCAGGAAATGCCGAAGGCACAGGGACTGGAGTAATTCTTCGCCGTCATCCTGAGGAGCCGCGCATCTTGCGCGGCGTCTCGAAGGTGATTGGAACGCACCGACTTTGCGGCCGATCCTTCGAGGCTCGCCGCGAAGGGCGGCGAGCACCTCAGGATGACGCTGCATTTGCCGCGAGGACTACAAACCCCCCGGAGGGTCTTCCGGCACGTCATGCTTCGGTACGCGCGCGTCGATCCCGAAGAACCCTGGATCGCCGTTACCGTACACATTCGCATTCACGTGGATCGGGGCGGCGGGTGCGGCAAGGCCGAAAAAGAATGTGGTTTTCTTGTTGTCCGGCGGCCCGTCGGCGCAAAGCGGGCTCGCCAGCGTAAACGCGATCATGTCGCCATTTCGCTCGGCGGATTTCAGGCCGATGGTGCCGACGCCGCCGGTGGTGATGACGTAGACATCGGCAAGCTCGTTATTCTCATAGGGCAACTGCTTGTGCGGCCCAAAATTGAGGTTGAACCCGAGAATGCACCCCGAGCCCGACGCCTCCGTCATGCTGAGGCGATACTCGTAACCGGTGGTGCCCGCGCCGGGTGCGCCGGCCTCGCCCGCGAAGGTGCGCGACTGCACCCATGCGGTGCCCGGCGAGACGAACGGCAGCAAAATATTGCTCGAGGTATCGGTGACCGGAAGATTGCAGTCGGTTTGAAAGACGCAATTCACCTTCGGTGCGTTGACCTCGACGATCTTGAGCAGTTCGGCCCGGGCGGCGCACGGAATCGCGAGCGCCGCGATTGCAGCAGAAAGAACAGCCTTCCCAAACATCGCCCCCTCCTTGCAGAGTTGCCGTGGCAGGGCGGTCAGCTTGAACGTTCCCGCAGCTCGACGCAAGGTTGTCCCGCGGACACGTTGCCGCTGGCCCCCACGAGTCGTCTCCGCCTTCGCGGGGACGACGAAAGAAAAAAGCGCCCCGGGGCACCGGGGCGCTTTCGCATTCAGAGACAGGCTGTCGAAAGATAACCGCTTAGGCGGCGACCTTCTCGGCCGAGCCGTCGACCACCTGCGGTGCAACCGCATTGCTGACGGCGATCGGAATGCTGCGGGGCTTCTTGGCCTCGGGGATTTCGCGCACGAGATCGACGTGGAGCAGGCCGTTCTCAAGCGAGGCGTTTTTCACCAGCACGAAATCGGCGAGCTGGAACGCGCGCTCGAAGGCGCGCGCGGCGATGCCGCGATATAGCACTTCGGACTTGTCCTTGCCGTTTTCGTTGGCGGATTTCTCGCCCTTGATCGTCAGCGTGTTTTCCTTGGCGACGATGGAGAGTTCGCCCTGCGAGAAACCGGAGACCGCGACGCTGATGCGGTACGCATTCTCGCCAGTACGCTCGATATTGTAGGGCGGGTAACCGGGGCTGCCATCCGCGGCTGCCTGGTCGAGCAGCGAGAAAAAGCGGTCGAAGCCGACGGTGGAACGGTAAAACGGGGTGAGATCGTAGGTACGCATAGGGTAGTCCTCCATTGAGCGACTGGTTGATTTAACCCGCCCGCCATCGGGCCGGGCTTTTGCTGTTGTGCAGCCTAGTAGAGGCCTGCACGAAGGTGATATGGGAGGGGCCCATTGGCGTTCAAGGCCGGAACTGGTTCGGAATTTTGACGCTCCCGCCTTGATTCCAGACACTTTTCACCTATCCGGTCCGTCCCCATGACGCTCGTCTCCATCCCCGCCAACCCGGTCCCGGACGACGTCGTCAGCGGCACCATCAAGACCTCGGACGGCGCCGAGTTGCGCTTTGCGCGCTGGGCCCCGCCGGCGGGCCGCAAAGGCACGGTCTGCGTTTTCCAGGGGCGCAGCGAACAGATGGAAAAATACTTCGAGACCGTGCGCGACCTGCGCGACCGCGGTTTCGCGGTGGCGATGATCGACTGGCGCGGGCAGGGCCATTCGGCGCGGCGCCTGCGCGATCCGCGCAAGGGTTATGTGCGCGACTTCGCCGAATACGAGATCGACGTCGAGGCCTTCGTGCAGCAGGTGGTGCTGCCGGATTGCCCGCCGCCCTATTTCGCGCTGGCGCATTCGATGGGCGGTGCGGTGATGCTGAGGGTCGCGCATGCGGGAAAACGCTGGTTCGACCGCATGGTGCTGTCGGCGCCGATGATCGATCTTCCCGGCCGCGCCACCTCGCTGCCGGCGCGCGTGCTGTTGCGCCTGATGCGGCTTACAGGGCAGGGCGGCAACTACGTTCCCGGCGGCGGCGACGCGCTGACCGGGGCGACATCGTTCATCAACAACCCCTTCACCAGCGACCCCGTGCGTTTCGCCCGCAACGCCGCGATCCTCGAAGAGGACCCGACGCTTGGTCTCGGCTCGCCGACGGTGGCGTGGGCCGACACCGCGTTCAGGGCGATGCACGGTTTTCGCGCCGCGAATTACCCTTCCCAAATCCGCCAGCCGATCCTGATGATGGCGGCCAGCAACGACACGGTGGTCTCGACCGCCGCGATCGAGGAGTTCGCCTATCATCTGCGCGCCGGTTCGCATCTGGTCATTGCCGGCTGCAAGCACGAAATCATGCAGGAGCAGGACCGCTACCGCGCCCAGTTCTGGGCCGCGTTCGATGCCTTCGTGCCGGGCACCCCATTGTTCGGGTAGAGGTACATCTGTCATCGCCCGGCTTGACCGGGCGACCTGGTAATCTCCAACGTCCGCGTTTACTGGTCACCCGCTTTCGCGGGTGATGACGGTCATGGGTGTGCCAGCACATTGTAACCCGCGCTTCCCGCAAGGTAGATCCCGAGCAAAATCATCGCGATCAAAAACCAGCGGCGGAACGCTTCCGGCTCCAGCCGCGAGCGCACCGCCTGGCCGATGTACATCCCGGTGAACGAACCGGCCATCGCCACGGCACCGGGCACGGTGGTCGAGGCGTTCAAAAGGCCGGCGCTGGTGAGATTAAAGGCGAGCGCCAAAGTGGCGACGGTGAAGAACACGCCCAGCGCCTGCACCAACTCGTCCTTCTCCATGCCGATCGCCTGCATGAACGGCATCGACGGAATGACCTGCACGCCGGTCGCAGCCGAGACGACGCCGGTAATCAGCCCGACAATGCCGCCGACCCATTTTTCGTTTCCAGGCGCGACGTGAAAGCTGAATTTGCTCAATCCGATGACCGCGTAGATCACCAGCAGGATGCCGAGCACGATGGTGCCGTAGCGCGCATAGGGTCCGGTCATGAGGCCGGCGCCGCACCAGATGCCGATGGCGGTTCCAACCATCAGCGGCCACAGCCGCCGGGTGATGTCGCGCAAATACGGGCCGACAAAGGTCTGCCAGCTATTGGTGACGATCGCGGGCACGATGACGATGGCCAGCGCATGCGCCGGCGGCATCGACACCGCAAGCAGCCCCATCGCCACCGTGGGCAGGCCAAGGCCGATCACGCCCTTGACGAAGCCCGCGAGCAGGAACACCGCGGCGATGGCAATGAGGAGAGGTTCGGCCATGGCAGCACATTGACTGATTGGCCGTTGGCGCACAATCTGGAGGTTACGGAGGATGCCTTCGGTTATACCGAAGGCACATCGTCCCCGCCTGCGCGGGGACGACAATTTACTTTACGGGCATCGCCATGCAATTCGACCTGGTCGACCTTCGATTGTTTATCGCGGTGGCCGACGATCGCAGCATCACCCATGGCGCCGCGCGCGTCCACCTCGCGCTGCCCTCGGCAAGCGCGCGGATCAAGGCGATGGAAGAAACCCTCGGGGCAGCCCTTCTCAAGCGCGGCCGGCGCGGGGTCGAACTGACCGCGGCGGGAGAAAACCTGCTCGGACACGCCCGGGTCATCATTCACAGTGTCGAGACCATGCGCGGCGATCTCTCGGCCTATGCGCGCGGCCTGCGTGCGAGCATCCATTTGCTCGCCAACACGTCGGGCCTGTCGGAATATCTGCCGAAAGTTCTCGCGGCCTTTCTTCAGGAATACCCGCACGTCAACATCGACGTCGAAGAGCGCGAAAGCACCGACATCGCCAATGCCATCGCCAGTGGCGCCGCGGATCTGGGGCTTGCCGCCGAGCACGCACTGCCCGATGGCATCGAGCGGATTCCCTTCAGCGAGGATCGCCTGGTCCTGATCGCCGCGCGCGGGGATGAACTGGCGGGCCGGCGTCAGGTCGACTTTCGCGACGTGGTGGGCCGGGATTTTGTCGGCCTGACCTCGGCAAGCGCGCTGCATGCCCACATCGCCGGGCATGCGGCGCGGCTCGGCGCGCGCCTGCGCTATCGCGCGCGGCTCAATAATTTCGAGACGATCGCTCAAATGGTCGCCGCCGGCATCGGCGTCGCGGTGATGCCGGAAGTCGCGGCAAAACGCTGTGCCCGGTCGATGCAAATAAGCGTGGTCCGGATCCGCGATCCCTGGGCCAACCGCAAACTCGCGATTTGCGCGCGCAGCTTCAAGGCGCTGCCCCGCCCTGCGCAGCAACTGGTCGAGCATCTGCGCAAAGCGGCGCGGTAAGGCTCATCGTCATTCCGGGGCGCGAGTGCAACGAGCGAACCCGGAATCCAGAAACACGGCAGAGCGTCTGGATTCCGGGTTCACGCGAAGACGCGTGCCCCGGAATGACGGGGTTACGTCAGCGTCGCCGAGTGATCGATCAGGGTCTGGTAGCACTCGCAGGACAGCCGTTCGAGGCCGGCGCGGTCCAGGATCCGGATGACGCCGCGCGAATAGGTGATGACGCCCTCGCTCTGCATCTTGCCGGCGACTTCGGTCACCGAGGTGCGCCGCACGCCCAGCATTTCGGCGAGCAGTTCCTGCGTCAATGTCACGGTGTCGCTGGCGGCACGGTCGGCGGATTGCAGCAGCCAGCGGCAGAACCGCGCCTCGACCGGATGCAGCGCATTGCAGGCCGCGGTGACGCGCGCCTGGGTCAGCAGCACCTCGTTATAATGAATGCAGATATCGCGGATCGCTTCGCTTGCAGCGACCGCTTTCCTGAATTGGGGCGACGCGATCTTGGTCGCGGTCAATGGCAACTGCACCACAACGCGAACCAGTGAATTATAAAGTCCCAGTCCCGCCATCGCGCCGACCACGCCTTCGCGGCCGACGGTCGCGGTCTCGATCGCCTTGCCGTCGCGCATCACCGCGAGCAGTGAGAACATGCCGTTGTGCGGGAAGTAGACCTGATCGACTTCGTCGCCGGTTTCGAACGCCACCACGCCTTGGTCGAGCATGACCATGCTGAAATGCGGGACGAGCAGGTTGAGTTGGCTGCGCTGCAGGGACGCGAGCAGTTTATTGTCCAGATAGCTGCTGGTAGGCGAATGCACCGCGATATCCCGCCCGATCGGTCGGGCCGCATCACCGCAGGGATTAGAATGGCGCTCCGAGAGCGTTCCACGGATAGTGCATATAGGAGCGACAAGGGGCCTTTGTCGGTCCGGTAGCGGTCTTAGCGGGATTGGAAGTGCGAAATCGGAAAAGCGCGCGCCCGATTGGCCTGCAATGTCTTGCGGTTAGGCGGCACGTAGCCCGAAAAACTTTATTTTGTCGGGTAGCGGACGAATGCCGCTTATTGCGCTAGATCGGAGGCAAGCTAGTCGTAGGCATCACCCCGCCTAGCCTCGCGAAGGGTTGAGGCCAGTGTCGTCCTGTGCATTGGCCTGCGCTTCGTATTCGTCCGCCAGTTTGAGAAGACGTTCTTGCGTCACAGGATCGTTGGCGCCGCGGGCCAGGCGGCGGCATCGGTCTGCTTGCTTTCTCAGGAAAAAAGACTGCGCCATTGGACTCTCACGCAACAAAGGCGGGAGTCCGATTGGGCTCTCAGTTGTCGGCGCCCGGAATAGTTGCCGACAATGAAAGGAAAGTACGCCTTTTATGTCCGCTAGGCGACTCTATTATTGGCAGGTTCCCGTTCGCGCTGCGTTGCTTCAAGCAGCCAAGAATCGGATCAACAAATTACCACCGTACGGGTCCGCGAATCGCGAGCCGCAGGATATTTTTTGATTCTGGGTCACCGACCGTACCGACACGCGATATAACCCGCAATAACGTCATTTTATCACCGCTCCGTCCGCGGCACTTTTCGGTGACTGAGAGTCTCGTGCTCCCGCCTGATCCATGGGAACGGCGGGTTATGCCGGATTACCGCGTTTACATCATTGGCCATGACGGTCATTTCATGAAGTCCGAGCGGCTGGACTGTGCTGATGACGCCGCAGCAATCGAAGCCGCCAAGCAACTGGTTGATGGCCACGATATTGAATTGTGGCAGCGCGATCGGCGCATCGCTCGCTTGGACGCCAAGTCCGAATAATCGGCCGCAGATTTTGAACCATTTGCCCGCGTCGCTGTCTTCCTTTCGGGAGCGGCAATGACCGAGAATCGCGACAGGCAAGAACTGGAACGGCGGCTCGCTCAAGCGCGTCGAATGTCGGCGCAACCTAACGATCCCCTCACCAAGGAGCGCTTGCAAGACCTGGTTCGCGATTTGGAAGAGCAACTTCAGAAACCGCAATAGGCCGGCTCGTCCAAGTGGCGGGCATGGTGTGATTTCGTTAGAAGATTGCGCGGTCGGCTGGATTATCAATGTCACTTCGCCGTCGCGAGCCCGGCGTCGTTGATCACCTTCGCCCATTTGGCGGTTTCGCTGCCGATGAACGCGCGGAAATGCTCCGGCGTATCGCCGGCCACGGTCAGGCCCTGATCGGCGAGTTTTTCCTTCACTGCCGGATCGGTCATTGCCGCGACCGCGATCCGGTTCAGGCTTGCGACGATGGCAGGCGGCGTTCCAGCCGGCGCGATCATGCCGTACCAGTTCTCGATCAAGAGATCGGGCATGCCGACTTCGGCCGTGGTCGGCACGTCCGGCGCGGTCGGCGCACGCGCGGGCGCGCCGAGCGCGATCGGCCGCAGCGTGCCGGCCTTGATGTGCGGCAGGATCACCGGCAGGTCGAGAAACGTCATCTGCACCTGCTGGCCCAGCAGGTCGTTGATGGCGGGCGCGGCGCCGCGATAGGGCACATGCACGATGTCGATCTTGGCGGTCAGTTTGAACAGTTCGCCGGCCAGGTGCGGCAGGCCGCCGACGCCGGCGGAGGCGAAATTGAGTCTGCCGGGCTGGGCTCTCGCGAGCGCGACCAGTTCAGCCATGTTGTTCGCGGGAACGTTGCTGGTGACGACCAGCATTTCCGGAACCGTCACAACCAGCGTGACCGGTGCGAAGTCCCTGTTCACATCGTAAGCGACTTTTTCCATCGAGGGGCTGATGACGAGCGCGCTCGCGCTGGTGATTCCGATGGTGTAGCCGTCAGGCGCCGCCTTCGCGACCGCGTCGGTGCCCAGCACCCCGGCCTGTCCGCCGCGGTTGTCGATCACGACCGGCTGTCGGCTCAGTTCCGACATGCGCTGGCCGACCACGCGCGCGATGATGTCGTTGGGACCGCCGGGCGGGAACGGCACGATCAGCCGAATCGGTTTTGCGGGAAAATCCTGCGCCGCGGCGAAAGCCGGAAACAGCAGCACAGAAAATACGGTCGCCAGCGCCCGGGGAATTCGCATCGAATCTGTCCTGTTGCTTTCTCACGACAAGAAAGCGTGATCGGCTTGAAGTTGGAACAATTTTAGATTGTAATAACGCAATTGATTTTGGGGACGGGGATTATTTGGGACGGGGGATAAATGACAAAGAAGCCAGTTACGGTACAGCCTTTTACGGTCGCAGACTATCTTCTCACCCGATTGAAACAACTCAACGTCACCGAAGTCTTTCAAATCCCGGGTGACTACGTCAAACATTTCACCCAGGCGCTGGAACATTTCAACGGCGTCAACGCCATCGGCTGCATCAACGAACTGGATGCGGGCTACGCCGCCGACGCCTACGGGAGGACCCGGGGACTGGGCGCCATCTCGCTGCAATACGGCGTCAGCACCTTCAGCGCGCTCAATGCGATTGCCGGCGCCTATGTCGAATTCAGTCCGGTGGTGGTGATCAGCGCGACGCCCGGCGCGGACGACCGCCAGATCACCAAGATGTACGATGTGCTCTACCACCACTCCACCGGCAAGATGCGGGTCGACGAGGAAGTGTACCGGCACGTCACCGTGGGCGCGGAAACGCTCAGCACCTCGGTGGGCGCGCCTGAGAAGATCGACAACCTGCTGATCGCCGCCATTACTTACAAGCGGCCGGTCTACATCGCCTGTTACCAGGGGGTTTGGGGCGAGCCCTGCCCAAAACCTCCGAACAAGGCGCTGCAGCCGCTGGCTTTCACCAGCGAACCGCTGGCGCTTGAAAACGCCGTCGACCAGGCCTGGTCGCAGATACTGCTGGCGAAAAAGCCGATGATCTTTGCCGGCATCGAGATCATCCGTCACGGATTGGCCGGCCTGCTGCAAGAGATCATCGATGCCAGCGGCTTCCTCTACACCACCACCACGCTCGGCAAGACCGTACTGGATGAAAAAGGCAACAAGTTCATCGGCACCTATTCCGACGCCGCCTCGATCCAGAGCGTGCGCGACCTCGTCAAGGAGGCCGATTACTTCCTGACCTTCGGCGCCATCATCACCGACGATTATCTGTGGTTCATCGAAAACAAATACGCCGATATGGTGCTGGCCACCACCGAACAGATACGGGCGGGATATTTTATCTTTAAAGGCGTGACCATGAAGGATTTCATGGAAGCCCTGCTGGAGCGTTTCAGGAAAGCCAAAGGCTATCCGCTTAAGACGATCGCCCCGCCGCCGCCGCCCTATCCGGAGCCGTGGGCGTCCAACTCGGACCCGGTCTGGAACGACAAGCCCGACACCATCACCTACAACCGCTTCTTCCAGCACTCGATCAAGTTCCTGCACGACAACAGGATGCTCGACAAGATCGTCTGGACCTTCGGCGTCAGTTCCTCGCTGTATGTGGCGACCAACGCCTACGGTCTGGCGCGCAACAGCTTCATCGGTTCGGCCGCCTGGCAGTGCATCGGCTTCGAGACCGGAGCCGCCTCCGGCGCGCAGTTAGGCAGCGGCAAGCGGGCCTGGACGGTGGCTGGAGACGGCGGCTTCATGATGGTGTGCCAGTCGCTCTCGACGCTGGCCCGTAACAATCTGAATGCCGTGATCTTCGTGATGAGCAACGGCGTCTACGCCATCGAGCAGGTCTACGTCGACCTCACCGCATTCGAACCCGGTCCGAAGCACAAATTCGACGCCTTCGATATCCTGCCCAAATGGGATTATCTGGCGCTTGCCAAGGCGTTCGGCGCGAAAGGCTATCGCGTGCAGACCATCGGCGAACTGAACGCGGTGCTCCAGGAACTGAAGAAGCCCACGACGCAGCCGTCGCTGGTCGAAGTCGTCATCCCTGAAAAGGATCTGCCGGGACAAATGCGCCGGCTCGGATTGGAGTGAACCGTCATGGCCCATAAAACCTATTCGATTTTCGGCGCCGGTGCCGCCGGACTTTATACCGCGTGGCGGTTGCTGGATGGCAAGACCGCGGGCGCCAGGAGCAAGCCGAAGCAGCTCGGCAAAGGAGACACGCTCGAACTCTTCGATTGGGGCAAGTACGATTTCTCAAAAGAAAACCCGGGAAGCCGCGCGCCGGGCGCGCGGGTCTGCACCTGGCATTACAAGGACGACAAGACCAGTTCCTACCTGGAATTGGGCGGGATGCGCTACTCGGACTGGAACGGCAAGGACGGCCCGGAAAACGAGGGCCACCGGCTGGTGACCACCGTCATTAAAGAGCTCGGCCTGAAAAAATATTCAGTGCCGTTCAACGAGTCCACCAATCCGCTGTTCTACCTGCGCACCAAGAACATGTATCTGAACAGCATTACCTCCAGCAATCCCGCGCCTTACTACGTCGACCATTACGGTGCCGCCACCTCGCCGGACAACGGCTTTTCAGTCATTCAGGATCTGGCGATGACGCCGGCGGAAGCAAAAAAAATCACCCGGGCGCAATGGTGCGAGTTTTACCGCAAGGGGACGATCAGCGTTGAATTGCAGGACTCCTCCGTCTTCAAAAAAGGCGATCGAATGACCGACATCGGTTACTGGGACCTGATGTTCGATCAACTGGGTCCGGAAGGTTTCTCCTATACCGCGGACGGCAACGGCTATACCTCGAATATCATCAACTGGAATTCGGCCGTAGCGATCCAGTCCAACAACGAGTTCGTACCAGGTAATGAATACAAGACGCTGACCACCGGATATTCCAGTATCTTCACCGCCCTGTTCGACGCCGTCGTGCGGCTGGCAAAGAAGAAAGGCGTGAATTTAAAATACCATCCGAACACCCGCCTGCACTCGATTTTGCAGATCGACAGGACGATTCACTATTCGATCGCGAGCCGCGAGAATCCCAACAAGAAATCCGGCTCGAGAACCACCGACGCGGCATGGCTGGCGATGCCGCGCTACGCGCTCGACCTGGTGGCGCAGGCGACGCGCTATGAAAGTCACGACGGGCTCGATGTGCTGAACCACCGCAAGGTGCAGCTCTACCTTGAGTCCGCCATCATGCAGCCTTCCTACAAGGTGGGCATGTTCTTCGACCAGCCATGGTGGGCCGACGCGGCCAATACGCCTTACCCGGCGCAGATCGAAGCTTACGAAGTGACGGCGGACGTGCTCAAGCAACTGGCCGCCAAGGGCTTCCCCAAAAAATATATCACCGCGATCAGTGCCGCCAACGCCGCGATCGTCGAGACGCCGTACACGCCGGCCACGGCCTTCATCCAGACCGTGGAAAGCTGCATCCAGGAACGGCTTACGGTCAAGCAGCAGGAATTGCTGCTGGCGCTGTCGGTGCGCAACACCATCGGGCCGAGCATCACCGACACGCCGATTCGCCAGGTGGTGTATTTCGGAAATAATGCGCTCGACCAGCAAGGCGACCCGGTTTACGGGCTGCTCGCCAGTTACGACGACGAGCAGTTCACCAGTTTCTGGCAGGAACTGGAGCTGGAGCCGAATACCGAGCGCAAGGTGCCGATCTCGGAGGATTACCAGCCGCTCGATGGTCCGCGCAAAGTACCCGAGCGCATGGTGAAGATGCTGCGCAAGCAGTTGGCGGCCGTGCATTTCGGGCCGCAATCGGACTACAGCGCCGTGCCGCACCCGCTGGAAGCAAGGTACATGGACTGGTCGCTGCCGCCCTTCAATGCCGGCTACCATGCCTATGCCGCGCACTACAATATCTGCGACGTGCAGCAGAAAATCCGCAAGCCTTCGCAATTGATCGACGGCGCCGACGCCGACATTTTCATCGTCGGCGAAACCTATTCCAACGATCAGGCCTGGGTGGAAGGCGCCTTCTGTACCGCCGAGTCGGTGCTGAACGATTTCTTCGGCATCGAGCCGATCATCCCCAACAAGAATTATCCGTTCATCTGTTCGGACTGCTCGGCCTGATCTTACTTGTCAGCTGGAACGCATGCTGGACGTGGTCTGGTTCCGCTTTCGGAACAGATCGATGGTCGCGCATGCCACGCATGCACAGGTTATGTATCTCGAAATATTGCAACCCAGAGAATGTGTCCTTAAGGTGGCATTTCCGTGGCAATACCGCGGAGCGAGAAGCGTTCTGTACCGCCATATGAGCCGGGGGCTCAGGGCAGGACGCGAGGACAGGGGCTTAATCAATGAAAAGACTACCAACAACAGCATTGCTGTCATTTGGCTTCGCCGCATTGCTTGCGGCGTTCAATCCCGGACAGGCGTTTGCGCAGGCGCAAGGACTGGCGTCGGTCGGACCGACCGATCCCGGCAACGGTTTTCCGCAATTCTACCAGGACAAGGCCGGGCTGGCGCTCGAGCCGTGCATCGCGAACCTCGCGATCGGCGATCCCTGCGCGATCGCGGCCAGCGTTCCGACTCCCGGCGCGCCGGTGGTGTTCCCGACCAACTTTCCGAGCGAATGGTTTTACTGGACCGGCAACGCGCGCATCCGTCCGCTGGTCGGAAGCAACAGCTTCCGCGCCGACCTCACGCTAGCGCTGGAAGGAACGTTCGGCGGGCCGACCGGCGCCGTCGTCAACGGCGACCAGATCGTATTTGCGCGCTTCCGCTTTCGCGTGAACGGCGGTCTCGTCCCCAACGCGACCTACACGGTCACCTATCCGTTCGGCGTAAAGACGTTCGTGGCCTCCACGACCGGGACTATCAACTTCACCGAGGACCAGGGCTGCGGCGCTACTCCGCCTGCCTGCAACTTCGCCAGCGTGCTGCCGACCACCAATGTCGGGCCATTCCTGAAATGGGATGCGACCGCGCCGGCGCCACCCGCCGGATATATCGGCGACGCCAACGTCACGCATTCGGTCACCGGCAGCCCGTTCAACACCAACTTCCTGCGTATCGATGGACCCAATGTCGGCGGGCCTGGCATCAATACGATCCAGACCAACCAGTTCACCGTCACCGGCAAGATCTTCAACGGCGTGCTCGCCGCTCCGTTGACGATCGACCGCACCAGTTACGCGCGGGCAACCGGCGTTGCCACCGAGGTCGATCTGTTCGCGCATTCGGTCGGCACGGCGACGATCGTTGCCAGCGCTACCGGACTGCCCACCACGACCCTGACCAAGGATGCGACCAGCGGTCGCTTCTTTGCCCGGATCCCGCTCGCCGTCAGCGCCGCGCCGCCGCCCTTTATTCGCTACACGGTGACGGCGACCGGCAGCGATCCCACGGTTCGTGATGCCCCGACGGTCGACGAAGTCACGATCACGCAGGCGCGATACAGTGTGGCGACCCACGTCCTGACGGTGAATGCAACGTCGAGCGACCAGACGGCCCCGCTTGCGGTTCTCACCGCGACCGGGAGCCCGCTCGAGCCGCTCGGCACACTCACCGGCGGCGTGCTGAATGCGACCCTCACAGCGCCGCCGTACCAGGTGGTGGTCACATCGTCGAAGGGCGGCACCGATACGCTTCTGGTCGACCTCGTGCCGTAACACGCGCCTGGCTTCGCGAAACAGCCCGCCGCCGGACTTTCGGCGGCGGGTTTTTACGTGGGCAGGTCGCTCGTGTACGCCCTTAACTCGCCAGCAGCTTCATCGCGGCTTCGTGCACGCGCGGATCGCCGGCCGCGATGATGCGGCCGCCGTTTTGCGCGGGCTTGCCTTCCCAGGTGGTGACGACGCCGCCGGCGCCGGTGATGATCGGAATCAGCGCCGCGATATCGTAAGGCTTCAGCTCGGTCTCGACCACGAGATCGAGATGGCCGGCGGCAAGCATGCAATAGGAATAGCAATCGCCGCCGTAGCGCGTCAGCCGTACCTCGGCTTCGACCCGGTTGAAGGCGGCGCGGTCGGCGCTGTTCATCAATCGCGGGCTGGTGGTGAAGCAGGTCGCCTCCTTCAGCGACGCGCACCGCCGCACCGCCAGTTTCCGCTCGCCCGCCGGTCCCTGATAATGCGCCGAGCCGCTGTCGCCGCGGAAGCGCTCGCCGATATAGGGCTGGTGCATCATCCCGAATACCGGCGTGCCCCGATGCAACAGCGCGATCAGCGTGCCCCAGATCGGAAAGCCGGCGATGAAGGACTTGGTGCCGTCGATCGGGTCCAGCACCCAGACGTATTCCGCGTCCTCACGCTCGTTGCCGAATTCCTCGCCGACGATGCCGTGCCGGGGGAAATTGGCCTTGATCAGGCGGCGCATGACCGCCTCCGCCGCGCGGTCGGCTTCGGTCACCGGATCGAAGTCGTGACCGGCAGCCTTGTTGTCGATGCCGAGCGAGGTCCGGAAGAACGGCAGGATGGTCTCGCCGGACGCAGTCGCAAGCTGGCCGATAAAGGCTGTGAAATCGATGACCGTCACGGCTGTTCCTTGGTGAGGCGGGTTGGCAGGCGGGCACGGGCCCGATGGCTGGCCTCCGCGCATGATATACAGCGGCGCATCCAAGTCCGCACCCGCGGCGGCGCGATCTACCCGACTTTCGAATTGGCTTGCGAAGTGGTCCGTTTTTGCGAAATGCCGCCGATCACGAAGTCGAGAGCACAATGATTATGCACAGGCGGAATATGCCAGAGGTTCCGCCAACAGCACCTATCATATTGAATTAAAAAGAGAAAATAGACAGCAATGGCTTTTACCCGCTATGCAAGATTTGCATGGAAAATGATTCGAAAAGTCTTGCGCTTTGTGCAGCGCGGTCTCATATTGTTGCGGTGCGGTAGCGCCTGGCGCTATCGCTGCCCTCCTTGGGCGTTTCCTCCCTAGACTTGGGCCGCTTGTTAATTCAAGCGGCCCTTTTTTCTGTCCGGGAAAATACCACCGGTACCCTGTGAGATTTTCCCGCGCGCCGCGCAGGTGAGAAGTCTACTTCAGCGAACTGTTGATCGACGTGAACTTGTCGTTGAGCGACCCGCCCACGCCGTTCACCACCGCGATGATTGCCAGCGAAATACCCGCTGCGATCAGACCGTACTCAATCGCGGTTGCCCCCGATTCGTCGGACAAGAATTTCAAAATCCTGCGCTGCAACTCTACCTCCTGGTTTTGTGATGCGTTCAAGTTCCGCGCTGGGAACCTGCTCGACAAAATCTAAGGCCGATTAAAGCAGGCAATTAAAATTGCACATGACACCGGTAATTCAGCGCGCGGGCGGCTTGACCCTTGGTCGAACGTGCAGCCGAGAAAATTTGATTTCAATTCGTTGAAATCACGGCCGCGCACGCCTCGGCGGGCAACCGCGATCATTCCGCCGCGGCCTGGAACGGCCCGAGATCGGCGAGCGGAATCGCGGCCAGCGCGTCGGCGAGAACGGCAAAATCGGCGATGACCTGGTTGAAGCGCGCGCCGCGCTCGCGCCGCCGCTCGTCCATGTAGATCGCGCGGTTGAGTTCGAGCTGGATGGTATGCAAGCCGCTGGCCGGATTGCCGTAATGCTCGGTGATGAAGCCGCCGGCATAGGGCTTGTTGCGGCCGATCGAATAGCCAAGGCTTCCCATGGTGTCCTCGACCACGTCGGGCAACAAGGCTGCGCAACTGGTGCCGTAGCGGTCGCCGATCACCACGTCCGGCCGCCGCGGCTCGTCGCGCGAGATGCCGATCGAAGGCATCGAATGGCAGTCCACCAGGATCACCGTGCCGAACGCCTGATGCGCCTTGTTGATCAGCCGGCGCAGCGCGCGGTGATACGGTTTGTACAGCGCCTCGATTCGCGACATCGCGTCGTCGACGCTGAGGCGCTCGCGATAGATTTCCTGGCCGTCGCCGACCACGCGCGGAATGGTGCCGAGACCGCCGGCGACGCGCATCGAACGGGTGTTGGCGAAGCTCGGCAGCCGGCCTGCGAACATCCGCGGATCGAGTTCGTAGGGCTCGCGGTTGACGTCGACATAGGAACGCGGAAAATTGACCCGGACCACCGGGAATCCGCGGTCGCTCAAGCCGCCGATCAACTCGTCCATGAACGAATCTTCCGAGCGGCGAAGTGCCGCCAGATCGATCCGCGACGCATCGAGGAATGCGTGAGGATAGACCGAGCCGGAATGCGGAGAATTGAAGATGATCGGCGCCCGCCATGCGGACGGCTCGACCACCTCGAAGGGAGGCGACAGTTCACCGTCAAACTGGGTCATCGTCAGGCGCCGTCCCTTGCAAGCCGCGGTGTTTCCGATTCTGCCAGAAAAACGCGGGTTTTATGAGGGCTCATTGTCTGTAATCACAGCCATTCTGCCAAGCGAAAAAAGATTTGGCGGCACTGGAACGCCTCTCAAGCCGCGGAAATCCGGGCGTTCATTGATTTGACGGCCGTTCCGGCGCAAAATTGCGATGCTTTCTGCTCACCGCGGTCCGCCCGCCTTCACCCGAAATTTACCAGCCATCGGGCTAAGTGAACGGACTGATCCTCCATCACGGATTCGATACCAGCCGCCATGCACAAGATCCTCCTCGCCGAAGACGACAACGACATGCGCCGGTTCCTGGTCAAGGCGCTGGAAAATGCCGGTTTTCAGGTCTCGTCGCATGACAACGGGCTGTCGGCCTATCAGCGGCTGCGCGAGGAGCCGTTCGAGATGCTGCTCACCGACATCGTGATGCCGGAGATGGACGGCATCGAGCTGGCGCGCCGCGCCGCCGAACTCGACCCCGACATCAAGATCATGTTCATCACCGGCTTTGCCGCGGTGGCGCTGAATTCGGATTCCGAGGCGCCGAAAAACGCCAAGGTGCTGTCGAAACCGGTGCACCTGCGCGAATTGGTCAGCGAAGTGAACAAGATGCTGGCGGCCTGAAAACCGGCCAAATCCGCTCCGAAACCTCGTTTGTCGTCCTTGTCTCACCCGGTTTGAGCCGGTATACGGACGCAACCCGTCACCATCGGCTTCAGGGCGCGTAGCTCAGCGGGAGAGCACCTCGTTGACATCGAGGGGGTCACAGGTTCGATCCCTGTCGCGCCCACCATACCGGCCTTAGCATGGGTCGGCACCATGCGATGACCCGCGCCGTCAAATAATAATCCGGTCAAGAAGTGAGCGCTTGCGTTCGGTGTCCTAGATCGGGTGGTCCACTCCGTAAGCTTCTGCCGGACTGCGTCGAACAATGCATTACGCAGCAGATTGAATAGCGAGCCCGGCCGAAAGGAACCTTCACTTCCGGTCCATTGCCAAGGACATGCGTTTCAATCGCAACCGTCATCAGTTCCAGGCCCTCGCGGCTCGCGCGAGGTCCATGGGCGGAGCCGGCACATGCTCGGGCGCGGGCTGGGGAGCGAGGTAATACAGGCCGTTGTTGTCGTCCTTGTAGCGGATAGAGCCGATCCAGTAATACATCTTGAAGCGCAAGATGGCGCCACGCGGCACAGCGGCATCGGTGAGTTCCCATTCTGGCCAGTCGTTTTCATTGCGCCCGGTTCGGCGCAAATCCAATTCGGTCTTCGGGGCCGCGGGATCGTTGACGCCCACGAATCTGACGATCACCCGACCGACCGCCGCTACGGTAACAACACTGAGCGCAAAGATGCCGGCATCGCCGTTCGGGCTGTCCACGACCGTCGCCGACAGCACCTTGATCTGGCGGCTGACAAAACCGAAGTGGAAATTTCTTGCCTCATCGTCATCGCGATGCATCCCGCTCACCGGACTCGCATAAGTAAACCACATCATTACCTCGGCGGCGTTCTCCGGAATGACAAATTCGGCTCGCAACATATCGCCGGCGCCGGTCGTGTCTATGTCGGGGCTTTCCAGCATGCCGGAGGGCGATAACAGAATAAGGGTGGTGGCGGGCTCGCCGGGACGGAATATCACATGCGCCATGATCGGCTGATCGGGGTCTCCGAACGTGTAGTTCTCATTCTTCGGGACGATGCGAAGCGGATCGTAACGAAGCGTCACGGTGCGTCCGGGCGCAAGGTCGCCGCGCACCAGTTCATGGAAATCATTTGTGAAAGTGATGCGCGGCGGATGGCCGGCCAGACTTGCATGTAGCATGATTGTCCCTTTCTCCTCGCGCGGCTCAGCCTGACGTGATCGTTACGTCACGTTGCGTGTCCATTACCTTGACGACAGTAGCCTGCGTGCTGGCATCGAAATAGAATGCGTCACCGGCGGCAGCGGCAAGCCCCGCGGCTGAACCCGCATCCGGCGCCGCTTGGCCTGCCACCGTTACCCCCACCGCTGCCGGCACGCCGACAAACCGCACGGTGAAGAAGCTCTCGGGCGGAGTGTATGCGTCGACGATCCGGGTCAACCGCGCGCTCCGCATCTTTCCAACGGTGCGTTGGCTGATTTGGGTGGTCCTGAACACGCCCGCGTTCGCGGCCCGGGTAGTTATGCCGTCGTCCTGGTAGAGCAGGTAATCCGCGTCGCGCCCGGGGTAAAGGTTGATCTCGATCGGGTTCCGCGCCAGTTCGCCGACATATTGCTCAAGAAGGCGCATGGGCAGAATCGCTCCGTCACGTACATAGATCGGCACGAGGTCGAGACCGGCCCGATAATCGTTGATCGTTGTGCCGCCCGGAACGGGGGCATCAAGCGGCGCCGTGCCATCCTTGAAGGCGTACCAATTGCTTCCCGCCGGCAGATAGAGCGCGCGGGTTGCGACCGGAGGATCGCCCTGACCGGCGAACAGGATCGGGGCCACCATGAAATCCCGACCCACGAAAAACTGATCGTCAAGATGGGCGTAGACGTTCGGATCGCCGGGATCGTTCAGGAATAGCGGACGCGTGATCGGCATTCCGGACTGCGTCCATTGGTACATTGCGTCGTAATAGACCTGGAGCATCCGGTACCGCAGCTCGATATATTTGCGGCAATTGGTCGGAACCGGCTCACCGTAACGGTAGGGCTCCTGAAACTCCTTGTTATATCCATCGTAGTGGTTGCGATACCAGGGCAGGAACGAGCCAAGATGCATCCAGCGGGTCAGAAGCTCATAGTTGGGAATTGCTCCTTTCACCTCGCCGTTGCCGAAAAAGGGCCCGGGAGTACAGCCACCGCCGTCCTGCGCAAAGCCTCCAATGTCGCAGCCCGAGATTGGCACGCCGGAAAGGCCGAGGTTCAGCACCTCGGGCAGGTTGATGCGCAAGAAATCCCAGGTTGTGGCCGAGTCGCCGGTCCACAACGCCGCGTAGCGCTGCACCCCCGAATAGCCGCCGCGCGCGATGATGAAGTTGCGCTTGTCGGGGCGCAGCCTGGTCAGCCCGTCCCAGGTTCCCATCAGGAGAAACAGCGCATAGGTGTTGCGGCCGACGCCGTCGGGCACATAGCCGGCCTTGTCGGCATTTATCATCAGGTTAAGCGGGAACGTTCCATTGGCGAAACGGTCGGCGTCGAGCGCGGGACACATCATGTCCTGCCACACCATGTCGAGACCGAGATCGTTGATGAGGTGCGCGTATTGCGCGCCCCAGGCGGCGCGAACGTCCGACCGGCCAAGATCGGGATAGTTGCCAGGCGCGGTAAGCGGCGTGAAGGTCTGCCCGTCGCCCGTCGGTATGGCCGGGTTGCCCGGAGACGGGTAAGGATTGAAGCCGTGGTTGATGCCATAGTTGACCTGGCCCTCGAACAAGGCCGGACTGGGCCCCTGCCCGGCGTATGTGTCGTAGATCAGACCGCCCATCTGCAGCAGCGCGTCACGCTGCGCGTAGGGTGTCATTTGACCGTTCTCGTCGAGGCTCCTGTTCGTGAGAATCGGCGTGATATTGGTCGAGCACTTGAAGCCCTGATCGTGGAGATCGGCCATCATGGCTGACGCGTTCGGAAATTTCATTTCGCTATGGGTGAAGGTGCGGTAGTTGTTCTGGAAGTCCACGTCGATGTGCAACCCGTCGCAAGGGATGCGCGCCGCCCGATACGCGTTCGCGACGGCCTGCAGGCGGTTACGGTCGAAATATCCGTAGCAGCCCTGATGATACCCGAAGACGTATTTAGGAGGCATCGGGCCGCGGCCGGTGAGGGTGGTGTACTGCGCCAGAACGGACGGCGCGTCGTCACCAAGAAGAAAGTAATAGTCGAGGTCGCCGAACAGCGCGCCGAAATAGTATTTTCCGGTCATGTCCGAATAGTCGTTGGATCCCATGTTGAAATACGACTGCGCCGGGTTGTCGAAGAAGATGCCGCAGGCATAGGGCGGTCCGGCGAAGTCCCCGGCAGGCCGCGGGTTGAGTTCGAGCATAAAGGGAATCGAGACGTAGAGGGCTATGCTGGGATTGAGCGGGCCGGCCTGGGTACCGGAAGGCACAGTCGGCTTTGTGTATTTGAAGTTGTCGTAGTTGAACTGGGTCATCGTGAATTCGGTCTTCAAGAGCTGCGCGCCTGCCTTCTCGCCGAAACCGCAATAAGCGGCGCTCGCGGGCCGCGTCTTGAAATTCGAAATCACCCGTTGGCCCGGTATGTAAACCAGGTTGTAATCCGGCTCGTCGGCGGAAACGAGCTGATCGTCGCGGAACACACGGATCCGGAATGGCTGCAGATCGATCTGCACGCGCATGCTGCCGGTGTCGACGACGAGTTGCTGGGCCGTGTTCTGAACAATTGCGAGATTGACCGTCCCCAGGGACCGGGTGACCACCGTCGGCGAAATTTCCACGGTGTAGTCCGCGTTCGGCGCCGGATTGAAGCGGACGCGGTAACAGGTCGGGGACAGAAACGAGACTTGCAAGCTGCGCACGCCGCCACCAAGGACCAGCGTGAACACGTTTCCGGACCGGGTCACCGAATCTATACTGCCGACGGGGGTCCAATGGCCCAAATTCGGCGTGAAGTCGCGTACCGAAACAAAAGGAATATCCATAGTCCTGTACCTAACTCACTGGGTGGAGCGATCAGCCATTCGAGTGGTTCAGTGTGCGACAAGCACCACTGCCGTTCGTCCTTGCACCTCAAGCCTGCCGGTCGTGACCGGTATTTCGGATCCCGCAGGCACGATGTCGGCGGGCCCGCGTTGCGAAGTATCGACGGCCCTGAACCAGGATCGGCCCGCGATCGAAGGCAGCGCGAACGAAAGCGGCTGCGATTCCATATTCAGGATCGCGTGCACATCTTCAGCTCCTCCTGCGCCCGCGATCGTAAACGCGAGCACGCCGGAGTTCGGATCACCGAAGCCGGGCCGGTCGAGATCGCAGCCGTGCCAGGAGATGTCCCGCAAGCCCCGCTCGACGATCTCGCCCGTAAAGAAGCTTTCGCGCCGAAGGCCGGGATGGCGCTTTCGAAAGGCGATCAGCTCGCGAACGAAACGTTCGAGTTCGGCCTCGCGAACGGGCAGGGTCCAGTCGAACCAGCTCACGGCGTTGTCCTGCAGGTACGCATTGTTGTTGCCCAGCTGGGTGCGCCGGCATTCGTCCCCCGCGAGCAGCATCGGTATTCCCTGCGAGAGCAGAAGAACGACGAGATGGTTCTTGATCTGGTTCAGGCGCAGTGGCTCGAGCCCCGGGTCCGGCCCCTCGGCACCGTAATTGGCGCTTATCTCGGACAGGTTTCCGGAAACTTCACCGTTCGGCTCGTTGTGCGGGCGCGCGAAGGTGACAAGGTCGTTCAGTGTCATCCCGTCGTGGCAGGTCACGTAGGAGACGCCGCTCAGAGGAGTCTTGCCCTGCGGCTGGTAAAAGTCCGAACTGCCTGCGATGCGTGTGGCGACTTCCGCGATGAGGCCGCGGTCGCCTCGTACGAAGCGGCGCACGGTGTCACGCAGGCGATAGTTCCAGGTCGCGAAGCGATCGTCGGGAAAATCCGCCAGGCTGTCGACCGCGCCGAACGGCTCGGCGACAAGCTTGATTCCGGCAAGCCGCGGATCGAGGCGGCAGGCCCATAATGCAGGTGGATAGTTCATCGTACGGCCCGTGTCGTCAAGCATCAGGATCGATGCGAGATCGAATCGGAAGCCGTCCACATGCATCACCTCGACCCAGTGCGCCAGGGCGTCGCGTATGAGGTCCGCCATTATCGGATGGCCGCAGTTCACCGTATTGAGACAGCCGGTCAGATCGAGATAGCCCGCGCCGTCGTCCCCGCTGACCATGTAGTAGACGGCGTTGTCGATACCCCGGAAGCAGACTGTCGGGCCGGTTTCGTTTCGCTCCCCGGTATGATTGAATACGACGTCGAGTATCACCTCCAGGCCCATGCGATGGGCGGCCTTCACCATGTCGCGGAATTCGTCGAGGTGTGTGCCGGTCGAGGCCGACACGCAGTAACCCGAATGAGGCGCGAACAATCCGATCGGGTCGTAACCCCAGTAGTTGCGCAACGGCTGCCCCGTGACCGGCGAATCGCGGATCACGCGCTTGGCGTCGAACTGAAACACCGGCATGAGTTCAATCGCCGTGACGCCGAGGTCCCGAATGTAGGGCAGTTTGTCGATCAGGCCCGCGAACGTGCCGGGATTGTTGCTCCCCGAACCCGGATCCCGTGTGAAGCCCCGCACATGAAGCTCGTAGATGACGGTGTCGCGCCATGGCGTGCGCGGCGGCGCATCCCCCTCCCAGTCATAGGCGCCGGCATCGATCACGACACTGCGCATCGAGCTTCCGGCGTTATCGCCCGGCCGGCAGGCGGCTGCTTCGACGTAGAGGTCGTCGACATGACCGAGCCCATAGGGATCGAGGAGAACTTTTTGCCGATCAAACCTGTTGCCCCGTTGTGTCGGAAGCGTCGTCATAGCCGCCCCGTCCACGCGCCAGCCGTAGACCGCGCCAGGCCGTACGCCGCTCACTTCCACGTGCCAATAGTCCAGAGTCCGGTTGGAGACTGGAATGGTCGCAAGCGGCAGCGGTGACGTTGCGTCGGCAAACAGCAGCAATTCAACCTCACTGGCGTGACGCGAGATCAGGGAAAAATTGGTTCCGTCTCCGGTCAGTGTCGAACCAAGCGGCAATGCGGCGCCGGTATTTGTATTGGCGTTCGGATCAACCATCGATTTTGTCCGGGCGCACTTCCATAAGGTGCCTTTGCTGGGAACGATCTGAATGCACCTGCCTAATTCGGATCTGATGTGGAACGAGCTTCGATCTGCAGCAGCCAGCTGTAATTGGCGTTTCCGTTGCGCCCGAAGTTCGCATTCTGGCCGATGATCGGAATCTTGCGGCCCTGCTCGTCACGCCTGAATTGTCCGTTCGGCAAGGTGCGGAAGCCGATGGTAGCCCCGGCGGAATAGTGGCATCCGGCACAGCTCTCGGTGCCGAAAACCGGTGTGCTGTCGGGCGACATGCCGGGAGCGAGGCGATCGTCCTGCTCCAGCGGGCCCGCCGGCTGGACGCCTTTCTGAAAGTAGGTCTCCATCGTCATGTTAGTGAGGTAAACAGGGAGAACCTCCCCCGTCGTCTTGCGGATGATGCTCTCTGGCGCGCTGCCTTCGCCTCCGGGTATCGCCGGCGCGGGCGGCCGGGACGGCCATTGCGTCCCGATCAGTTCGTAATATTGAAACACCGACCCTTCACGGGCCAACAGGCTTTGCACGGTGGCGTTGAGCGCCTCGGTGCCGGTATCGATTGGAATCACGCGCACCACCTGGACAGGATTGGTCGTCAGCGCCTCGCTCCAGCCGGTGGGATTGGTCTTGGGCACGTTGGGCGGCGGCAAGACGTTCGGCACATCGGTCGGCCGATCCGGATTATAGAAGCTTGGACGGTGCTGAAGCAGGCGGCCATCGACCACAAGCTCGGGCTCCTTTACACGCACGTTGTCAACGTGCTCGAACGTCGACCAGATCCAGGTCGGCGATGAACGCGTGCGCATCGCAATATGCATGCCGACCAGTCCGAGTTCGCGCTGCTCGTATTTTCCGGTGTCCTGGTTCAACACCATGCCGGTGCGGACGAAGAAGCGCGAACGGATATCGCCCGGCCCCATTTCCTTCCAGGCGAGTTTGACTTCGATCGCGCCGTGACGCGCGATCCCGTCGTTCGCAGGAAAGTCGATCGCATTGGTGCGCAGAAACTCGGCCTGACCCTCCTGATTGTACAGCTTGTTGGCGACGATGTACTCATACTCCACGTCGTTCAGGAGTACTTCGTAACGCACCCAATGGCCGTTCTGGTCAACAAGGGGTCCGGAGAACGCCTGCAGATTTTGGTCCGCGACCAGGTTCTGACGCCAGGCGCCCTTGATCTTCATCACTGCGGGATGTGTGCGATCGGTTCCTTCGGGAAGCGACCCGAAAGGATCGGGCGGCGCGCCCTTAGGCTTGAAAACCTGGTTGCCGCGTATCCAGAATTCCCACGCGCGCGGGGAACTGTCCTGCTGGTATCCGGTGCTGGGTAGCGGCCGGCCCTGTTCGTCCGACGGCCAGTTGAGCGCAACGAAAGTCTGCCAGGCCAGAACTTCAAACAGCCGCTGGGCGGCCGCGATGCGACCGTCGCTCACGAGCTGCCTTACGCGTGTCTCATCGACATCGAAAGGGAGAGTAGAGGACAGCGGCGCCGGAAAGGCAAACGACGCGGCGTCCGGTGGCGGCTGTACCGTTTGCGCAAACGTGCAATCCGCCGCGACGATGCAACACAGCGCCGCGGCCCAAGTCGCTTTCGTTCCCACTGCTCGCCTCCAATCGAGCCCGGCCGAGATAGATTGACTTAATATCATATGCAACTCAAGGTTCATTACAGTGCGGTGTGCCGCGTAAATGAGCAGGCCGACGCCAATCCATGCGCCACTCGGATGGAATTACGTGCGGTCGTCGTTCGCGCGCAGCGTAGAACGCGCGCTCGGGACGACATGCGGAACAAACGAGATTTAACTCCAATCGATCGCAGAGCGATCGTGCGATGTGTCGCGGCGAGCGATTGGATTATCCATTGCCAGGGGCGCGGTCGGCGGCGCGCTGACGCGCTCCAGGCGGTGTGTTAGCTTCAGAGCATCGCCGGGATGTCAAAACGGGGTCAGTAACGTGCCGAAACCCGAAGTCATAGGATCAAGCAAGTCCACCTACACCCGCGCCGTACTGATGGTCTGCGAGGAAAAAGGCATTCAGTACACGCTGACGGAAACCGCGATTGCCGCTCCGGAGCTGTTTACGGTTCACCCGCTCGGTAAAATGCCCGCTCTGCGCCACGGCGATGTGTGCCTGTTCGAATCCAAGGCAATCGCGACATATCTTGATCGGGTATTCGCGGGGCCGGAGATGTTTCCCTCGGCGCCTGTTCCGGCGTCGCTGACGGAACAGTGGGTTTCGTTCGTCAATACAGTTGTGGACCGCACCTTCATCCGGACGTATCTCTACGAATACATCGCTGCACGGCGCGGCAATCGTAAACCGGATCGCAGCGTGATCGACCAGGTTCTGCCGGACTTGCATCGGCAGATCGCGATCCTGGACACCGCCGTCGAAACCACCGGCTTTCTTGTCGCTGACCGGTTCACCTTCGCAGATATCAACCTGATGCCGATTTTGCACCGGCTGGCGCAGGCGCCGGAAGGCAAGGACGCGTTGGCGCGAGCCGTACACCTTTCGAAGTATTACGAGCAGCACGCGCAACGAGACAGCTTTCAGCGCACACGCCCTCCCGAAGGTCCGCCAGACCGCACGAAGTGACAGGGACCGAACTCGGACCGTCGAGCTTCCGAGACAGGTCGGAGCCGCTTTGGGGAGCGCCGGCACCAGGTCCGGCCCGGTCGGCTATGCCGCCTCTCTGCTTCAGCCCGTATCTGTTTCGCGCACACAAGATCAAGCATATCGGCGTGTCGCGACCCGATACGACAAGCTCGCAGCCAACTATCCGGCGTTCGTCAAACTCGCATCAATCCGAATTTACCTGCATGCTAATGAGGCCGCGCCCCAGGCGGTTACCGCACGGCTGCGAAATGACGCGACGGGCTACATCCGGACGTCGGGCTGACCGGTCACGCGTTCCATTCCTCTCGATGGACGAGGTACAAGAGTTGGGGCAGGATGATTTCCGGCGAATAGAAGAATGGGCCCTCGCCGATCCGGATCGCTCCCATCTGTTTGTAAAAGGGTTCGGCATAGATCATCAAAGCGCCAGCCTTGAGTTCTTTGGCACGTGCTACCGCCGCTCCGAACAGTAATCGACCGATCCCACACTTCCAGCGAGCGGGATCAACATAGATTCCGTAAAGCAGTGCGATTCCCTGAAGCGCAGTGTTTGTCACGGCGACGACACCGACGACGTCTCCCGAAGTATCCTGCGCCACTCGGACACAGTCACCCGCGATCAACGGTAGAGTGATGGTAAGTCCAGGCATTACCCGATCGATGAACGCCTCGTCGTATCCCGCATGCAAGGTCGCACGCACACAAAGGCGCGTCAGCTGACGCTGCTCTTCGGGTTTGGCATTTCGAACCGAACAGGTTTCCGGCACGCTACTCCCTCCGCTGAGATCTAATAGATGTAGAGCCTTCCCCTGTTTATCTTAATAGGGGGGGAGCTGCCCGACCTGCGATTTGACCATCAACCATGCTCTCTGGTCTGCCTGAGCCTCGATTTTGCCTGGGACCCTTGAAGGACACGGGGCCAGGTTGTTAAGACCTGTGGGAACGAAGCTGTTCGAGATGCTCGCGGACAAAAGAGATCACGCGGCGTCTTTTTTCGGCCCCACGCGCCTTCGACCTCGGTCTCGCCGGACCGCGAACGAAGGAGCGCTATCTTCGTGTCAACCAGAACTATGATCGATCCTGGGAGCGCGGAGCTCGAAGTGATTTCCGGTCCAAGTAATTGACCGAAATCAAGTTATTCGGAGGGGCCGGGAACACCGGCCCCTATTTTGTATTTGCAGAATGGGGCGGGTCTTGACCTCGACAAAGCTCGTTCTGCCGTTGTTTTTTCTTGACGCTGCACCTGAGCGCGCATTGGATGTAGCGAGGCAAGGGGACAGGCAATGCGCGAGTCAAAAAAACGCCGGACGGTTTCAAAGAACCGCTCAAGTCAATCCGCATCGAAGCGCAAGACTTCAGAGCGCAAGACTTCAAAGACTTCCGGTCAACCGGCGCCGGGCAAGGACGACCGCATCGTCCATGCCGTGATCTATCCGGCGATCGGTGTCGCGCGCGTCGGCAACAGCGCCTCCGGATGGTTCGTCGGTCCCGAGACGCCTGATCCGGCGCCGCTTCCGCCGGGCTCTTATCGCGACGCGACCGGTGCGTTGAAACGCCAGGCATCGCGCTTCCGGATTTACGGCCTCAATGCGCAGGGAGCGATCGTTCGCGAATTGACCGGCGCCGATGCCGACATCACCTGGCACGTCGAACTCGCCAATACCAAGGCCGCCTGGTACGGCTTCCAGCTTGCGCTCGACATCCCGGAGGCAGCCTCGGCTCCCCAGACCATCCTGCGCAATGCCGCGATCGCCGACCGCTCGAAATTGTCGATCCTGCCGGGACCGCGATCGGTTGCCGGGCGCAACGCCAGGCCGAAGAAGTTCGATACCGGCGCCTTCATGGACCGCAAGGTCTATCTCGGCGAAATCTTCACCGACGAAGCCGGGCGGCTGCTGGTGCTCGGCGGGCGCGGCGTCTCGGCTTCCTATGACGGCAGCCTGGCGCTCACCTTTGCCAACAATGAGGGCTGGTTCGACGACATCTCGGATGGTCCGGTCACCGCCGAGGTGACGTTGAACGGCAAAGCGATCGACGTCACGCCGGCCTGGGTGATCGTGGCGCCGCCCAATTACGGGCCGCAGCGCAAATCCGTCCGCACCATGTGGGACCTGATGCGCGACGTGGCCGTCACCGCAAAGAAGTTGACGGCCCCGGCGCAGCCGTCGTTCACCAACGACATTCTGCCGCTGTTCCAGCGCCTCGCCGGACTGCAATGGGTCAATGCCGGCTTCGCCGCCGGCTTTGGCTGGGAGGGCGCGTTCCATCTGACTTCGCCGGAGGTCCTCGCCCGGCTTTCGGATCCCGGTCCTGCGCACAAGGAATTGCGGCATACCATCGACAACGCGTTTCGCCGTTTCGATGTCGATTCCTGGTCGCCGAAGCCATGGCCCTGGCTCTATGGCGACGCCATGAACGTCCCGCCGGCGCTGACGCCGCGGCAGCATTCGACGCTTACAGACCTGCAGTTCGCGATGCTGGCAAAGTGGGCAAAGGGCGACTTCGACGCGGATTACGATCCGGCTTACAAGCCGCCTCAGGAAATCGACGACGCGCCGCTGCAGGAGCGGGGCGACCTCCTGACCCGCGCCGCGCTCGAGTTCTGTTTGGCCGACGCCTTCCATCCCGGCTGCGAGATGACCTGGCCGGTACGTTCGGCCACCATGTATATGTCCGCGTTCCGGTTCGCTCATGCACCTGCGGGATGGGTCGCGCCAAGCCTCGGCGGCAACCTGACCGGCGACAGCGTCACCATCCCCAACGGCCCGCTTTATGGTCAGCAAGCCGGCGGCGTTACCCGCTGGATGGCGTTGCCGTGGCAGACCGACACCGCGAGTTGCCGCGGCGGCTATGTCAAAGCCTATGATCCGTACCAACCTACCTTCTGGCCGGCGCGGGTTCCGAACGAGGTTCTCACGCGGGAAGCCTACGCCGTTGTCATGAATGACAGGGTACCGCTTGCCGATCGCAAGGCCGCCTTCGCAAAACGCGCGCAATGGATCGCGCCTTTGGGCAATACCAGCTACACCGATCAGATCAACAACATGGTCGCGCATTTCGACCATCTGGGCGTGGTTGAAGTCGTCGAAGGGCCCAAGGACACCGATGCTTTTCCGCCGGTGCTTGAAGTCGAAGACCAGCACGTTCCCATACCGGACGTGATTCCGGCGGCGCACCCGGTCCCGGTTCTGCGGACGATGCAGGCATCCGCGCTAGCGTTCGTGCCGCCGCCCGAGGTCGATATCTCCGGCATCGAAAAGGTGCGGCGTTTCCCGGGCGGTCTGCCGGTCCAGATCAAGTAAGTCCTTGCATTTCGACGCCGTCATCGTGGGAGCGGGGACCGCGGGGTCGGTCACCGCCCTCAACCTCGCGCCGTTCTGCAGCGTTCTGCTGATCGAACGCGACGCCGCGCCGGGCTGGCGGATCGGCGAGTCGCTGCCGGGCGCGGCGCGGCGGCTGTTGTCCGACATGGGCTTGTGGGATGATTTCGCCGCGGCGGGCCACCTGCCGCGCCACGCGCTGCGCGGCGCCTGGGGAGCGGCGGATCCGGTCGTCCGCGATGCGCTGGCCGATCCGGACGGGCACGGCTGGCAGATCGACCGGGTCAAGTTCGAACGGTCGCTTCGCGCCGAGGCCTCAAGGCGCGGCGCCACGCTGATCAGTCCCGCAACACTGACCGCACTCGCGCGCACCCCCGCCGGCTGGCGCGCCACCTTCGACCGGGAAGGCGACAGCTGCCATGCCACCTGCCGCCTGGTGATCGACGCGGCCGGACGGCGTTCGCGTTTTCTCAGCTCGCACGGGGCCAGGCGAAGGATCCAGGACAAGCTCAGTTGCGCCTGGATACGGGCGCAGGACGTAGCGCTCCCGGCCGGTATTGTGCAGATCGAACCGGAAGCCGATGGCTGGTGGTACGCAGCACCGGTTCCGCAGGGCGCAGGCATTCTCGCGTTCCATACCGACGCAGACCTGCCTGCCGCGCGCGATTGCCAGGTCTCGGCCGCGCTGCTGGCGCGGGCCGAAAGACTGCCGATGTTGGGGAGCCTGCTTGCGGATATCGGTTGGCATCGCGGTGAGCAAGGCTATTGCGCAGCGCAAGGGACCTGGCTGGAGTCAGCCGCCGGCGAAGCCTGGCTGGCGACAGGCGACGCGGCGCTCGCATTCGATCCGCTTGCCGCCCAGGGCATCTTCAATGCGCTTTACCTTGGGCTTGCGGCCGCCGAAACCGCTCACCGCTGGCTCGCGGGTGATAGCGCCGCCCTTTCGGACTACGCAATGGAGGTCGCCGGGATTCGCGATGTCTATATCGAGCGGCGCGCGGCATGGTACCGGCTTGAAACCCGATGGGCTGACAAGCCTTTTTGGGCGCGCCGCCGTTAAATTGATCATGCTCTGATCAGAGTTCGGTTCCTTCGCCTTGCAGATATCCCTTGACCTTCGGGTCCGGCATCAGGATCGAAGCGACCAGGGCGATGGCGCACATGAAGGTCACGTACCAGTAAAAACTCGTCTCCGCGCCGCTGTTCTTGAACCAAAGCGCCACGTATTCCGCGGAGCCGCCAAAGATGGCGTTGGCAATCGCGTAAGCGAGGCCGACGCTCATCGCGCGCACCTGCGGTGGAAACATTTCCGCTTTCACCAGCCCGCTTATCGATGTGTAGAACGAAACAATGGCCAGCGCCGCGATGATCAGGAAGTAGGCCGCGACCGGGCTCTTGACGTCGGCGATCGCATACATCAACGGCACGGTGCACAATGTCGCAAGGCCGCCGAACAACAGCATCGACGTCTTGCGGCCGAAGCGGTCGGAGAAGATTCCGAAGAACGGCTGCATGATCATGTAGGTAAACAGCACCGCGGTCATCACCACATTCGCGATGCGATCGTTCATATGCGCGGTATTGATCAGGTATTTCTGCATGTAAGTCGTAAAGGTGTAGAAAATCAGCGACCCGCCGGCGGTGTAGCCGAGCACGATCAGGAACGCCCTTGTGTGATGCTTGAGAATCTCGCGAAGCGAGCCTGCTTCCTTGCGCGCACGGCTTTCAGCCGATGAGGTTTCGGTCAGTGAGGCCCTGAGGAACAATGCGACGATCGCGAAAGCAGCGCCGATGAAAAACGGAATGCGCCAGCCCCATTCGCGCAACTCGCCGTCGGTAAGCGACTGCTGGGCGATGAGCACCACCAGCGATGCAAGCAGCTGGCCGCCGATCAGCGTCACGTACTGGAATGAGGCGTAGAACCCCCGTTTGCCCGGCAATGCGACTTCGCTCATATAGGTGGCGCTGGTGCCGTATTCGCCGCCGACCGACAGTCCCTGCAGCATGCGCGCAACAAGCAGCAGAACCGGCGCCGCCGTCCCGATCGCCGCGTAGGTCGGCAATACGGCGATGGCAAGCGAGCCTGCGCACATCATCAGCACGGAGATCATCATGGAGTTCTTGCGGCCGTACTTGTCGGCAATGAAGCCGAAAACGTAGCCGCCGATCGGCCGCATCAAGAAACCGATCGCGAACACGGCGGCGGTCTGCAGAAGTTGCGTGGTTTGATTGCCGCTCGGAAAGAACGAAGGCGCAAAATACAATGCGGTAAAGGCGTAAGCGTAAAAGTCATACCATTCGACGAGGTTGCCGGACGAGCTAGCGAAAATCGCCCAAATCCGGCGTCGGCGGTCGGCGCGATCGAGATCGTGTCCGATAGCGATGGTGGTCATCGGCAATTCTCCCTAATCAAAACTTCTTCTACTTGCGGGGACTGTAGTCTTGAACATTTGGCGCAGCAAGGATGGTCGCGCCGTAAACCCCCGCGCCGCGTTGCAGGATCGCGGCGGGTGATGTTATTGAATCGGCATGGCCAGATCCGCCGGATACGAATGGCTCCTGCAGCACAGGCCCGAGTTGCGGCTGGCCCTGCGCATGACGGTCGCGAGCGTGGCGGCCTACGCTGTCGCGACGGCATTCGGGCTGCAGCAAGGCTATTGGAGCGCGCTTACCGCGCTGATTGTGACCCAGACAAATCTCGGCAGCTCGCTCAAGGTCGCGGTCGACCGCATGCTGGCCTCGTTGTGTGGCGCAATCTATGGTGCGGCGATCACCTTTGCGCTTCCACACCATTCCCTGTGGACGATCGACCTTGCGCTGGTTGCAGCGGTAGCTCCCCTGGCCGTCTTGGCGGCGTTCAATGCGGGATTCCGCGTTGCGCCGATTACGTCGATTATCGTGCTTTTCGGCACCACGGTTTCGTCGGCGGGACCGATCGGTTATGCCACCGAGCGCGTGATCGAAATTGCCCTGGGCTGCGGGATCGGACTGGCGATATCGTCGCTGCTGCTGCCGGCGCACGCCTACACGTTGGTGCTCGAGGCTACCGAGGAAACCACGGCCTTGCTCGCCGAGCAGCTTCGAGCGCTTGCTAACGCCGTGTGCGATCCGCTCCCGAGCCTCGGCGAGTTGCCGGACAGGCTGCGCAGGGCGCTCAACAAGCTTGAGACGCTTGCCGACGAAGTTGCGCGCGAGCGCCGCAACAGGCTCTCCGACGAGCCTGATCCGGAACCGCTTTACCGCACGCTTCGGCGGCTTCGTCAGGATATCGGCGCCATCACGCGCGCCTTCGGCGAGCCGTTGCCCGAAACGGTCCAGAAGCATTTTGCCGAACCCTGGTTGCAGGTTGCACAGGCAACGGCAGCGGCGCTGGCCGATCTCGGCGTGATGCTGGTCAATCGGCAAGCACCGCCAGATCTCGACCGCGTGACGCAGGCGATTGCCGGTTTCAAAGTCGCGGTCGAGGAAATGCGAACCGCCGGCGCGACGCGAAGTCTTTCCAGCGACGCGGTCGCCCGCGTGTTCGGCGTTGTCTTTATCCTGGAGCAACTGCGGATCAATCTGGAGGATTTGGCCAGCCGAACGGCCGAATCCGCGCGTGCGAGTTAATCGGTTTTCTTCCCGCCTGATTCCTCGCCCTGTTTACGAATCGCGTCCAGCGTCTGGCCTGGCGTCAGAGCTTGCGGATCCACGATACAGTGCAGGATGGCAGGCTTGCCCGAGCTAAGCGCGCGCTCGAAGGCCGGGGCAAAATCCTCGGTGCGCTCGACGCGTTCGCCGAAACCGCCAAAGTCCCGTGCAAGTGCGGCGAAGTCGGGATTTTTCAGGCGCGTTGCCGATACCCGTCCTGGATAGTGACGTTCCTGATGCATGCGGATGGTGCCGTACATGCTGTTGTCGAGCACCACCATGATCACCGGGATATCGTACTGCACGGCAGTGGCGAACTCCTGTCCGTTCATCAGGAAATCGCCGTCGCCGGCCAATGCCACCACCACGCGATCCGGGAATTGACGCTTCGCCAGCACGGCCGCGGGCGGCCCGTAGCCCATGGATCCGCTGGTCGGCGCGAGCTGCGTGCCGAGTTCGCGAAAGCGGTAGTAGCGATGAATCCATATGGTGAAGTTACCGGCGCCGTTGCAAATGATGGCGTTGGGTGGAAGCCGATCGCGCAGCCAGACGATGACCTCGCCATATTGGAAAGCGCCCGGAAGTTTTCCCGGCGTGTCCGACCACTGCAAATACTCAGCATGGGCTGCCGCCGCTTCCGCGGCAACGGCGGGCGCGCCGGACATGGCGGCGACGGCCGCCGCGAACGGGCCGGGCGTTGCCTGAATGGCTAACGTTGGCTGGTAAACCCGTCCGAGTTCTTCCGCTGCCGGGAAGACATGAACCAGTTTCTGCCGTGGTGTGGGAATTTCGACCAGCGAATAGGACGACGACGGCATCTCGGAGAGCCGTGCGCCGACCATGATCAGCAGGTCCGCATTTCTGACGCGGCCGGCGAGCCTGGGATTAGGGCCGATCCCCAGGTCGCCGGCATAATTGGGATGATCGGGCGGGAACAGCGGGGCGCGCCGGAAAGAGGTCGCAACGGGCAGACCGAAGCGCTCGCTCCATGCGATCATGTCGCGTCTTGCCTCATTGGTCCAGCGCGAGCCGCCCAGCAATACAAGCGGGCGCCTGGCTGCGGCGACCAGGGCCTTCAGCTCGGCGATTTGCGGCGCTCCCGGCCAGATCTCGATGGCTTCTACTTTCGCAGCATCCGCGACCTCGGCCTCTTCGACAAGGACATCCTCGGGCAACGCGACGACAACCGGGCCGGGCCGTCCTTGCATCGCGACCCGGAAGGCGCGGGCGATCAGTTCGGGAAAACGCGCGGGATCGTCGACTTCCACCACCCACTTGGCCATGCCGCCGAAAAACTGCTTGTAGTTGACTTCCTGAAACGCCTCGCGCTCGCGCATGTGGCGCGCAACCTGGCCGATGAACAGGATCATCGGCGTCGAATCCTGTGCGGCGATGTGGACGCCGCAACTGGCGTTGGTAGCACCAGGCCCGCGGGTCACAAAACAGATGCCGGGTCGGCCGGTCAGCTTGCCGTAGGCGTCCGCCATCATCGCGGCTCCGCCCTCATTGCGGCAGACCAGAACGTCGATCGCCGCGTCGTGCAGCGCATCCAGCACGGCAAGGTAGCTTTCGCCGGGAACGCAAGTGAGGCGTTCCACGCCTTGCGCAATCAATTGGTCGACAAGAATCTGCCCGCCGGTTCGACGTGTTGCTTTGGACATTCCACCCCTTCAGGAATTCGGACGCTCCGTGCGAGAGCCGCCGCAATTGTTCATTTGGCTCCACTTATTCAGCAAACAAACAAATCTGCGAGTCCTGATCGTACTGGCAATGATGCAAATTCTGTATCGGTCCATACCGAATCTGGCTTGGACCCGACATGACCCCGCGCATACGATCTTCGAAAATGACGGTGCAGGGTTTGATAAGTCCATCACTCCTGCTCGCCAGTAATCAGCAGGAAGCGCCCGGCAAATGCTAGACAATCTCTCAGGCAGCATCATCATCGCGCAGACGCCGTTCGACGATCGGGGCGCGGTCGATCTCGCCAGCATCGACACCCTGACCGACTTCTATCTCCGGCATGGAGCCAACGGATTTGTGGTGCTTGGCGTCAGCGGCGAGGGCGGCAAGCTCACGCCGCAGGAAGCACTCGACGTTTCATCCCGTTTCATCGCGCGGGCGGGCGGCAAGCCGGTCATCGTGGGCGTCAGCAATTCGAGTTCGGCTCAGCTGAAAATGCTCGCGAGCGAGGCCATGAATCGCGGCGCTTCAGGCGTCATGATTGCTCCGCCCACGGGCATTCGCACCGAAGAGGAGCTGTTCGGTTATTTTTCAGCCGTGTTCGACATGATCGGCGACGTGCCAGTCGTGCTGCAGGATTTTCCGGGCTCGACCGGGGTCTGGATGTCGGTGCCGTCCATTTTGCGGCTGATCGAGAATTTCTCTCAGATCAAGGTGGTCAAGGAAGAGGACCTTCCGAGTCTCGAAAAAATCAGCCAGCTTCGCGCCGGGCAGGGGCGCCGCGTCGCCATTATGACCGGCAATAACGGGCTCTATCTGCCCTATGAGATGGCGCGCGGAATCGACGGCCCGATGGCCGGCTTCTCCCACCCTGAAATGCTTTCCGGGGTTTATCGGCTCTACACCGCGGGACAGATCGAAGCCGCCCATGACCTGTTCGATCGTTACCTGCCGCTGCTGGATTACGAAGCGCAGGGTTTTTGGGGCGTCGCCGCGCGAAAGGAAGTCATGCGCCGGCGCGGTGCGATCCGGCACGCGACCATGCGGCGTCCCGGTCCGTCTCTGACCGCGCGGCATCTGGCCGAGATCGACCTCCTTCTGCGCCGGCTTGGCCGCGTCCTCGCGGAAGCGGGATAGGCGCTATCGTCCTCCATTCGGTGAAGCACAGGCGCTCAGCCTGCCGGGACGACGATCGGCCAAGTGCGGTTTCGATCATTGCGATGCTTTTAGCCGACCGCTGCTCTTTTACAAAGTCGTAGATTGATTGCACAAAATCAATATAACATCCCTGCGGGTGTCAAGACTTTATTGATGTGGGGAAGGAATGACGCTTACGGAAATTGGAATTATCGCTGCGACCGGCGTGGGCATTTGGACGGCGACAAACGCGGTGGTTAACGGCGCAGTTGCAGCCAACGAGCGCAGAGATACTGTCCTTTTAGGACATGTGAAGGATCGCCCGCTGACATACCAGCATAGAGAATTGATCCTCTATAACGACTGGCTCCCGATGACCGTCGGGATAGCGTTGTTAAGCGTAGCGGCCAGCTCGGCCGCTATCGTGCTGCCCTGGTTTCTGATCGATAACAGGTTGTATGCCGGAACGGTTTCCGTAGTCGGTTTCCTAATGTTCTTGTTGGTGGCATTATCGCAGCTTAAGGGCGGCATCAAAGAATTTCGCGTAATGAGGAAAATATTGGATGAGGCCAAGCCGACATCCCAACAAACTTGAAAGTTGTTACGGGCACTTACGAGCCTCGCCTTCTTTCTTCCAATTACGGTCAACTAAGCCGTAGCCAAGGGAATGATACGCATCCTATGTTATAAACGAGGTACGAAGTTTGGAGGCGGCGGTGGGGAAACGTATTGTTGTAGACCTTCAGGTGCACGAAGCAGTCCACGACGAAGTCTATAAGGATATAGTTCGCGTATTCTGGGAAAATCGCGCAGGTCTAGAAGTCAATTCAATTGTGAAGGTGACTGCTAACGGATATGGACCACGTTATTTCGCTATACGCGGACTGGACCCAAAGGATAAAGACTGCATCTTTATTGATTGGTTAGGCCGCCAACGGCTTGGAAAAATGCAAGTCGGAGAGGTCTACAAATTTACTATCACAGATACGAGCCCGTGGGAGAAGCTGAAGTGGGCATGTCTATCGTCTGATCCGGCATCGCGGATCGCGGCTTGGATTGCAGTCTGGTCCGCCATCATCGGCGTTCTCGGCCTTGTACTGGGCATCATCGGGGTCATCCCAGTAGTGAAGGAGTGGGTTGCCTCGTCAGAAAAAGCACATTCCGCTTCCGTTTTGCCGCAGCCAACTCCACCAGTCGACGATGTGAATAAGTAGTTACCGCCCCCCGTTCTCCGTTAATTTTCGCCTCGTCACCGACACCTCAATCAAGCGTCTAAATAAATCAAGCGTCTAAATATTTTGTCCAAAGTGGAGAGAGTTATGGCTGATCGCCTTTTTGTTGCGGTACTCGGCCATCGGAAGTCGGGCAAGAGCAAGACATGGGACACGTTGTTTGGCCAGAAAGTGAGAACAGGCAAGCAGTCGCGGATGCTTGAGCTTCTCCCTGGCGAGTGCGTTGAGGTTTTCCTGATCAGCGGCTCGAATGAAGAGCGCGATCAATACGCGGGCGACGTACTCGAAAACCAAGCCGCGCGCATCATTCTATGTTCGGTTCAATACGTTGAAGCTGCTTCGGCAACAATCGAATATATCACCGAGCAGGATTTCTGGCTATATGTCCAATGGCTCAATCCCGGCTACCATGATGTTGATCAGCAATATGCCGACTACCTTGGAATAGCGAATCGCCTCACGTATAACAACGGCGGCCTGATCGCAGTGCGGTCGGGAAAGAAACACTTGAACGAACGTATTCAGGAAATCAAAGAATTCATCTACGGTTGGGCAAAGTACAGGAACCTGATTGTTCCTTGCCCATAGCTTCCCGAGCGGAAGTCGTATTAACACGCTCTCGCCTTCCGCGATGCTGACCGGCAGTGCGCCGATCGTCCGCACAAGCGCGATGGCGGTTTCCTGAGTTTTCACAACTCGCGCCGCCATCGATCCACTTTCTGTATCGACCAATGCCGTTTCTGGCTTGGACCTGCAATGATCGCTGCAATACCTTTTACAAAACGGCGAGCGCGCCTGTTGCGCCAAACTGCGATCCAGGGAGGATAAACATGACTTCGATTGAACCAAAGCTGCGCAAGGCGCTCACCGGCATTTCCGGAATTCTGGTCACGCCTTTTGACGCGCAGGACAAGGTCGCTCCAGGCCGCCTCACTCCCATCGTGGACCGCGCGATCAGCGCCGGCGTCCATATCCTGGTCGCGAACGGCAATACCGGCGAATTCTACGGGCTGACCACAGCCGAAGCCGAGAAAATGGTGCATGCGGTCGCGGAGCAGATTGCGGGCCGCGTTCCGTTGCTCGCCGGCGTCGGCCGCAGCATCAACGATGCCTGCAAGCTCGCGCGTGCATCGAAGGCGGCCGGCGCTACGGCACTGATGGTCCATCAACCGCCCGATCCGTTTGTTTCGCCGCGCGGCGTCATTGCCTATGTGCAGCGGATCGCGGAAGCGGGGGACGGCCTGCCGCTGATGCTCTATCTGCGCAATGACGGCATCGGGCTCGATGCGATCGAACAATTGTGCAAAGTCCCCGGCGTTGCCGGCGTTAAATGGGCTTCGCCGACACCGTTGCGCCTCGCCGAAGCGATCCGCCGCGGCGATCCCAACATCGTCTGGGTCGGCGGCCTGGCGGAAACGTGGGCTCCGCCGCTCTGCGCCGTCGGCGCCCGCGGTTTCACCTCGGGTCTGATCAATGTCTGGCCGGAGCACTCGGTCGCCATTCATGCCGCACTCGAGGCGGGCGATTACGCAAAGGCCAACCAGTTGATCGACGTGATGTCGAGCTTCGAGGAAATCCGCGCCGAGGAGCAGAACGGAACCAACGTGACCGCGGTCAAGGCTGCGCTGCAACTGATGGGAGACGATTGCGGACCGACGCGGCCGCCGTCCGCCTGGCCGCTGACCGAGAAGCAGATGACAGAACTCAAGCGTCTCCTGACATCCTGGTCCCTGATCTCGCCTCGGGCAAAAACCAAGGCGGCGGTTTAAAGTCCGGCCGCGCTGCAGCAGCGGCGAATACGGATCAAAAATCGACCAGCTTCGGAAGCACCAGGTTTCGGAACGTCACGAAGGCCGGGTTGTCCTGCCTGCGGCGCCAGATCATATGGAGCTCCGCCTGTGTTCTCGGTGCCGGATCGAGCTCGCGCAGAACCACACCACGGACCAATAGATTATGCGCCGCCGCCGGAACCAGTGCGACGCCGGCGCGCGCACTGACGAGCGCCAGCGCCGTATGCACTTCGCTGACGTGCTGTACGTAACTCGGCTCGATTTCGGCTGCGCGCAAGATGCCGGAAGTGAGGTCGTAAAAATACCGCCCCTCGGTCGGCGAATACATGATGAATGGCACGCGCTCGAGATCGCGCAGGTTGGGCGCCTTGCCGTTGGCGAGCGCGTGTCCTTCGGGTACCGCGAGCAACATTTGCTCGCGCATCACGCACGCCAATTCCATTCCGCGGCGGTCCACCGGCAATCGCACGGCGCCCGCATCCAGCCGGCCCGCAGCCAGCGCCTCCATCTGATGCGCGGAATCCATTTCCCGCAGCACCAGGTCGACGTCGGGCATTTCTTCCATTGCCGCCGCCACCAGCCGCGGAACGAAGGCGTAGCTGGAACCCGGCGTGAAACCCAGCGTTACCGGGCCGACTTCACCGCGCGCGACGCGCTTTGCCGACACGATAGCTCCCTCGGCAAGCCGCAGCATCTGTTTCGCTTCAGGCAGGAACGTGCGGCCGGCCGGCGTCATCTTGACGGCGCGGCTGGTGCGCTCGAACAACGTCACGCCCAGCTCGTGCTCCAGCAGCTGTATCTGGCGGCTGAGCGGCGGCTGCGTCATGTTCATGCGCTGGGCCGCCCGGCCGAAATGCAGATCTTCCGCGACGGCGAGGAAACATCGCAGCTGGCTGAACTCGAACATTGATGCCACTTCTGTATCGGTTGATGCCGACTCTAGCTTAGACCTGCAATGATGCCTCTCCTAAAGTCGGAGCGCAACGGCAACAGCCGTGGACAAGAAAGCCGAGAGGGAAACGTCGCGATGCAACTCACTGGTGACATGCTTATCGGCGGTGCTGCAGTGCGGGGCAAGGGCGCCGAAATGCGCGCCATCAATCCATCGGATGGAAGCAAGCTTGACCCCTCGTTCGCCGGTGGCACGCCCTCCGATGTAGATCGTGCCTGCGGATTGGCGTGGTCGGCGTTCGATACTTTCCGCGAGACAAGCCTTCAGACACGCGCCAAGTTTCTGGAGGGTATCGCCGAGCAGCTTCTCGCATTGGGAGACTCGTTGATCGAGCGCGCCTGCGCCGAAACCGGTCTGCCGAGAGGACGCATCGAAGGCGAGTGCGGACGGACCGTGGGCCAGCTTCGCCTGTTCGCGGAAGTCGTGCGCGACGGCGGCTGGATAGAGGCGCGGATCGATCCTGCCCAACCTTCGCGCACGCCGATGCCCCGCTCAGATTTGCGCCAGCGGCATATCGGCATCGGCCCCGTGGCCGTGTTCGGCGCCAGCAACTTTCCACTCGCCTTCTCGGTGGCCGGTGGAGATACGGCTTCGGCACTCGCCGCCGGGTGTCCCGTGGTGGCAAAGGCGCATCCAGCGCATCTCGGCACGTCCGAACTGGCCGGGCGCGCCATCCAGGCTGCCGTAGCGGCGTCCGGATTGCCGGCCGGCGTGTTCTCTCTGTTGGCCGACGCGGGCTATGAAGTCGGCGGTGCGCTGGTTGCGGACCCGCGCATCAAGGCGGTGGGTTTCACCGGCTCGCGCCGCGGCGGTCTTGCGCTGGTCCAGATCGCGGCAAACCGGACCGAGCCAATTCCGGTATATGCCGAGATGAGCAGCATCAATCCGGTGTTCTTGCTGCCCGCGGCCCTTGCATCGCGCGGTGCCGCGATGGGCAAGGGGTTTGCCGGGTCACTCACCATGGGCGCGGGGCAATTCTGTACCAACCCCGGATTGGTATTTGCCGTCGAAGGCCCGGGACTGAACGACTTCCTGAACGCCGCGAAGCAGGCGCTTGGCGCAACGCCTGCGGCCACCATGCTGACGCCCGGCATCCACTCCGCATACCAGCAAGGCGTGACAAAACTCGCGGCGAGCCCTTGCCTGACCGAGGTTGCCCGCGGTGTCGAAGCGCGCAAAGGCTCGTTCGAGGGCCAGGCGGTGCTGTTCGCTACCGACGCGGCGGGATTCAAGTCCGATCCCGCGGTGCAGGAAGAAGTTTTCGGTTCGTCCTCCGTCGTCGTTCGTTGTCCCGACCTTGCAACGATGCGCAGCCTGATCGAGGACATGGAAGGACAACTCACCGCGACGCTGCAACTCGACGATCCCGGCGACGTTGAAGCTGCGCGGTCGCTCATGCCGGTGTTGGAGCGGAAAGTCGGGCGGGTGCTGGTCAATGGCTGGCCGACGGGTGTGGAAGTTGGACATGCGATGGTGCATGGCGGCCCTTATCCGTCGACCAGCGATAGCCGCACCACGTCGGTCGGGAGCCTGGCTATCCGGCGGTTTCTGCGCCCGGTTTGTTACCAGGATTTGCCTGCGGCCTTGCTGCCGGAGGCTCTGCGTGACGATAATCCGCTTGGCCTATGGCGCCGCATCGACGGCGTGCTTGAATCTAGATGATCAATGCTGCTTTCGCATTGATCGATACTCAATTCGGTTTGGACCGGTAACGATCCAACGCGTATTTCAAGTCCTAGGGCGGCGCTGTGATCGCCCGGGAAAAACGGGAGGATGACGTCTATGCCCCAGAACCCGCAACATCGGAAGACAGCTGCCTCGCTGCGCAGCGCGCGCTGGTTTGCGCCGGATGATTTGCGGGCTTTCGGACACCGCTCCCGCGCGATGCAGATGGGCTACGCGCCGGAGGAATGGGCGGGGCGCCCGGTGATCGCAATCCTGAATACCTGGTCGGACGCGCAACCCTGCCACATGCATTTCAAGACCCGCGTCGATGACGTCAAACGCGGCATTTTGCTGGCCGGCGGCTTTCCGATGGAACTGCCGGCGCTGTCGCTGTCGGAATCGTTCCTGAAGCCGACCACGATGCTCTACCGCAATCTGCTGGCGATGGACGCCGAGGAACTGTTGCGCGGGCATCCCGTCGATGGCGTTGTCTTGATGGGCGGCTGCGACAAGACCACGCCGGCGCTGCTGCTGGGTGCGACCAGCGCGGGCTTGCCGGCCATTTATGTGCCTGCCGGCCCGATGCTGCGCGGCAACTGGAAGGGCAAGGTGCTGGGTTCGGGCTCCGATGCCTGGAAGTACTGGGATGAGCGCCGCGCCGGCACCATCACCGATGCCGACTGGGTCAATGTAGAAGCCGGCATCGCACGCAGCTACGGCACCTGCATGACCATGGGCACTGCGAGCACCATGACTGCGATCGCCGAGTCGATCGGCATGACACTGCCGGGCGCGTCGTCGATCCCGGCCGCCGATGCCAACCATATCCGCATGGCCTCCGAATCCGGCCGACGCATTGTCGAGATGGTATGGGAGGACCTGACGCCGCAGAAAATCCAGACCCGCAAAGCGTTCGAGAATGCCATCACGGTCGCGATGGCGATGGGCTGCTCCACCAACGCCATTATTCACTTAATTGCGCAGGCGCGCCGCGCCGGCCAGGACATCAGCCTCGACGATTTCGAGACCGCCAGCCGCAAGGTGCCTGTGATCGCCAACGTGCGGCCATCCGGCGACAAGTACCTGATGGAGGACTTTTTCTATGCCGGCGGCTTGCCGGCGCTGATGAGCCGGATCAAGGGGCACCTGCATCTCGATGCCATGACCGTCACCGGCAAGACGCTGGGTGAGAACATCGCAGGTGCCGAAGTCTACAACGACGATGTGATCAGGACCGTAGCCGATCCAATTTATGCCGAAGGCGCATTGGCGGTGCTGAAGGGCAATCTCGCGCCGGATGGATGCGTCATAAAACCGAGCGCCTGCGAACAGCGCTTTCTGAAGCACTCGGGCCCTGCGCTGGTGTTCGACGATTATCCGTCGATGAAGAAGGCGGTCGACGATCCGAACCTCGATGTCACTGCCGATCATGTCTTGATTCTGCGCAATGCGGGTCCGCAGGGCGGTCCGGGCATGCCGGAATGGGGCATGCTGCCGATCCCCACAAAACTGGTGAAGCAGGGCGTGCGCGACATGGTGCGGCTATCGGATGCGCGGATGAGCGGCACCAGCTATGGCGCCTGCATCCTGCACGTTTCGCCGGAAGCCTATATCGGCGGACCGCTGGCGCTGGTGAAGAACGGCGACATGATCACGCTGGATGTCGCGGCGCGCACCATCAATCTCGATGTCCCGGAAGCGGAGCTGGCAAAGCGCCGCGCCGAATGGAAACAGCCCGAAACCCGCTACGAGCGCGGCTATGGCTGGATGTTCACGCGCCACATCCAGCAGGCCAACGAGGGCTGCGACTTCGACTTCCTGAAAACCAGTTTCGGCGCGCCGGTCAAGGAACCCGCGATCTATTGATCAAGAAGGACGAATTTTATGGCCTTGAAGTCGGAAACACGAGACAAGTTGAAACGCGTCAGCACGCCGACGCTTGCGACGGCGCTCTACAAACGTGGCTTGCGCCAGCAATTCATCCAGAACGTTCATCCCTTAAGTCCCCTGAAAGAAAGCATGGTCGGCGAGGCCTTCACGCTTCGCTATATGCCGGCGCGCGAGGATCTCAATCCGCTGGCTGCGTTCCGCGATCGCGGCCATCCGCAGCGCAAAGCGGTCGAGGAATGTCCGCCCGGCGCCGTATTCGTGATCGACAGCCGCAAGGACGCGCGCGCCGCCTCGGCCGGCGGCATCCTGATCACGCGCCTGATGGTGCGTGGCGTCGCCGGCGTCGTCACCGACGGCGGTTTTCGCGATTCGGCCGAGATTGCCGCTCTGGGTTTCCCCGCATTTCATAGCCGCCCGAGCGCGCCGACCAATCTCACCCTGCATCAGGCGATCGAGATCAACGGCCCGATCGGCTGCGGCGACGCGCCGGTGTTTCCCGGCGACGTGGTGGTGGGTGACGCCGACGGCGTCATTATTCTCCCCGCGGATATTGCTGATGAGCTGGCGGACGAAACCACCGAGATGACCGCATTCGAGGACTTCGTCACCGAGCAGGTCCGGGGCGGCCGCTCGATTCTCGGCCTGTATCCCGCCACCGACGACCAAACCCTGACCGACTTTGCGGCCTGGCGAAAACAAAACAAGCGCTGATACCTGACGCGCGCGCTTACAACGATCAACGCTTAACGGCTCGAGGGCCGATCTGGTAACGGGAGCATAGCATGGCTGATAACACGAGCGAGATCGAACGCCGGACCATCCGCAAAGTGGCCTGGCGGTTGCTGCCTCTGATCGTGGTGATTTATTTCGTCGCCTATATCGACCGCACCAATGTCAGTTTTGCCGCGTTCGGCATGACGCGCGATCTTGGATTGACCGCCTATATCTATGGTTGGGGCGCCGGCATTTTCTTCCTCGGCTATTTTTTGTTCGAGGTGCCGAGCAACCTGTTGCTGGAAAAAGTGGGGGCGCGACGGTGGATCGCGCGCATCATGATTACCTGGGGCCTGATGGCAGCCGCCATGGCCTTCGTGCAGGGCGCGACCAGTTTCCTCGTGCTTCGCTTCTTGCTGGGCGTAGCCGAGGCCGGCTTCTTTCCCGGCGTCATCCTCTACTTTACCTACTGGTTCCCCAAACATTATCGGGGTCGCGTGATCGCGGCGCTGTTCCTGGCCGTGCCGGGTTCCAACGCGCTGACTGCGATTATTTCCGGCGCATTGCTGGGCCTGGATGGCACTCTTGGCATCCCCGGCTGGAAATGGCTGTACATCGTCGAAGCTATCCCGGCGGTGCTGCTGGCTTTTGCCGTGTTGCGCTATCTGACCGAGAAACCGGAAGTCGCGGACTGGCTGCTGCCCGACGAAAAACAGTGGCTCACGTCGACGCTTGAGAGCGAGAGACTGGCGCTGGTCGGCAAGGCCGGCGGCCACATGCCGTTGAGCCAGGCGCTCAAGGACAAACGGGTGCTGGCGCTGTCGATGGTCTACTTTACCATCGTGACGGCAACTTACGGGATCACGTTCTTCCTGCCGCAGATCGTCAAGGGCCTCGGCGGCTCCGATATGCGCACCGGCCTTTTGACCGCCGCGCCATATGTCGTCGGCACCATCGGAATGCTGATCTGGAGCCAGTCCTCGGATCGCAATAAGGAGCGCAAGTGGCACTTCATCATCGCCTGCCTGCTCGGGGCGGCAGGTCTGACAGCCGCGGGCGCGTTGGGCAGCACCTATGGAGCGCTGGTGGCGATCGCAATCGCGACGATCGGGATCTACGGAAGCAAGCCGTCGTTCTGGCCGATGCCCAGCGAATTTCTGACCGGCACGGCGGCGGCCGGCGGTATCGCGCTGGTCAATTGCATCGGCAATCTCGGCGGTTTTGTCGGCCCCTATGCGGTCGGCTGGATCAAGGATTCGACCGGCGACTTCGCTGCCGCTCTGTATTTCCTCGCGGGCTCGGCCGTGCTCTCCGCCTTGATCACGCTGGTTCTCATTCCATCGAGAAAAGCCGCCCTTGCCCGGGATCTGGCTATCGAGCACGCTTGAACGACCGGCAGCCGCTTGTCATGATGATCCCAGCGCTGCGTCCCGCACAAACAAGGACAAGCTAATGCCCAAAGGTTCTGATCTCCTCGTCGCCGCCCTCGAGAACGAGGGCGTCGACCGCATCTTCGGCGTTCCCGGCGAGGAGAACCTTGACGTCGTCGAGAGTTTGCGAAACTCCTCGATCAAGCTGATTCTGACCCGGCATGAACAAGGCGCGGCCTTCATGGCCGCGACCTATGGCCGTCTGACCGGAAAGCCCGGCGTGTGTATCACGACCCTCGGTCCCGGTGCATTGAACCTGACCACGGGCGCTGCCTACGCACTGCTCGGCGCCATGCCCATGATCATGCTCACCGGGCAAAAGGGCATCATGAGCAGCCGGCAGGCAAAATTCCAGATCGTCGATGTGGTCAGCGCGTTCAAGCCACTTACCAAGCTCTCGCTGCAGATTGTCAGCACCAGCAGCATCCCGACCATCGTTCGCGACGCTTTCCGCATCGCCATGGAAGAGCGGCCCGGTCCTGTCCTGCTGGAACTGCCCGAAGACGTAGCTGGTGAGGAAGCCGAAGATATCGCGATGGTGGAGCAGCATCCGATCGAGATTCCGGTTGCGCATCGTGCCTCGCTGGATCGTGCTGCCGAGATGATCCTGAAGGCAAAGCGGCCGTTGATCATGCTCGGCGCTGCGGCATCGCGTCCGCGCAGCACGGCAGGAATCGGCGGGTTCGTGCGGCGCACCCAGATCCCGTTCTTCACCACGCAGATGGGCAAGGGGACGGTGCCCGGCGGCGGCAAGCTCTATATGGGCACGGCCGCACTGAGCGAACGTGATTACGTGCATGAGGCCGTGGACCGCGCCGACCTGATCATTGCCATCGGCCACGACACCATCGAGAAACCGCCGTTTATCATGGGCCCGAAAGGCCCTCAGGTAATCCACGTCAGTTACACGCCTGCCAATGTGGAGCGGGTTTACTTTCCACAGTGTGAGGTGGTTGGCGATGTCGGGCCGAGCCTGGAGCTGCTGGCGGACCGCGTCGAGGGTCGCCTGCACCATGCCGGCGCCTTGCTCAGCCTTCGCGAAGGCATTTTGAGCAGGCTCATCGATCGCGCCACCGAGGATCGCTGGCCGCCTACCCCGCAACGCATCGTGCACGATGTACGAAAGGTCATCCCTGAGGACGGCATCGTCGCCCTCGATAACGGAATGTACAAGATCTGGTTCGCACGGAACTACCGGACCTACGTGGCGAACACGCTGCTGCTCGACAACGCGCTGGCGACCATGGGCGCCGGGCTGCCGTCGGCGATGATGGCCGCGATGCTGTATCCGGAACGCCGGGTTATGGCCGTCTGCGGCGATGGCGGCTTCATGATGAACTCGCAGGAAATGGAAACCGCGGTTCGCCTCAAGCTCAACCTTGTCGTGTTGATCCTGGAAGACTCGGCCTATGGCATGATCCGGTGGAAGCAGGCGGTGGATCATTTCCCGGATTTCGGATTGACGTTTGGAAACCCGGATTTCGTCAAATATGCCGAAAGTTACGGCGCAAAGGGTTCGAAGGTGGAAAGCACCGGCGACCTCATTCCGACACTTGAGAAGGCATTTAAAAGCGGCGGGGTGCATCTCGTTTCCGTCCCCATCGATTACAGCGAAAACACCCGCGTCTTGATCGACGAGCTTCGCGAAAAGCTGAAGCAGGTTGAGGAACCGGCGGAGTGAAGCGCTGAACGTCAGGGAATGGCGGCCGTGGGGCCAACGCAGGAGAGTGCAATGAGTGACAAAATCAACGAGCAGACCGAAAAGATGCGCGAGATGGCGCAGACCACGCTGGATAAGGCCAAGGATGCCGTATCGAAATATATGGCCGAGACTCAAAAGCTGCGCGAGAAGGCCGATTCCGGCGTGCGGGCGACCTACTCAAGCGTGAAAGAGATGAATGAAAAGGCGGTGGCCTTCGCCGAAGCAAACGTGACTGCTGGCTTCGAACTTGCGCAGCGCCTGCTGCATGCAAAGGACCCGCAGGAAATGGGGTCCATCTATCAAAACCATCTCAAAGAGCAGATGGAAAAAATGACCGCGCAGTTCCGCGAGCTCGGAAATGCGATGACGCAACCGCCGAAAGTCGACCTGAATAAATAAAGCGGCGTGCGGTCGAATCGGGCGAATAATCCATTCGCCCGATGAGGATAACGTTGTCCGCATTTGACTGGCGCGGGACAGCGCAGCATCATCGCTGTGTTACCGGCGAGCTTGCGGCGGCCATCGCTGTGTTACCGGCCGAAAAGATCAGGAGACAGAAATGAAAGCTTTCACATTCCAGGCGCCGCCGAATATTCTGTTCGAGGCAGGCGCGTCGCGGAAATTGGCGGAGATCGTCGCCGGATATGGCGTCACGCGGGTTCTGCTGGTGACCGATAAGGGCGTGCGGAATGCTGGCCTGACCAGACACGCCGAAAAAGACCTGATCGACAGCGGCTGCGAACTTACGGTGTTCGAAGACGTGGAGGCGGATCCTCCGTCGCATGTGATCGAGCGGGCGGTCGCACTTTGCCGCGACAAGGAAATCGGGCTCGTCGCCTCGATCGGAGGCGGCAGCGCACTCGACACCGCGAAGCTCGTCGCCTATCTCGCCAAGACGCCGGACCGGCTCGATGACATTTATGGCGTTGGGCTGGCCAAGGGCGAACGGCTGCCGCTGCTGCTGGCGCCGACCACCGCGGGTACCGGTTCGGAAGTAACGCCAATCGCCATCGTCACGACGCCGACAACCGAGAAGAAGGGCGTGGTGTCGCCGCGTCTGATACCGGACTGGGCGATCCTCGATCCGGAACTCACTTTGGGCTTGCCCGCGCACGTCACGGCCGCGACCGGCATCGACGCCATGGTGCACGCGATCGAGGCCTATACAAGTAAACACAAAAAGAACCCGATGTCGGATCAACTGGCGCGGCAGGCCTTGGCGCTGCTGTCGGCGAATGTGCGCACCGTCTGCGCGGATGGCTCGAACCTCGAAGCGCGGTCGCAAATGCTGCTCGGCTCGATGCTGGCAGGCATGGCGTTCGCCAATTCGCCGGTAGCCGCCGTTCATGCGCTGGCCTATCCGATCGGCGCGATCTTCCATGTTCCGCATGGTCTGTCCAACGCGCTGGTGCTGTCACAGGTGCTGCGGTTCAATCTGCCGGAGGCGGAGGCGCTCTATGCCGAACTGGCTCCGATCGTCGATCCCAGGACCGAGAGCATGTCGGTCGGCCAGAAAGCGCGGCTGTTTGTCGATGCCATCGCGGCGATCTGCAGGGACTGCAAGGTGCCGGCATCGCTTGCCGATGTGGGCATTGGCGCCGGCGATCTGAAGAAGCTGGCCGAGGATGCGATGAAACAGACGCGGCTTCTGGTCAATAATCCCCGTGAAGTTACCTTTGACGACGCACTGGCGATCTATACTGAAGCTTTTGGAAACAGAGCGGCGGCTTGATGAAAGCGTCGGCTGGAGTTTCGGCGCGAGGATTTAGATGAGCGAAAAAAACGGACCAAATCCGGCCCAGCCCGAATCCGTCCCGCAATGGACTGACCTGTGGCGGTCGTTCATCGAGTCTTCCAGGCAGGTGACCGACGCATGGTCGAGCTCGATGGCCCCGTTCATGCTCGCGCGATTGCTGGAGCAGCCGGCCGGATTTGCCGCCGGCAATGAAATGTCCGAAGCCATCGAGAAAATGGCGCAGGGGCCGCGGCTGGCCGATGTCTGGGACATCGACCGGAAGATGGCGCTGGTGTTCAGCGCCTGGATGGAGATGCGGCAGAGGCTCGCGAGCTACAACGCCGTGACTGCCGCACCCTGGACCGAAGCTTCGAAGCGATTCATGGACGCGATGTCCGCGGCGGGTGGCGGCAACAGCCCGCTGCCGGACTGGCGCGCGGTGTTCGCGAAATGGAGCGAAATATCCAACGAAGAACTGATCCGGAACCAGCGCACCGAGGGTTTCCTGCAAGCCCAGAAGGAATTGCTGCAGTCGGGATTGAAACTTCGCAGCCGCCAGGATGATGTCGCCGAAGCCGCATCCACAATGTTCGGCGTTCCGAGCCGGAAGGATTTCGACGAGGTGACACGCCAGCTCACCGAGCTTCGCCGGGAAGTGCGCGCCCTCAACCGTCAGGTCAGCGCGCAAGAGCGGGGTCCTCGTTCGGCGCGAATAAAGGCAGGCGGAGCCGTCGTCAAAGCCAAGACCCAATCGAGGTCGCAGTGAAAGACCTGATATGACCGGGGACAATCAGGCCGCGCGGTTTTTCAGCGACATGGCCGCCAATGCCGAAAAGATGGCCAAGGCGACGCAGCTGTTCGGCCAGACCAGGGACGAAGACGTCGCCATCGGCACGACGCCAAAACATCTCGTCATGCGCCGCGACAAGGTCGAGCTGTTCCGTTACGAGCCGATGGCCGAGGCGACCGCAACCACGCCGGTGCTGCTCGCTTACGGCCTGATCGGGCGTTATACCATGGCCGATCTGCAGCCCGATCGCTCGCTGGTGCGTGCGCTGCTGTCGAAAGGGCTCGATCTGTGGTTGATCGACTGGGGCCAGCCCGGCCGGACCGAGCGCTGGCTCACCATCGACGACTATGTGGACGACTACATCGACGCCGCCGTCGATCGCATTTGCAAGGAAACCGGCCATGACCGGATCACGCTGCTCGGCATCTGCGAGGGCGGGGTCTTCACCACCTGTTATGCGGCGCTGCAGCCGGAGAAGGTGAAGAACCTGGTGTTGACGATCACGCCGATCGACTTTCACGCCGACACCAAGGGCACCGCGGCGCATCATGGCTTTCTCAATATCTGGACCCGCAGCCTCGATCCCGAAGATGTCGACAAGCTCGTCGATACCTATGGCACGTTGCCGGGCGAGTTCATGAGTTCGGTGTTCTCGATGATGACGCCAATGCGCTCGCTGACCAAATACAATGTCGATCTCATCGACGTGGTCGACGACGAAGCCAAGTTCATGAACTTTCTGCGGATGGAAAAATGGCTGGCCGACCGGCCGCACCATCCCGGCGAGGCCGCGAAACAGTGGCTCAAGGAACTCTACCAGGAAAACCGGCTGGTCGATGGCAGCTTTGAATTGTCCGGTCGCCGCGTTGACCTGACGTCGATTACCGCGCCCGTTCTCAACGTGTTTGCGCTGGACGATCACATTATTCCGCCGGACACGTCGCGTGCGCTCGGCGCCAAGGTCGGCAGCACCGACTATACCGAGATTCCGCTTCCGGGCGGGCATGTCGGGCTGTTCGTGTCGAGCAAGTCGCAGGGCAAGCTCAGCAAAAGTATCGCAGACTGGCTGATCGCCCGCGATGCGGTGTCTGCGAGCGAGGGCTGATGCGCAACAAGATCGTCGATGCCTCGGAGGCGGTCGCCATTATCCGGTCCGGCGACACCGTTGCGTCGTCGGGTTTTGTCGGCGTTGGAACGCCCGACGAGATCATCAGGGCGCTGGAGCGGCGCTTCGTTGCGACCGGAGAACCCCGCGACCTCACCCTGGTCTTTGCCGCCGCACCGGGCGATGGCGCCGACCGCGGCCTCAATCGCCTCGCGCATCCCGGCCTGATCAAGCGCTTGATCGGCGGCCATTTCGGCCTGGTGCCGAAGCTGGCCCGGATGGCGGTCGACAATCACGTCGAGGCGTACAATTTGCCGCTGGGCTGCGTCTCGCATCTGTTTCGCGAGATCGCGGGGCGCAAGGCGGGCCTTCTTTCGAAGGTGGGACTGGGGACGTTCGTCGATCCGGCCAACGGCGGCGGCAAGCTGAACGAACGCACCACCGAAGAACTGGTGCGCCTGATGGAAATCGACGGCGAGCCATGGCTTTTCTACAAGGCGTTTCCGATCAATGTCGCGATCATCCGCGGCACCACGGCCGACCACAACGGCAATATCACGCTGGAAAAGGAAGCGTTGACGCTCGATAATCTCGCACTCGCCACCGCAGCCAAGAACTGCAAGGGTTTCGTCATCGCCCAGGTCGAGCGTATCGCGGCGTCAGGCTCGCTCAATCCGCGGCATGTGAAGATCCCCAGCGTACTGATCGATTGCGTGGTCGTGGCGCAGCCGGAAAATCACGTCCAGACCTATGCCACTGGTTACAACGGGGCATTCTCCGGCGAATTGCGCGCACCGGCGGATCGCGGCGTTCCGATGGCGCTGGACAACCGCAAGATCATCGCACGCCGTTGTGCGCTGGAATTGCCGATGGGTGGCGTGGTCAATCTCGGCATCGGCATGCCGGAGGGCGTTGCCTCGGTTGCGGCCGAGGAAAAGCTGTCCGACTTCGTCACGCTGACGGCCGAGCCCGGCATCATCGGTGGAATCCCGCAAGGCGGTCTCGACTTCGGCGCCGCCATCAATGCCGAATCCATCATCGACCAGAACCAGATGTTCGACTTCTACGACGGCGGCGGCCTCGACCTCGCCTGCCTCGGCATGGCGCAGGTCAATGCGATCGGCGATGTCAATGTCAGCCTGTTCAACGGCCGCCTCGCCGGCGCCGGCGGTTTCATCAACATCTCCCAGAATGCGCGTGAGCTGATCTTCGCCGGAACATTCACCACCGGCGGCCTCAGGACCGCCGTTGTGGACGGCAAGCTGAAAATCCTCAGCGAAGGAAAGTCACGGAAATTCATCGACAAGGTCGATCAGATCACGTTTTCCGGGCGCCTCGCGGCGAAGAACGGACAGCCGGTGCTCTATGTGACCGAGCGATGCGTTTTCAAGTTGACGCCGGAGGGCCTCGAACTGATCGAGATAGCGCCGGGCATCGAACTCGAGCGCGACGTTCTCGCGCTGATGGGATTCCGGCCCATTGTCCGTTTGCCGAAACTGATGGATGCCGCGCTTTTCAACGACGCGTTGATGAAGCTCGACGACCGGCTTCTCAACCGCCCACTGTCCGAGCGGCTGGTGTTCGACGAGAAGCGCAACACGCTGTTTCTGGGCCTGGATGGCTATCGGGTGCATCATCCGGCCGACGTGGCGGCGATCCGCGATGGCGTGTTCGCGATCTTTGCCCGGGTCGGACACCGGTTTTCCGCGATCATCAATTACGACTCGTCGGATATTGCGCCGGATATGGCGGACGACTGGTTTTCGATGGCGGCGGAAGTGGAGCGGACCTGTTACGATCATGTCTCGCGCTATACGACCAGCGCGTTCATGCGCCTCAAGCTCGGCGACGCTTTAACCCGCCGCAACGTCGCGCCGCATATTTTCGAGACGTCGGCCGACGCTCATCAGTTCGTCGCCGATTAACCAGATGGCGCAGCCGGATCGCATGGGGTCGGTGCAGGGGCTGACACGGCGGAGCTTTCACCGCATCGCGTTCACCGACTGGGGGTCGCCCGACTCAGGCCGGCCGGTACTCTGCGTTCACGGCCTCACCCGAAACGGCCGCGATTTCGACCATCTCGCCGCCGCGCTTGCAGTCGGGGGACGCCGTGTTGTCTGTCCCGACCTGCCGGGACGCGGGCAGAGCGAACGGCTGAAGGACTCCAGCGATTACGTGCTGCCGCAATATTGCAGCGACATGACCGTCTTGATCGCAGCACTGGGAGCGGCCGAGATCGACTGGGTCGGGACTTCATTGGGCGGATTGATCGGCATGGTTCTCGCAGCGCTGCCTAACAGCCCGATCCGGCGTATCGTGATCAACGATATCGGTCCGTACCTGCCCTGGGCCGGATTGCTTCGTCTCGGCGCCAATCTCAACGAGGCGCCAAAGAGTTTTGAAACCATCCGAGAAGCGGAACTGTATCTTCGCCGCGTTCTGGCGCCGTTCGGAGAACTGCAAGACGAGCATTGGCGTCATCTGGCGGTCCACAGCGTGGAATGGAAGCCGGAACGCGCGCGCTACGAGTCATTGTGCGATCCGGGCATCGCGCACGCATTCCGCAATCCCTGGCACTACAGTGTCGACCTCTGGAAGTATTGGGACGCGATCGACATTCCCATCCTGGTAGTGCGCGGGGAAAAATCCGACCTGCTCACCGAAGACGTACTCGCAGGAATGTTGCGCAGGAACCGTCATGCGACAACTTACACCGTGAAAAACTGCGGCCACGCACCGGCCTTGATCGCGCGGGACCAGATTGATCTCGTCGACGCATTTCTCAATGACAGTGACGGCCGTAGCTGACGCTTCCTCAAGGGAGAGCGGCCGTTTCGGCTTAAAAACGGTCATAACGCCGTATTTCCGGGCACCGTCCCGTTTTTGGATGGCAGCATCCCGCCAAATAACCCTATGAAATTTCAAAGAAACTTCTATATTGCAGTGCACCATCAGGCGGGAAACGTTCGAGGTCGAACACTCTAACGATAAGAGGAGATCGACTATGAACATCACATACATTGTACGCGAGCCGCGAACCCCGGGGGAATCCGATCAGCCCGGCCTATTCAAGTGGATCGCGCGCGCGTGCTGGGACGCCAACGAACGGGTCTATCTGGCGGCTATCACCGACCCGAAAACGGGACGCGTCGATGCAGCGGTAGAACGCCAGGTCGCGCGGCTGATGTTGGGCTAGCGGTTTTCGACTTTCGATCCTGGTTGGAACGGCCGCAATTTTGCGGCCGTTCCGCCTAGTTTGCCGTTTCGAACGAACAATCCGCGCCGCCGCCGGATTTCTGTCTGATCTGGTCCGGATCGATGGTGCAGTTGAGTTTCGAGATGCTCTCGAAGTTCGAGCCGGCGGCACCCTCCGGCGTTACCCCGGCTGTGGCAAGCGTGGCAAAGATTTCGTTTGCCCTGGGGCCTTGCACGGCGCGCTTGCTCGTCTTGAATGTCATTTCACACGATCGCGCCGCGATGTCGATGTTGCTGGTCCGGCACACGATCGCGTCGGCGGTTACGGAAATCGTCTTGCTGGACTTCACATGAAAATTGCTGTCACCCGCGAACAGACGGGCCATGGTTTGCTTTTCATGGCCGGCAAGCAGCGGCGAATGTTGCGCCACCACCGCAGCCAGCGCCAATGCGACCGGTCCCGACGCGCTCGCCGGCGCGGCCGAAGCGGCTGACACTGCAGCCAGGGTCAAACAAAGCGCGAGCGCCGCCGGCTTCCGGTGTCGTGAATATTTCATAGCTGCCTCCTTGATCCGGCTTCGGCCGCGCCGGACGATTCATCGGCAGCTTACACCAATTCTCCGGCCGATCAGGCCTTGCGCGGGGCAATCGTTGGCGGCACATTTGAGCGCGGCTGTTTTCGCCGCCAAGAACGATGTTCGAGGAACGCCGATGGCCGCACCGCGGATCGACTGCGACATCCACCCTGCCGTGGGCGGAACGCGCACCACGCTGCTGCCTTATCTCGACGATCACTGGAAGGAGCAGGTGGTGAGCCGGGCCATCGACGGCCTTGATCTCACCTCCTATCCGCCGAGCATGCCACTGTCCGGCCGGCCCGACTGGCGGCCCAAAACCGGCAAGCCCGGCAGCGATCTGGCGATGGTGCAGCGCGGAGCATTCGACCAGCTTGGCGCCTCGCATGCCATCTGCAACGTGCTCTACGGCGCGCAGGCGGTGTACGATCCCTATATGGCGGCGGCATTCTGCAAGGCGATCAACGACTGGATCGCGGCGGAGTGGCTATCGCAGGACTCGCGGCTGCGCGCTTCCATCGTGGTTCCGATGCAGGCGCCGGATCTGGCGATCGAGGAAATCGAGCGCCGCGCCGGCGATAGCAGGTTCGTCTCGGTTCTGGTGCTGGCGCAGGGCGAGAGCCTGCTCGGGCGGCGGCATTTCTGGCCGGTGTATCAGGTAGCCGAAAAGCACAGGCTGCCGATCGCCGTTCATGCCGGCAGTCAGTATCGCCAGGCGCCGAGCTCGATCGGCTGGCCGTCCTATCGCTACGAATATTATCTGGCTGAGGCGCAGGCGTTTCAGGCCCAGATCCTGAGCTTCATCTACGAGGGCGTGTTCGTGAAATTTCCCGGCCTCAAGGTGGTGCTGATGGAATCCGGCATCAGCTGGCTGCCGGCCTTCATGTGGCGCGCCAACAAGACCTGGCGCGGCGTGCGCGTCGAGGTGCCGTGGATCGACCGCGAGCCGGCCACGATCATGCGCGACCACATCCGCCTCACCACGCAGCCGTTCGACAGCCCGCCGGATGCCGACGGCGTCGCCGACATCATCGACCAGATCGACTCGGACAGGATGCTGCTGTTCGCATCCGATTACCCGCACTGGCAATTCGACGGCGACGACGCCATCCCGCCGCACTTGCCGGATAGTATCGTGTCAAGAATGTGCGCCGACAATCCGCTCGAAACCTTTCCGCGGCTCAGTCTGGCCGCATGATCACGACGTAAGGAGGATCGCATGAACGTCATCGACCGCCCGCTGCTTGAACAGGAAGCGCCCGCCAAAAGCCGGCTGCGGATCATCGATTGCGACGTGCATCCGAGCCTGCATTCGCGCGCCGACCTCAACCCGTTCCTGCCAAAACGCTGGCAGGAGCACCTGAAAACCTACGGCGACCATCTGCGCACGCCCTATATGGGCACCACGCCCTATCCGCGCTCCGCGCCGCTGATCGCGCGGCGCGACGCCTGGCCGCCGACCGGCGGCCCGCCCGGCTCCGATCTCGATTTCATGCAGAAGCAACACCTCGATCCGCTCGACATCGAGTTCGGCATCCTGCAGGTGCTCGACCTGTTCATTTTCTCGCAACAGAATCTCGACTTTGGCGCGGCGATCCAGCGCGCCGTCAACGAGTGGCAACTCGCGCAGTGGAGCGACCGCGATCCGCGGCTGAAAGCCTCGATCCTGGTCGGACAGGACGACACCGAAGCCGCGATCGCCGAGATCGAACGCTGCGCAAAGACCGGCCGCTATGTGCAGATCAATATCTCGCCCCGCGCCAACGAGCCCCTCGGCCGCCATCGCTACTGGCCGATCTATGAAAAGGCGCAGGAACTGGGCCTGCCGCTCGGCATCCATAGCGGCGGCTATGGCGGGCACGCACCGACCGGCGGCGGCTGGCCGTCTTTTTATACCGAGGAGCATCAGTCGAATGCGCATTCGTTCGCGGCGCAGCTATCGAGTCTGGTAATCGAGGGCGTGCCCGAGCGCTTCCCGCGATTGAAGATCGTGTTCATCGAAGGCGGGTTCGGCTGGATTCCGTCGACCACGTGGCGGATGGACCAGCATTTCGATCGTTTTCGCGATGAGGTGCCGCACCTGAAGCGAAAACCGTCGGAATATGTCCACGAACATTTCTGGTTCACGACGCAACCGATCGACGAGCCGGACAACGCAAATCATCTGCGCTCGGTGATCGACTGGATCGGCGCGGACCGCCTGCTGTTCTCGTCGGACTATCCGCACTGGGATTTCGACGACCCGCGCTTCGCCTTCAAGACGCCGCTGACCGAAGCGGAACGCGCAAAAATCTTCAGCGGCAATGCCCGCGCGCTCTACAAGCTCTGATGCGGGGTGAATTCAAATTGGATCGGACGGCGCTCAAGACTCACCTCGCCCCGCTTGCGGGGAGAGGTCGGATCGCATCGTCAGATGCGATCCGGGTGAGGGGGACTCTCCGCGAGTCCGAGTGCGTGGAGAGTCTCCCTCACCCCAGCCCTCTCCCCGCAAGCGGGGCGAGGGAGAAACCATCGCTTCGATCTCAATTCAACAAGCTATAAAGGTTATGGCCCGTCACATCGTCGCCCGCACCACAGACATCCCGCCCGGCGGCAACAAGGTGGTCGACGTCAACGGCCGCAACATTGTCGTGTTTCATGTCAACGGCGAGTTCTTCGCGCTGCTCAATCGTTGCCCGCATGAAGGCGCGCCGCTCGACAAGGCGGCGTGCGTCGCGCGGCTGACCTCCAGCGAGCCCGGCGTCTACCAGCGCTCGCGCGTCGGCGAGTTGATCCGCTGCGCCTGGCATGGCTGGGAGTTCGACATGCGCACCGGCCAATCCTGGTTCGACCCCAAGCGCGTCAGGATCCGCACCTATCCGGTGGTGATCGAGGACGGCGAGACGCTGGCGAAAGGCCCCTTTGTGGCGGAGACGTTTCCGGTCCACATCGAGGACAGCTATGTGATCGTCGAAGTTCAATAAGAAACGGATTTTCCCCGCATGAAATTTCCTAACCTGTTCTCGCCCTTGCAAATAGGGCCGTACCGGCTCGATCATCGCTTGGTGATGGCGCCGTTGACGCGGATGCGCGCCGAGAAGGAGAGTTTTGCGCCGCGCCCGCTGAATGCGGATTATTACGGGCAGCGCGCGACCAAAGGCGGGCTGATCATCGCGGAGGCGTCGCCGGTGCTGGCGACCGGGCGCGGCAATCCGGGAACGCCGGGCATCTATTCGCAGGCGCAGATCGAGGGATGGCGGGGGGTCATCAAGGCGGTTCATGCCAAGGGCGGATTGATCTTCCTGCAGCTATGGCATGTCGGGCGCGTCTCGCATTCGTCGCTGCAGCCGGGCGGCGTGCTGCCGGTAGCACCTTCCGCGGTGCCGATCACCGGCGACGGCATGCTGGCGATGACGGCCTTTGGCAAGCCGCAATCCTATGAGACGCCGCGCGCGCTCGAGACGCAGGAGGTCGGCGAGGTGGTCGCCGCGTTCAAGCAGAGCGCGCGCAACGCGCTGGCAGCCGGGTTCGACGGCGTCGAAATTCACGGCGCCAACGGCTATCTGATCGAGCAGTTCCTGCAGTCGCACACCAACCTGCGGACCGACCGCTATGGCGGATCGATCGCCAACCGTGCGCGTTTCCTGATCGAGATCGCCGAAGCCGTGGTCGAGGTGTGGGGCAGCGACCGGGTCGGCGTCCGGCTGTCGCCTTATGGCGTCGCCAATGGCAGCGGCGAAGCCGATCCGATGCCGCTCTACAGCCATGTGATCCGCTCACTGGATCCGCTGCATCTGGCCTATCTGCATTTTATCGAGCCGCGTTCCAGCGGCGCCGGCCGGGCCGAGGTCAACCATCAGAATGTACCTTCCGCGATGGAGCTGTTCCGGCCGATGTGGAACGGCGTGCTGATTACCGCGGGCGGTTTCACGGGCGAGGCGGCGGAAGCCGCGATCGCGGCCGGTCACGCCGACGCCATCGCATTTGGGCGGATTTTCATTTCCAATCCCGATCTGCCGCAGCGCTTGGCCCACGGATTTCCGCTGACGCCCTACAACCGGGCGACGTTTTATGGCGGCGAGGAGGCCGGATATACCGATTATCCTGTGCATGAAGCGGCTCGGCAGGCCTAAACAAATCAGGCCGGAGGTCTTAAATAGAGGCGCTTCAGCAGGAGAGCCGCGATGCCGTCCTTGACCGAATGGAAAGTTGCGCCGGCCAACCAGCCGCGCGCGGAGGACTACGATTTCGACCTCGAGCGCGCGTTGTCCGCGGTGGTCGGCCTGCACTCGATCATTCCGCCCGATGCCTTCACGGCCGACACGCTCGGCACCGAGCGCGCCGGCAACGGCGTGCTGATCGGCGACGGGCTGGTGCTGACTATCGGCTATCTGATCACCGAGGCCGAGGCCGTCTGGCTGCATCTCGGCGACGGCCGGATGGTGGAAGGCCATGCGCTCGGCTTCGATTTCGAAACCGGCTTTGGCCTGGTGCAGGCGCTCGGCCGCATCGATCTGGAGCCGTTGCCGATCGGCTCTTCGAGTGCCGCCCAAATCGACAACCGCGTGGTGGTGGGCGGCGTCGGCGGCCGCACGCGTTCGCTGGCCGGCCGCATCGTCGCAAGGCAGGAGTATGCCGGCTATTGGGAATACCTGTTGGATGAGGCGATCTTCACCTATCCCGCGCATCCCAACTGGGGCGGCACCGCATTGATCTCCGGCGCCGGCGAACTGATCGGCATCGGCTCGCTGCAGCTCGAGCGGGAGCGCGCCGGCCGGGCCGAGCATCTCAACATGGTAGTGCCGATCGACCTGCTCAAACCTGTGCTCGATGACTTGCGCAAATTCGGCCGCGTCAACAAGCCGTCGCGGCCGTGGCTTGGCATGCTTTCACACGAGATCGAAAACAAGGTCGTGGTGGTCGGGATATCGCCGAAGGGGCCGGCCGCGCGCGCCGAGCTCAAGGTCGGTGACGTGATTCTGGCGGTGAAAGGTGCAAAGGTCTCCGGTCTGGCGCAGCTCTACCGGAAATTATGGGCGCTGGGGCCTGCCGGCGTCGACGTGCCGCTCACGCTCTATCGCGGCGGCGACACCTTCGAGGTGACGGTGAAATCCTCCGATCGCGCGAAATTCCTCAAGGCGCCGCGGCTGCATTAAGCTCAAGTGTCGTCCCCGCGAAGGCGGGGACCCATAACCACCGGAGTTTGTGGTTATACGAGAAGCTGCCCCAACGCCGCAGAAGAAGGGATAGGTCAGCGGGTATGGGTCCCGCCTTCGCGGGGCGACGCATTCGTGATGCCGTCGCAACCACCACTGCGTGCCCGCACTTGCCGTCCGGAAAGCCTGTCACCATCTAACACGCGGAAAGGAAATCGCGATGCTGGATGTTTCGCAGGATTTCGCGGATAGCGAAGCCTCATCTCAAAAACCGGAGACGATCGACGACCAGGTCTTGCTCGACGCCTATTCCAATGCGGTGATCGGCGTGACGGAACGGGTCGGCCCGGCGGTCGTCCGCGTCGAGACCCAATCCGTCCGGCCCGATGCGCGGCAACGCGGCGGACTGGGCTCCGGGATCGTCATTTCTCCGGACGGACTGGTGCTGACCAACAATCACGTGGTCGGTTCGTCAAAGCAGATCAGGATCCGCGACAGCGAAGGCGGCATCACCGATGCGCGCGTGCTCGGTGTCGATCCCGATACCGACCTTGCGCTGCTGCGCGCCGATGCCTCGCGCAATCTGCCGTTCGCCGCACTCGGCAATTCGAAGAATTTGCGGCGCGGCCAGCTCGTGGTTGCGATCGGCAATCCGTTAGGGTTCGAATCGACCGTCACCGCCGGCGTGGTGTCGGCGCTTGGCCGCTCGATCCGGTCCGTCAACGGCCGGACCATCGAGGACGTGATCCAGACCGACGCCGCGCTCAATCCCGGCAATTCCGGCGGTCCGCTGGTGTCTTCGAACGCCGAGGTGATCGGCATCAATACCGCGATCATCAACGGTGCGCAGGGCATCTGCTTTGCGGTCGCCAGCAACACCGCGCAATTCGTGCTGTCGGAGATCATCCGCCACGGCCATGTCCGCCGCGCCTTTATCGGCGTGTCGGCGCAGACCGCGCCGATTCCGCGCCGGCATGCGGTGGTGGCCGGGATCGGCAACACCATGGGCGCGCTGCTCGCGCAGCTTGAGCCGGACGGTCCGGCCGCGCAGGCTGGACTGCTGCCGGGCGACGTCGTGACCCGCCTCGACGGTATCGACATCAATGGCGTCGACGACCTGATCCGCGCGCTCGACCGCGACCGCATCGGCCGCACGCTGGAGATGGAGGTGTTGCGCCTGGGCCGTGCGCGGGTGATCGAGATTCACCCGGTCGAGCGCGGACCAGTGTCACGGCAGGCGGGATAGCCGTAGGGTGGGCAAGGCGCCCTTGCGCCGTGCCCACCAACCCTGATCGCAACACACACTCCCGTCATCCTGAGGAGCACGCTCTTGCGCGCGTCTCGAAGGATGGCCGCGGCGTTTGTGGCTCATCCTTCGAGGCTCGCCGTGAAGAACGGCGAGCACCTCAGGATGACGGCGTCCGGCGCGCGTGCGCGCCCGGCGGCTTTGCCCACCCTACGAAACAAGTGCAAACAGCAACAGCGACCGCCCCGTCACCTCATACGCGCTCCCGAACGCGAAATGCGCGCCCGCGGTTGCGTGGGGAATATTGGTATCCAGCAGCAGCGACCATTGCGAGCCGGCGGTCGCCTCCGGCAGCTTGAAGCTGACGGCGTCCTCAAAACTGTTCATGATCATCAACACGGTCTCGTCCTCGCCATGCCGGGGAATCGCGGTCTTGCGGCAGCGGCCGTCGAGCAGCATGCCGAAGCATTTGATCCAGAGGGTGTCCCAGTCCGCCTGGCTCATTTCGCCGCCGCCGGCATTGATCCAGGTTACGTCGCGGACATCGAGTTCGCCGTCATGCGCTCCGGTGAGAAAGCGGCTGCGGCGCAGGATCGGATAGGCTTTTAGAATCTCGATCAGGCGCTTGGTGAGCTTCAGCAATTCCTTGCCGTCGTCGTCCAGATTCCAGTCGAACCAGGTGATGTCGTTGTCCTGGCAATAGGTATTGTTGTTGCCGTTCTGGCTGCGGCCAAATTCGTCGCCGCCGAGGATCATCGGCGTGCCCTGCGAGAACAGCAGCGTCGCCAGCATGTTGCGCTTCTGCCGGTTCCTTAACTCCAGGATCGCCCGGTCGCCGGTCGGGCCCTCCACGCCGCAATTCCACGAGCGATTGTTGTCGCTGCCGTCCTTGTTATCCTCGCCATTGGCCTCGTTGTGCTTGCCGTTGTAGCTGGCCCAGTCGTTCAGCGTAAAACCGTCATGGGCGGTGACGAAGTTGACGCTGGCCCAGGTGCGCCGGCCCTTTTCGTTGAACAGATCGCCCGATGCCAGCAGCCGCGGCGCAAGCGCCGCCGGCGGCGCGTCGCCGCGCCAGTAGTCGCGCACGGTGTCGCGGAATTTGTCGTTCCATTCCGCCCAGCCCGGCGGAAAGTCGCCGACGGCATAATGCATGGCGGCATCCCATGGCTCGGCAATCAATTTCACGCCGTTGAGCAGCGGGTCCTGGTCGGCCACCTTCAGAAAGCTGCTTTGCTCGTCGAAATTGCCGGCGTCGCGGGCGAGGATGATGCCGAGGTCGAAGCGGAAGCCGTCGACATGCATGTGCCCCGCCCAATAGCGCAGGCTGTCCATCACCATCTGCATCACGCGGGGATGCCCGAGATTCACGGTGTTTCCGACCCCGGTGTCGTTATTGTAGTAGCGCTTGTTGTCCGGCATCAGGCGATAGTAGCTCGCATTGTCGATGCCCTTGAACGACAGCGTCGGCCCGAGTTCGTTGCCTTCCGCGGTGTGGTTGTAGACCACGTCGAGAATGACCTCGAGCCCGGCGCCGTGCAGCCGTGACACCATCTCCTTGAATTCGCGCAAGGAGTTGGGCACGTCGGACGCATAGCGTGGATCGGGTGCGAAGAATCCGATGGTGTTGTAGCCCCAGTAATTGGTCAGGTGTTTTTCAAGAAGATTACTGTCGTTGATGAAGGTGTGAATTGGCAGCAGTTCGATCGACGTGACGCCGAGCGATTTCAGGTGTCCGATTGCCGGATCGGAGCCGAACCCGGCATAGGTCCCGCGCAGGTTTTCCGGAATGTCCGGATGCCTTTTCGTAAATCCCTTGACGTGCGTTTCGTAGATGATGGTTTCGTCCCAATGCACGTTTTGCCGCGCGGCGTCCGCGGTCCAGTCGAAATCCGGATCGACCACGACGCATCTCGGCATGAACGGCGCGCTGTCGCGCGCGTCGAAAGTAAGGTCGTCGCCGCTTTCCATCTTGTAACCGAACACGGCCGGATTCCACGTCAGCGAGCCCGCATGCGCGCGCGCATAAGGATCGAGCAGCAGCTTGTTGGGGTTGAAGCGGTTGCCGTTGGCGGGATCGTACGGCCCGTGCACGCGATAGCCGTAGAAGGTGCCGGGACCAACGTCCGGAATGTAGCCGTGAAATACTTGGTCGGTGTATTCGGGAAGCGCGATGCGGGTCTCGTGCTCGCCGTCGAACAGGCAGACCTCGACCTTGGTGGCGCTGGCCGAGAACAGCGCGAAATTGGTGCCCTTGCCGCTCCAATGCGCACCGAGTGGGTAGGGAAGTCCTTCTTCGATTTGCATGGTCATGACGCCCCGTTTCCCGCGCACGGTTGGAGCGCGCTGAGCATAACTTGGCCGGCGCGGAAATGTTGCAATGCAAGTCAGCGGTTTTTCAAGCTGGTCTTTTTGGGCACCGTCGTAACGCTGGGTCTGATCTCGTGCCCCGGACGCAGCGCAGCGCTTCGCAAGAGCTACGCGCTGCATCGCCCCGGGACACGATAATCACCCCCGCCGCTTGTAAAGCTCGGTGCGGTCCAGCCGGTAGACCCGGCGAGCATTGCTCTCGAACACCTTGCGCCGGTCCTCGTCCGAGAGCGGCAGCGCATCGATATAAAATTTGGTGTCGTCATAATAGTGGCCGGTGAAAGGATCGACGCCGCGCACCGCGCCAACCATTTCCGACGCGAACAGGATGTTGTCGACCGGGACCACCTTGAACAGCAGCTCGATTCCCGGCTTGTGATAGACGCAGGTATCGAAGAACACGTTGTTGAGCAGCAATTCGTCCAGCGGCGGTTTTTTCATGTCCTGTGCCAGGCCGCGATAGCGTCCCCAGTGATAGGGCGCGGCGCCGCCGCCATGCGGGATGATCATCCGCAGCTTCGGAAGATCCTTGAACAGGTCGGAGGTGATGAACTGCATGAAGGCGGTGGTGTCGCCATTGATGTAGTGCGCGCCAGTGCCGTGAAAATTCGGATTGGCCGAGGCGCTGACATGGACCATGGCGGGAACGTCGAGTTCGACCAGTTTCTCGTAGAGCGGATACCAATACCGGTCGGTCAGCGGCGGATCGCGCCAGTAGCCGCCGGACGGATCGGGATTGAGGTTGACGGCCACGAAGCCGTAAGATTTCACGCAACGCTCGAGTTCGGAGATGCAATTGTCCGGCTTCACGCCCGGCGATTGCGGCAATTGCCCGATGCCGATGAAATTATCGGGATAGAGCTTGCTGATCCTGTAAATAAGCTCGTTGGACACCTGCGACCACTCGGCGCTGGTCTCCGCGGTGCCGATATGATGGCCCATGCCGCCGGCGCGCGGCGAGAACAGCGTCACGTCGGTGCCGCGTTCGCGCTGGAAATTCAGTTGCGGCTGTACGCTTTCGCGCAACTGGTCGTCGCTGATCTTCAGATCGGCCGCGGGCTTTTTCGACGGGTCTTTCAGCGCCGCGATCTGCGCCGCGCGAAACACGTTCAAAGGTTCAGGCTCGGTCGTGTAGTGGCCATGGCAATCCACGATCAGTGGCTTCGGGGCCGTTTGCGCGAAGGTCTGCAAGGGAGAGCCACCGGCGCCCATCGCGGCCAAAGCACCTGCGCCCTTGAGCAACGCACGTCTGGATAATCTCATGGTCCCATTCCTTTAAATTTCGGCCGCCGTGGACGAGATTCGCGGAGCTTAAGCGAAAACTCCAGCTAAGCCGACTCCCGGGCTGCGTGGACATGCCGCGGCTTGGCCGTCTCCTCAGAGTTGAGCATAACGCAAATGCAATGATAAGCTGCGAATCCCGGCAATCCAGATGCGGCCATGCCGCTCCACCTATTGCTCACTTTGCCGGGCGTTTCCACAAACCCATTTGAACAGCGAGGAGCACAAATGAAATTGTCAGCATTCGGCCTGGCGGCATGCATCGCCGTCGGCTTCTCAAGCACGTGCTATGCGCAGGATTTGAAGGCGGTGCAGAAATTCACCGACACCGAAATCGGCTTCGAAATCAACGGGCCCTTCAGCAATCTCACCTTGACCATCTCCGGCCCGAACGGACTACATGCCAGCGCCAGCTCCCGAACCGGGTCGCCTTTGATTGACCTGCGCAAGCTCGGCACCGTCGATGACGGCCAGTACATTTATCAGCTGGTCGCCGCCACCGACGAAAAGATCCCGGTAAGAACCGCGCTCGACAACGGGCGCGACGGCGGCCCGACTACCTCGATGCTCAAGAGCGTAGCTACGAGCGGCCAATTCCAGGTCAAGGGGGGCACTATCGTGAAGTTGGACCCATCCGCGCGTGAAGACGCCCAGCGGCAGAAGTGAGGGAGATCATGATCATGCAAAAGACATTCGTGAGCACCCGCGTCATTGCCCTCATGCTCGGCGCGACGTTCATCACAAGCGGCAAGGCGGCGGCGGATCAGGTCATCCCCGACGATCTCATCGTGCAGGGCAGCGCCTGCGTTGGCCTCGATTGCGTCAACAACGAATCCTTCGGCTTCGATACCATCAGGCTGAAGGAGAACAACACCCGGATCAAATTCGACGATACAAGCACGGGGGCGGGCTTCCCAAACAATGACTGGCAGTTGACCGCCAATGAGTCGGCGAACGGAGGCCTGAACAAGTTTTCCATCGAGAACATAACAACGTCGACAGTGCCGTTCACTATCGTCGGAGCCGCGCCGACCAACTCGCTGTTCGTGGACGATTCCGGAAGGCTCGGTCTGCGCACCGCGACACCGGGGCTTCCTATCCACATCTCCGTCGGCGACACGCCCGCGATGCGCTACGAACAAACCAGCGCCAGCGGCTTCACCGCACAGACCTGGGACATCGGCGCCAACGAGGCGAATTTCTTCGTTCGCGACCTGACCGGCGGTAGCCGCCTGCCGTTCCGTATCCGCCCCGGCGCGCCGACCAGCAGCATCGATATCTCGGCTGCCGGTCATGTCGGCATCGGGACCGCGAGTCCCGGAATCAATAGCCCCTGCTGCAATAATATCCTGACGGTGCACGGCGGGACCACGCGCGGACTGCTCGAGCTAGCAAGCAGCGCAGCGGATGCGGCTGCGAACACAGCGGGGCAAGTGGGGTTCTTCGCCACGGCCAACACCGCGGCAAACGGCAAGCAGACCGCGGCCATCCTGTCGGACACCGCGGGAAACACCGCGCTTGACCGGGGAGGCAATCTGCGCCTGTTCACGAAAGCAGACGGTGGAGCGCTCGCGGAGAAGGCCCGGCTGGACCAAAACGGCAATTTCGGCATCGGCACGACGGCTCCAACCGCAAGACTCCACACCACCGGGAGCGTTCGTCTCGCCGGGGTCCCGAACTGCGGCGCGGGCATCCAGAGCAACGGCAGCGGCGATCTGTCTTGCGTCGTCTCTTCGCGCCAGTTCAAGAACATCGCGGGCGAACTGCCGGCGAATGTCGCGCTTGCAAACGTCATGGCGCTGCGGCCGCAAACCGGGTCCTACAAGGAAACTCCGGATGTGCCCGAGCACTGGCTGATCGCGGAAGAAGTGGCAGCCGTCGATCCGGCCCTGATCGGCCTCAACGACGGCAAGCCCTATGTCGTCAAGACCCAGAACGTCGTGGCCGATCTCGTCGCCGTGGTCCAGCAGCAAACGAAATTGCTGGAACGGCAGCAAGCGCGGATCGATGTGCTGGAGCAGAAGCTCTCGACCAGACCGTAGACCTCGATACGCCACCGGCCTTCGATTGCGCGAAGGCCGGTGCGCGTTTCTACTCCGCGGCGGCGGCCTTTACATCGTAACGACGCAGCGCCGCCGGATGCGGCGACTTGAGACGCGCGCGGCCGGCGCCGAACAGTTTTTCACGCAACGTGCCGGGCTGGTAAGCCTTTTTATAGCGCCCGCGCCGGACCAGCTCCGGCACCAGCATGTCGGTGATATCTTCGAAATCCCCGGGCGAAATCGCGAACGGCATGTTCAGGCCATCGATGTCGGTCTGCTCGAACCATGCCTCGATCTCGTCAGCCACCTTTTCCGGCGTGCCGACCAGCACAGGCCCGATGCCGCCGATGCCGACATGCTCGGCGACCTCGCGCACGGTCCAGACCCGGTCCGGATCGGCGCGGGTGATGTTGTCCATCGCGGTGCGGCCGGCGTCGTTATGGACGTGACGGACCTGCTGGTCGAGGTCGTAGGTCGAGAAATCGACACCGGTCCAGCCCGACATCAAGGTCAGCGCGCCCTCGTGATTGATGTGGCTTCTGTAGTCGGCATATTTGGCGGCGGCTTCCGCTTCCGTGCGCCCGAGGATCACCGTCATCATGCTGAACATCAGTATCTCGGCCGGGTTGCGGCCGGCTTCCGCGGCAGCCTTGCGAATCGCCGCCACGCGGGGCGCGATCACCTTGGCGGAGGGTCCCGACATGAACACGCATTCGGCATGCTGGGCGGCGAACTGCCGTCCGCGCGGCGAGGTGCCGGCCTGATAGAGCACGGGCGTACGCTGCGGCGACGGTTCGCTCAAATGAATCGCATCGAGCCGGTAGTTCTCGCCCTGGTGGCGGACACGATGCACCTTTGAAGGATCGACGAAGATGCCCCGCGAGCGGTCGCGCAGCGCCGCATCGTCCTCCCAGCTTCCTTCCCACAGCTTGTAGACCACTTCCATATATTCGTCGGCGACGTCGTAGCGGTCGTCATGCGCGGTCTGTTTTTCCTTGCCGGCGCCGCGGGCGGCGCTGTCGAGATAGCCGGTGACGATGTTCCAGCCGATCCGGCCTTCGGTAAGATGATCCAGCGTCGACATCCGCCGCGCGAACGGGTAGGGCGGCTCGTAGGACAGCGTGCAGGTCACCCCAAAACCGAGATTCTCGGTGACCGCGGCCATCGCCGAGACCAGCAGCAACGGATCGTTTACCGGCGTTTGCGTGGCGTTGCGCAACGCCGCGTCCGGACTGCCGCCGAACACGTCATAGACGCCGAGCACGTCGGCCAGGAACAGGCCGTCGAATCGTCCGCGCTCCAGCGTCCGCGCCAGATCGATCCAGTAGGGCAGGCGATTGTAGTCCGCCGTGCGGTCGCGCGGATGGGTCCACAGCCCCGGCGACTGATGCGCGACACAGTTCATCGCGAAGGCGTTGAGCCGGATTTCCTTGGTCATGGGCGGCGACTTTCAAACGCGGTCGCGCGGCAAGGAGGCCGCGCGACAATTGCGGAACTAAATTTTACAGGCCGGCCTGTTTGAACGGTATCGCTTCGCCGGCCGGCGGCGCCACCCGCGCCACGTTCAGCGTCATCGATACCACGTCGTAGTAGCCATTGACGGCGATCAGGTCCATCACGCCCTGTTCGCCGAATTTTTCCACCGCCTTGGCGTAGATCGCGTCGTCCACCGCGTGATCGCGCCGCAACTGCGTCGTGAATTCCCAGACGATGGCTTCGTCGTCCTTCATCTTCTCAGGCTTGTTGCCGGCGCCGATCGCCTCGACGATGGACGGATCGAGGCCCGCCTTGATGGCGAGCGGGGCATGCGCGTACCATTCATATTGCGACCCCCATGCCTGCGCGGTCATGATGATGGCCATTTCGTTGACACGCTTGTCGAGCGAGGTGTTGAACCGCAGATATTCGCCGACCTTCTGCAGGCGGTCGGCAAGTACGGGGCTGCGCAGCCACGCATTGAACGGGCCGCGCAAGCCTCCGCGCGGTCCGGACATGATGGCGTCGGCGACGGTGCGCTGCGCCGGCGTCATCTTGTCGAGCGGGATTTCAGCCATGCGTTCGCCGGTCAGCGCCACGGCGGAACCCGCAAACAGCACACAGACAGCGGACACGCGCAGGATCGTTTTCATCGTGTTTCTCCCTATTTCGCCCGATCGAACGCCGGGCTGCCAACAGAAATTGTTGCACTCCGGCGAATTTTAGCAAGCTGAATCGGGCGGCAGTGCTATGCCGTCAGCAGAAACAGGAGTTGCAGACGTGAATGGTTTGATCGGCGGCGAACCGCAACGACGCATCGCGCTGCTCGGCGTGCCCATCGAGGTCGGCGCGTCGCAGCGCGGCGCGCTGATGGGGCCGGCGGCCCTGCGAACGGCGGGGCTCGGGCCGCTGCTCGAGAATCTCGGTTTTAGCGTTGAAGACCATGGCGACGTCCTGGCGAGCGACCTCGTGCGAGCCGACGATCTTCCGCCGCAGAATTCGAAACATTACCGCGAGATCGGAGCCTGGGTCCGTATCGTGAGCGCGCGCGCCTATGCGCTGGCGCGATCCGGCGCCATTCCGGTGTTCCTCGGCGGCGATCACAGCCTCTCGATGGGGTCTGTCAACGGCGTTGCCCGGTATTGGCACCAGCAGGACCGCGAATTGTTCGTGCTGTGGCTCGACGCCCATGCCGATTACAACACGCCGGCCACCACCATTTCCGGACACATGCATGGCATGGTGGCGGGATTTTTGTGCGGCGAGCCCGGGCTTGACCGGCTGCTCGGCCATGAGCCGCGCGCGCCGATAAAACCCTCGCAACTCGACCTGTTCGGTACCCGCTCGATCGACCCATTGGAGAAGGACCTGGTGCGCGCGCGCAATGTGGCGGTCGCGGACATGCGGCAGATCGATGAATTCGGCGTCGGCGTGCTGATCCGGCGCGTGATCGAGCGGGTCAAGGCCCGCAACGGCGTTCTGCATGTCAGCTTCGACGTGGATTTTCTCGATCCGGATATCGCACCGGGGGTCGGCACGCTGGTGCCGGGCGGTGCTACCTATCGCGAAGCGCATCTGGTCATGGAGTTGCTGCACGATTCCGGATTGGTGCGATCGGTCGACATCGTGGAGCTCAATCCATTTCTCGACGAACGCGGCCGCACCGCGCGCGTCGCGGTAGAACTTGTCGGCAGCCTGTTCGGCGAGCAGATCACCGATCGGCCGACGCCGACCAATGCGATCGTACCGGGCTAGCTACGGAGAAAGCTCCTTGTCACAAGATTCAGAGGCGCCCGTGAAACGAAAGCCGGTCGCAACCGCGAAGCCGGTCGCGGGCCGTTGCCTGTGCGGCAAGGTCTGCTTCGAGATCGACTATCCCGCCCGCTGGGCCTGGCACGATCACTCCAGCGCCAGCCGCCGCGCGCATGGCGCCGCCTATGCCACCTATGTCGGGAGCTGGCGCAAACGGTTTCGTATCACCGAGGGCATCGCCGAGATCACGCGTTTCGAGGACAGGACCGCGAAAACCGTGCGGAGTTTTTGCGCGCGCTGCGGCACGCCGCTGTTTTACGAGCGCGCGCGCTCGCCGCACATGGTGAATATTTCGCGCGCGCTTTTTCTCAGCCGCACCGGCCGGCAGCCGTTCTATCATGTCCGCATCGAGGAAAAGCAGGAGTGGACCTATTGCGGCGAGCCGCTGGCGCCGCTCAAGGGTTTTCCGGGCGTGGTGTGGCAACGTTCGAAAAAGAAAAAGCACGTCGACAATGACGGGCAATTTTGAAGCCAACGCGAACTGTGTTTTCATGTCACAATAAGACAATCGATTTCGAAGGAGGGATGCCTTGGCTCACGACCGTTCGACCGTGGAATCGGTGGTTCAGCTTTACTTCGACGGCCTCTATGAAGGCAGCGCCGACAAGATCGGCGAGGCGTTTCATCCCAGCGCCGATCTGCGCTGGCACGAAAAGGGCGAATTGAAAGTCCTGAAAGTGCCGGACTGGCTGGACTTGATCCGCAAGCGCCCGTCGGCCAAGTCGCAGGGTCAGCCGCGCGAGGATTTCATCGTGTCGATCGACCGCTCCGACGAGGCGACCGCCTTCGTCAAGGTGCGCTGCCAGTTGCCGCCGCGCTATTTCACCGACTATCTGGTGGCCATGAAACTGGCCGATGGCTGGCGGATCGTGTCGAAATCCTATCGCTACGACACCAAAGCGTGAGCGGTCGCTATGCGCCGCCGCATGGCGCCGCGATCAATCGCAGAAAGCTCATGACGCAGCCGACCGCGGCAAATCCGGCGCCGAGCGCCAGGGCTACGGTAGCGCCTTCGTGCCCGGCAAGGCTGAAGCACAATGCCGCGAGTGCGGCACCTGTGGTTTGTCCGATCAGCCGTGCCGTCGCCACGATGCCGCTGGCGCTTCCGCTGCGGCCGGGCGGCGCGCTGGACATCAGGGCTTTCATGTTCGGCGTCTGGAAAAAGCCGAAGCCGCAGCCGCAGACCGCCATGCGCCACACGATATTGGCCACGCCTGGCGACGCCGGAAGCGTCGCCAGCAGCACCATCCCAGACCCGAGGATGGCCAATCCGATGCCGCCGAGAATTCCGGCCGGATAGCGGTCGGACAGCCGGCCGGCGATCGGCGCCATGATCGCGACCACCAGCGGCCAGGGCGTCATGAAGAAACCGGTCTCGACCTGGGTTCGCAGCAGAACGTCCTCGAAGTAGAACGGCAGCGATACGAATGCCAGCCCCTGGACCGCAAACGAACAGACCGCGGTGGCCGCGGACAGCGCGAATACCGGACGCCGGAACAGATCGATCGGCAGCATCGGCGCCGGATGATCCGCGTGCCGGCGCATCAGCAGCCAGCCCAGCAGAAGTGCCGCGACGAGCTCGGCCGCCACGACGCCGGGCCTTGCCCCGTGCGCGGCACTTCCGATCCCGAGAATGAACAGACCGAGGCAGCTTGCTGCCAGCAGGGCTGCGAAAAAATCGAACGCATGCCGGGCACGCGGGGTTTGTGGCAGCGTCTTCAGCCCGATCACGATGGCGATCACGCCAAAGGGAAGGTTGATCGCGAACAGCCACGGCCATGGACCGAGCGCCAGAATGCCGGACGCGATGGTCGGTCCGAGCGTGAAGGCGGTGGCGACCACCAGCGCGTTATGGCCGTAGCCGCGGCCCAGCATCCGCTCCGGATAGACATAGCGCACCAGCGCGGTGTTGACGCTCATGATGCCGCTGGCGCCCAGTCCCTGCAGCGCACGCGCCACCAGCAGGCTCTCCAGCGACCACGCGAAGGCACAGGCCAGCGATGCCAGCGTGAACAGCAACAGTCCGCCGAGATAGATGCGCTGGTGGCCGATGATTTCGCCGAGCGCGCCTAGCGGCAGCAGCGTCGCCACCAGCGCGATCTGGTAGACATTGACCACCCAAATCACGTCGGCCGGGCTGACATGCAGGTCGGCGGCAATCGCGGGCAGCGCGATATTGGCAATCGCGGTATCCAGCGAGGCCATCGCCAGCGCGGTGAAGATTGCCGCCACGGCCCATCGCCGGCGCTCCGCCGGCAGGCCGTCAAACGGAGGCGTCCGTTTCGCCTGGGTTGCAACTTCCAGCAATTGAGGAAATCCGGGCCGGTTACGATGCGGTCGCATCAACCGCTGATGTATGCCGGATACGATGAGGCCTGCAGGGGCCGATCTGCATGAGACCCATGCGCTACCAGGCGAAAGCCGGCCGCAGCTAGTCCGGAAGCGTGCCGAAAATATACACCGCGGCACGGAGCAGGTCGGGGCGGCCGCCCAACGCCGCGAACCATTTCAGGTAAATGTCCAGAATCTGGCTGCTGCTATAGAGCTGCGACAGCCCCTTGTTGACGGCATTGCGGAAGGCCCAGTCGCCGCGCGGCAACGCGATCGCATAGGGTTCGACCGACAGGTTTTCCGGAAGCATCTTGTAAACCGACGCGTCCGCGTTCGGAGCGCCGATCAGCAGCAGCTTGTCGCTGGCAAAACTGTCGACCGCGCCGCTTTCCAGCGCCGCCATGCCCTCGCGCCGGTCCTTCACTTTCACCGTTTCGGTTTGAAGCCCGCGGCGCTGTAACTCCTTTGCCAGTGCTGCTTCATTCGTCGTCCCGGCAATAACGGCGATTTTCTTGCCGCCCATGTCGACGACGCTGTTGATCCCGGAACTGGTCCTGACCACCAGGCCGGTGTTCTCCATGAAGATGAAGCTGGAAAAGTCCACGCTTTTCATCCGCCCGAACGACACCGTGCTTGCCCCGCATTCCATGTCGGCCAGGCCGGAGGCAATCGCATCGAACCGGGTCTGGGTATCGACCGGCACCCAGGCGATCGTGAGCCTGGCGTCCAGTTGCTGCTCGAGCGAGCGCACCACGAATTTGCAGAGGTCGATGGTATAGCCGTCGGGTTCGCGTTGCGGGTTCAGGAATGAAAACGGATTGGCGTCGGAGCGGTGGGCGATCTTGACAACCTTGGTTTCGGCGATCTGCTTCAGCCGTCCTTCCGGCACCTGCGCCGAAGCAACGTCGATGGCGCCGGCGAATGCGAGCACGGCCAGGATCACGCGATGCATTGTTGCAATCTTTCTGGATGACGGGGCGGCCGGCGAACAGTTTTGGGCCCGGCAAAACTAGCGGTCAACCGGTCCTTGTCTATGCATTTTCGCCCTATCGGCGGTTGCCGGCGCACAAATTTTCTGCAGTGCGGCAACGATGTGAAGCAGTTCACATCGGGTCGCCGGGTTTTGCTTTATCCCGCACGGACGCAAACGAATTCGCATTTCAGGAGATAACAATGAAGACGCGACGATTGGCATTCTGGTGGTTCAGGTTCGTCATATCCGGACGATTTCTGGAGACGTTTTTCAACGCACGGCGTGCGCGGCGCTCGTGACGCGATAATTCTGGCGCGCCGCCGGCCCGGTCTTGTCATAAAGCTGTCACGAACTTCTCCAGCAGGCAATCGCTGCGCAAGCTGTGGACCAGCCTCGCCAATCGCCGCCACTGTCATCTAACCTTCAAATCGATCCGTCAAAGATTGACGCTCATTAAGTATGAGGGGCGTGACATGACCGATTTTGCTTTCAATCAGACCATGGACCATGGCGGGCCGGTGCAGCCCGCGGCCAGACCGAACCTCGACAAGGGTTTTAACCCTCTGACGATGATTCTCTTCTTCGGCATCCTCGCGGCCGGGCTGCTGTTCGTATGCTACAGCATCTACGCCGATGTCGACGCGACGGGGACCAAGGTTACGGCCTTTCTGCCCTACTTGCTGCTGCTGGTCGCACTGCTGATCGCGCTCGGCTTCGAATTCGTCAACGGCTTCCACGACACCGCGAATGCAGTTGCGACCGTGATCTACACCCATTCGCTGCCGGCGGAATTTGCCGTGATGTGGTCCGGCTTCTTCAACTTCCTCGGCGTTCTGCTGTCGAGCGGCGCGGTCGCCTTCGGCATCGTCTCGCTGCTCCCGGTCGAATTGATCCTGCAGGTCGGAAGCGGCGCCGGTTTTGCGATGGTGTTCGCGCTGCTGATCGCAGCTATCCTGTGGAATCTGAGCACCTGGTATTTCGGGCTGCCCGCGTCCAGTTCCCACACCCTGATCGGCTCGATCATCGGCGTCGGCATCGCCAATGCGGTGATGCACGGCCGCGACGGCACCTCGGGCGTCGACTGGAGCAAGGCCACCGAAATCGGCTACGCACTGCTGCTGTCGCCGCTGGTGGGCTTCATCTGCGCCGCCATATTGCTGCTGGTGCTGAAGATGATGGTCCGCAACCCCGCGCTTTATGCCGCGCCGGAAGGCAACAAGACTCCGCCGCTCTGGATCCGCGGCATATTGATCGCGACCTGTACCGGCGTCAGCTTTGCCCACGGCTCCAACGACGGCCAGAAGGGCATGGGCCTGATCATGCTGATCCTGATTGGCACCGTGCCCACCGCCTATGCGCTGAACCGCAGCCTGCCGGCCTCCCAGGTCGAGCAGTTCCTGAAGGCGTCCGGCGCCGCTTCCTCGGTGATCGCGGCCAAGGGCGCGGGCCACAGCATTATCGGCGATCCGCGTCCGGCGGTGACGGCCTATGTCGCGCAGCGCAAGATCAGCGAAGGCACCTATCCTTCGCTGGCGGTGCTGGTGAAGGACGTCGGCGACCAGGTGCAGAAGTACGGCTCGCTCAGCAAGGTGCCTGCCGAGGCGGTCGGCAACACCCGCAACGACATGTATCTCACCTCCGAAGCCATCCGCTTCCTGATGAAGGACAAGGAGAACGATCTCAACAGGGAGGAGGTCGGGATTCTCAACGGCTACAAGGGCTCGCTCGACAACGCCACCAAGTTCATCCCGCTCTGGGTGAAGGTGGCGGTGGCGATCGCGCTGGGCCTCGGCACCATGGTCGGCTGGAAGCGCATCGTCGTCACCGTCGGCGAGAAGATCGGCAAGACGCACCTGACCTACGCCCAGGGCGCATCCGCCGAACTGGTCGCCGCCGCCACCATCGGCGCGGCCGACATGTTCGGCCTGCCGGTCTCGACCACCCATGTGCTGTCGTCCGGCGTCGCCGGCACCATGGCCGCCAACGGTTCGGGACTGCAGATGGCCACCATCCGCAACATGCTGATGGCATGGGTGCTGACGCTCCCGGTCGCGATCATGCTCTCGGCAACACTGTACGTGCTGTTCCTGCAAGTGTTCTGAAATTGCCGGCCATCGAGGCCGCCGTCCGGCGGCGGCCTCGGGACCCGGCTGATAATGCCGTAAACGCGCCGGAATACCGGCTGAAGCGTGTCTGGATCGGATCACGGCGATGCAATACGCTCTCCGTGCCGGGATTCTTCTCAGATGGTTTGCAGTTTCGGATTTCGCCGCGGTCATGCCGCGCTGTTCGCCGCGCTCTGGCTGGTCGGCTGCGTGTCTGCCGGCCGGCCGTCATGGGCCGAGGAGGCTGCGCGCGCTTCGTCCAGAGCGGCGATTTTCTCTCCGGAGAAACTCGCGCGCATCGACGATTTCTTCAACAACGAAGTTTCCACCGGCAAGATTCCCGGCGCGATGGTGCTGATCACGCGGCACGGCCAGCAGGTCTATTTCAAGCACTTCGGCCTGAGCGATACCGACACCGGGCGGTCGATCTCCCCGGATACCATCTTTCCGATCCATTCGATGACCAAGGTGGTCACCAGCTTTGCGGCCATGACACTGGTCGACCAAGGCAAGCTCAAGCTCGACGATCCGGTGTCGAAATACATTCCATCCTTCGCCACCATGAAAGTAGGCGTCGAGAACAAGGGCGATGGCGGCAGGCCGGTGCTTGAGCTGGTGCCGGCGCGCCGGCCGCTGACCATCGAGGACCTGCTGCTGCATACTTCCGGCATCACCTACGGTTTCTATGGCAATGGCCTGGTCAAGTCCGCCTATGCCGACATCTATTTCGGCGATTTCGATAACGTGCAATTTGCCGAGCGCATCGCGATGCTGCCGCTGGCCGAGCAGCCGGGCACGCTGTGGGACTACGGGCATTCAGCCGATATCGTCGGCCGCGTCATCGAAGTCGTATCCGGGCAATCTCTGTACCAGTTCGAGAAGACGCAGGTGCTCGATCCCCTTGGCATGACCACCACAAAGTTCTTTCTCACCGATCCGGCCGAGCGCGCGCGGTTTGCCAGGCCGTTGCCGCGCGACCGCGCCGTCGAGCGCAATCCGCTCGACCTGACGCGGTGGGAATCCGGCGGCGGCGGCATGGTGACCACGATGAGCGATTTTGCGCGTTTCGCGCAGATGCTCCTGAACGGCGGCGAACTCGACGGCAAGCGCTTTCTCAGCCCCGCGACCTTCACGGCGATGACCACCGATCATATCGGCCCGGGCTCCGGCGTCGAGCGCGATCATTTCTATTTTCCGGGCGACGGCTTCGGCTTCGGTTACGGTTTTGGCATCCGCACCGATCCCGGCAAGGCGGTGCCGCCGCCGCCCGGCTCGATCGGCGAAATCAAATGGGATGGCGCCAGCGGCACCTATTTCGTGGTCGATCCGGCCAACGACATGTTTTTCATCCTCATGGAGAACTCGCCGTCGGAGCGGACACGGATCCAGCCGGCGCTGAAGCGAATCATCTACGACGCGTTTGATTGAAGGCCGCATACATCGCCGTCATCCTGAGGAGCGCGCTCTTGCGCGCGTCTCGAAGGATGGCCACGGGCGCTTGTGGCCCATCCTTCGAGGCTCGCCGTGGAGAACGGCGAGCACCTCAGGATGACGGCGGTGTGTGTGAATGGTGGGCACGGCGCGAAGAGCGCGCCCTTTACCCACCATACGGATTATTCGAGCTAGTCAATTTTGCGAGGCGGCTGGGCCGATTGCGGCGACGAAACCGGTTGACAGGCGACCGTCGAGAAATGAGTCTAGGCAGGCGTCTTGCAACGGCCTTTGCGGAGACTACCTTTGCGCGACCCCAAATACGATGTGACATTTGGATGTGGCAATGAAGCCAGAATATAATCGATTTCGTTTTGTCCCCATTCTTGCCCCCGCTCTTGCGCTGCTGTTGCTCACGAGTTGCGGCGACAAGCCGAGCCAGCCGGCGGCCGCTGCGCCGCCGCCGGTCACGGTGGCGCAGCCGACCAAGCGAACGGTCACCGACTGGGATGAGTTCACCGGGCGCTTCGAGGCGGTCGAAGAGGTGCAGGTTCGCGCCCGGGTCGGCGGCTTCGTCACCAGCGTGGAATTCCGCGACGGCGCCATCGTCCATGCCGGCGATCTGCTTTACGTGATCGATTCCCGCCCGTTCGAGGCAGTCGCGCTGCAGGCCGATGGCCAGCTTTCCGACGCACGAGCCAAGGCCGAACTGGCCAAGCGCGAGCTCGATCGTGCGCTGACCCTGGTCCAGACCAGTGCAGTCTCCGAATCCATCGTCGACCAGCGCCGCCAGACCTTGCAGGCGGCGCATGCGGCCGAGATGCAGGCCGAAGGCGCGCTGAAGGCGGCCAAGCTCAATATCGAATTCACCCATGTGATGGCGCCGATGGACGGCCGCGTCAGCCGCCATCTGGTCAGCGTCGGCAATCTCGTCCAGGGCAGCGAGGGCAATGCCACGCTGCTCACCTCGATCGTCACACTGGATCCGATCTACATTTATTTCGACGTCGATGAGACGACCTATCTGAGGAACAACAAGCTGTGGTTCGAGGGCCGCCGGCCCAGTTCGCGCGATACGCCGAACCCGGTGCAGGTGACGCTGACCGGCGAAACAAAACCGTCGCATGACGGCACGATGGATTTCCTCGACAACCGCCTCGATGTATCGACCGGCACGTTGCGCAGCCGCGCGGTCATTCCCAACAAGGACTTTTCGATCCTGCCGGGGCAGTTCGGCAGGGTGCGGCTGATCGGCAGCGCGCCCTACGAAGCGTTGCTGCTGCCGGATACCGCGATCGCGACGGATCAATCTCGCAAGATCGTTTTCGTGGTCAAGGACGACAATACCGTCGAGGCAAAGCCGGTGACGCTCGGACCGCTCGACGACGGCCTGCGCGTCATCCGCGAAGGGCTGAAGGCGGAGGACAAAGTGATCGTCGATGGTCTGCAGCGCGCCCGCGTCGGCGCCAAGGTCACGCCGCACGCTGCACCGGCCGGTAACAAGTCATGAATCTCGGCCGGCTTTCCATCAACCAGCCGATTCTGGCGATGGTGCTGTCCATCGTGCTGCTGATCGTCGGCGCGATCGCCTACACCACGCTGCCGGTCTCGGAATATCCGCAAGTGGTGCCGCCGACCGTCGTGGTCACCACGCAGTATCCCGGCGCTACCGCGCAGACCGTGTCCGACACGGTCGCAGCACCCATCGAGCAGGAAATCAACGGCGTCGAGGACATGCTGTATCTTTACAGCCAGGCGACCTCGAACGGCAATCTGACCATCACGGTTACCTTCAAGCTCGGCACCGATCTCGACAAGGCGCAGGTGCTGGTACAGAACCGCGTCGCGATCGCGCAGCCGAGATTGCCGGAAGAGGTGCAGCGCAACGGCGTTGTCACCCGCAAGAACAGCCCCGACATCCTGATGGTCGTATTCATGCTGTCGCCGGACGACAGTCTCGACCAGCTCTATATCAGCAACTATGCGCTGCTGCAGGTGCGGGACGAACTGCTTCGTCTCGACGGCATCGGCGACATCCAGATGTTCGGCGCCCGCGATTACTCGATGCGGCTGTGGCTCGATCCGGACCGGATCGCGACGCTGGGCCTGACTTCCGCCGAGGTGGTGGCCGCGATCCGTGCGCAAAACCTGCAGATCACGGGCGGGCAGATCGGGGAGCCGCCGATCGCCGACCGCGCGTTCCAGCCCAATCTCACTTTCACGGGGCGCCTGAAGGATCAGAGGCAGTTCGAGGACATCGTGGTCAGGGCCGGCGCCGACGGCCGCACCGTCCGGCTGCGCGATGTGGCGCGAGTCGAACTTGGCGCGCTGTCGTATTCAACCAACAGCTTTCTGCTGCGGAAATCGGCGGTCGGGTTGCTGGTGACCCAGCGGCCCGGCTCGAATGCGCTCGCCACCGCGAAGAACATCTCCGACACCATGGCGAAGCTGAAGGTCAGTTTTCCGAAGGGCCTCGACTACAACATCGGCTACAACCCGACCGAATTCATCGCGCAATCCGTCCACGAACTGATCAAGACGATCTATGAGGCGATGCTGCTTGTCGTCATCGTCGTGCTGGTGTTTTTGCAGGGCTGGCGGCCGGCGATCATTCCGATCGTCGCGATTCCGGTATCGCTGGTGGGTACGTTTGCCGTGATGGCGGCGCTGGGATTCTCGATCAACAATCTCACGCTGTTCGGGCTCGTGCTGGCGGTCGGCATCGTGGTCGACGACGCCATCGTCGTGGTGGAAAACGTCGAACGGCACCTCGAGCACGGCCTGAGCCGGCGCGATGCGGCGCTCAAGACCATGGAGGAGGTCGGGGGCGCGCTGGTGTCGATTGCGCTGGTGCTGTGCGCGGTGTTCGTGCCGACCGCGTTCCTTGGCGGCATCTCCGGGCAGTTTTTCCAGCAATTCGCCGTCACCATCGCGGTGGCGACCGCGATTTCCTGTTTCTGCTCGCTGACGCTTTCGCCGGCGCTGGCCTCGCAAATCCTGCGGCCGCGCGAGGACAAGCGGCCGCCAGCAAGCTGGAATTTCATTGCGCGCGGCTGGGACGCGTTCACCGGCTATTTCAACCGCGGTTTTGACCGGCTGTCGCACGGCTATGCAGGGCTGGCGGACTTCGTGATCCGGCATTCGGTGGCGATGCTGCTGGTTTATGTCGTGCTGATCGGCAGCGCCGGATGGCTGCTTTATACCACGCCGCAAGGTTTCATTCCCGCGCAGGACCGCGGCTATGTCATCATATCGGCGCAACTGCCGGGCGCCGCGTCGCTGGCGCGCACCACCGATATCGTCCGCCGGATCGAGAATACGGCGCTGGAAACCCCGGGCATCATTCGCGTCGCAGCATTCGCCGGCTTTTCGGGCGCGACCCGGACGCAGGCCGGCAATGCGGCGGCGCTGTTTCCGGTGTTCGAGGAGCCGGAGGTGCGGTTGAAGAAGGGCCTCACCGCGGCGGCGATCACCGCCGATCTGCGCAAGCGCCTGTCCGCGATTCAGGGGGCCTTCATCATCGTCATTCCGCCGCCGCCGGTGCCGGGCATCGGCACCGGCGGCGGTTTCACGATGCGCATCCAGGATCGCCAGGGCCGCGGACCCGAAATGCTGGCGGCCGCCAACGACGAGCTTGTTGCCGCCGCGCGCAAGGCGCCCGGATTGACGCAGGTGTTCTCGCCCTTCACCGCCAATACGCCGCAGCTGTTCGTCGATATCGATCGCGTCAAGGCGCAGAAACTCGGCGTGCCGATTGCGAACGTCAACGAGACCATCCAGACCTATTTCGGCTCGACCTACGTCAACGACTTCAACCTGTTTGGCCGCACCTATCACGTCACCGCGCAGGCCGACCTGCCATTCCGCAAGGAGAGCTCCGATCTGGCGCGGCTGCGCACCCGCAATGCCGCAGGCGACATGGTGATGCTCGGCAGCGTGGTGGATTTCCGCGACGTTTCCGGCCCAGACCGCGTCGCGCGCTACAATCTCTATCCGGCGGCGGAACTGCAGGGCGAGGCGTTGCCGGGAACCAGTTCGACGACCGCCATCAACACCATGAAGAAGCTCGCCGAAGAAACGCTGCCGAGCGGCTTTTCGTTCGAATGGACCGACCTGTCCTACCAGCAGGTCACCGGCGGCAATGCCGGCCTCTACGTGTTTCCGATCTGCGTGCTGTTCGTGTTTCTGGTGCTGGCCGCGCAATATGGCAGCTGGAGCCTGCCGTTCGCCGTCATCCTGATCGTGCCGATGTGCCTCTTGGCCGCGACCATCGGCGTGCGCATCATGGGGCAGGATGTCAACATCCTGACGCAAATCGGCTTCGTGGTGCTGGTGGGCCTCGCGGCGAAGAATGCGATCCTGATCGTCGAATTCGCCCGCGATATCGAGAACGAGGGACGGCCACGGCTCGAAGCCGTCATCGAGGCCTGCCGGCTGCGGATCAGGCCGATCCTGATGACGTCGTTCGCGTTTATTCTCGGCGTGCTGCCGCTGGTGATCTCGACCGGCTCCGGCTCGGAAATGCGCCAGGCGGTCGGCGTCGCGGTATTCTTCGGCATGATCGGCGTGACGCTGTTCGGCTTGATCTTCACGCCGATCTTCTACATGATCGTGCGGGGATTAGCGGACGGAAAACAGGCGCCGAACACGCCGTGACGTCAGCCGTAGGGCGAGCAAAGGCGCTCTTGCGCCGTGCCCACCATCTATCCACACCGCCGTCATCTTGAGGTGCTCGCCGTTCTTCACGGCGAGCCTCGAAGGATGAGCCACAAGTGCCGCGGCCGCCCTTCGAGACGGGCGCAAGAGCGCGCTCCTCAGAGCCTGATTGAAAAAGAAAGTTGAGTGATTCCAGCCCGTTGTGATTCCTTCGTGTTTGCGAGACTCGATGGGAGCACAACATGTCTTGGACTGAAATCACCCGAGGACCATATCGGCG
>Ga0210392_10000023_pt1 | contig 150655 bp, 143 predicted proteins | sample IncBWC30OmetaG_FD_161057 | JGI IMG/M metagenome (GOLD analysis project Ga0210392, IMG submission 161057) | Forest soil microbial communities from Barre Woods Harvard Forest LTER site, Petersham, Massachusetts, United States - Inc-BW-C-30-O ... | reverse complement strand
GCTTCGATGTCGGCCTTCTTGCCGGCGCCGTTGACGATGGTGGTGTTCTCCTTGTCGATCATCACCTTCTTGGCCTTGCCGAGCATGGCGATCGTGACGTTCTCCATCTTGATGCCGAGATCTTCCGAGATCGCCTGGCCGCCGGTCAGGATCGCGATGTCCTGCAGCATGGCCTTGCGGCGATCGCCGAAGCCCGGCGCCTTGACGGCTGCAACCTTGAGGCCGCCGCGCAGACGGTTGACGACGAGGGTAGCAAGCGCCTCGCCTTCGACGTCTTCAGCGACGATCACCAGCGGCTTGCCGGTCTGCACCACGGCTTCCAAGAGCGGAAGCAGTTCGTTCAGGTTGGAGAGCTTCTTCTCGTTGATCAGGATGTAGGCATCGTCGAACTCGACGCGCATCTTGTCGGCGTTGGTGACGAAGTAGGGCGAGATGTAGCCGCGGTCGAACTGCATGCCTTCGACGACGTCGAGTTCGGTCTCCAGCGACTTGGCTTCTTCAACCGTGATGACGCCCTCGTTGCCGACCTTCTTCATGGCGTCGGCGAGGAACTTGCCGATTTCCGCGTCGCCATTGGCCGAGATGGTGCCGACCTGGGCGATTTCCTCGTTCGAGGTGACCTTCTTGGAGTTCTTGACGAGGTCGGCGACCACGGCGTCTACCGCCAGATCGATACCGCGCTTCAGATCCATCGGGTTCATACCGGCGGCAACCGACTTGGCGCCTTCACGGACGATCGCAGCGGCAAGAACCGTTGCGGTAGTGGTGCCGTCGCCGGCCGCGTCGGCCGACTTTGAGGCCACTTCGCGCACCATCTGGGCGCCCATGTTCTCGAACTTGTCGTCAAGCTCGATTTCCTTGGCGACGGTGACGCCGTCCTTGGTGATGCGGGGCGCGCCGAACGACTTGTCGAGCACGACGTTGCGGCCCTTGGGGCCGAGCGTGACCTTCACCGCGTTGTTGAGAATATCGACGCCGCGCAGCATCCTGTCGCGGGCATCGACGCCGAATTTGACTTCCTTGGCTGACATATTTTGCTTTCCCTTAGGTTGAAGTTCCCTCCGTCATCCTGAGGAGCGGTGCGAAGCGCCGCGTCTCGAAGGATGCAGAGACGAAAGTGGCCATCCTTCGAGACGCGCCCTGCGGGCGCTCTTCAGGATGACGGTTGCGCGAGTTAAGCGGCCTTCTTCTTGGCGGCGGGCAGGTCGGTGAGGACGCCCATGATGTCGCTTTCCTTCATGATCAGCAGGTCCTGACCATCGAGCTTGACCTCGGTGCCGGACCACTTGCCGAACAGCACGCGGTCGCCAACCTTGAGATCGATCGGAATGAGCTTGCCGGCCTCGTCGCGGCCGCCCGGGCCCACGGCGGTGATTTCGCCCTGCGAGGGCTTTTCCTTGGCACTGTCCGGAATGATGATGCCGCCGGCGGTCTTCTCTTCGGCGTCGATACGCTTGACCACGACGCGGTCGTGAAGCGGACGGAATTTCATGCAGTCCTCCTAAGTTTCTGGATATGTTTGCAGTTTCGGGAATTTGGCAGTCGCAACCAGCGAGTGCTAGCGCAACCAGACTGGACATAAGCCAGAGTTGTCCGGGCGGCAAGCCCTCGTAGCAGAAAAATTGGCACTCAAATAGGGCGGTTGCCAATTTCGTTAAGCATGATTAATCGAGGCTCGGCGGTCTGTTAGCACCCGCGGTAAGTCGCTGCCAATGCTACAAATATCAACACATTATTAAACTTTTAGGCTTGTGATGGATTGGTAGCGTGCGTCACATTTGTTTCATGTGAGCGCATTTTCCACCGAGTGGCTCTCGGTCGGGCCACTGTCGCGGATGCGCTCCAGCAATGGAGGTTGGCATGGTCTCGCGGGTTGGGGTTTCGAAAGGCGGCGAAGTCTCCGAGGACTTTCGCAAGCAGGTCCTGGGCTACGGCCTGACAACGGCGGAAATCGTCTATCGCCGCCCGGATCGTCACTGGTTGCTGCAAACCTATGTCTGGCAGAATTACGACCTGTTCCCGAATTTCCCGGCGCTGAAGGATTTCCTCGCCTTCTGGGAAACCAGGCTGGAAGGTCCGCTGTTTGCCGTCACCGTCGCGCATTCCAAGCTGATCAAGCCGGCCGAACTGCGCGCCGTCGACGGCGTGTTCCGGCTGCATTGAACCGCTCTCTCGTCATTCCGGGGCGCCGCGAAGCGGTGAGTCCGGAATCCATAACCACGATCGGCGGTTATGGATTCCGGGCCTGCGCCTAAGAAGGCGCATCCCGGAATGACGGACTAGGAATTTGTGCTAATCTCTTGCGTCAACGGGAGAAGCACATTATGGCCAGGCAAAAGCCAACCTCAAGGGCTGCGGCTCGCACTGCTGCGCAGAAAAAATCACCTGCACCAAAAATTGCCGCCAAATCCACGTCGCGTAAACCGCTCAAGGCGATACCGGTCGCAAAGCCGCGCCGGGCAAAACAGCGCGTCGCCATCAGCCATTATCGCGACCAGGATTTTGCGCCCAACGGGCTGCGGACTTACGCGCATTACCGCGACCTCGGCATTGCCGGCGCCACCGACGGTCTGGCGCAGGCGCATGTGATCCGGCTGATCGGTCCGTGCAATCCTGCCGAAGTCTCAAAGCTGCATTTCCACGACGTCGAATTCCAGATGGTCTACGTCCTGAAAGGCTGGGTCAAAACCTATCTGGAAGGGCAGGGCGAAACCTTGATGAAAGAGGGCAGCTGCTGGACCCAGCCGCCGCGCATCAAGCATCTGATCCTGGATTATTCCGACAGTTGCGAATTGCTGGAAGTGATCCTGCCGGCCGAGTTCAAGACGGTCGAACTCGCCACGTGAGAGCTGCCTGCCGCGATTCACGGGCGTCATGAGGATGCGCGATTTCTCTACGCGCCGTCCCCGCGCAGGCGGGGACCCATACGCCGTGTCCTCTCGGTTTTGCGGGACTGCCCAAAGCCACTCTTTAGCAGCGGTGGTTATGGGTCCTCGCCTTCGCGGGGACGACCCAAAGTGACCCGCGCCTATCGCGAAGATATCGACTGGCTGCGCGCCATTGCCGTGCTCAGCGTGGTGGCGTTCCACTTCGAGGCGCCGGCGATTTTCGGCGGTTTTGTCGGCGTCGATATCTTCTTTGTCATTTCCGGATACCTGATTACCGGGATCATCCAGTCGGAAGTGCAGAGCGGCACGTTCTCGTTTGCGCGGTTCTACGAGCGCCGGGTGCGCCGGCTGCTGCCCGCGCTGTACGCGATGGTGGCGCTGACGGCGATCCCGTCGTTTCATTATCTGCTGACATCGGAGCGGCTGGAGTTTTTCCGTTCCGTCGCCGCGGTGGTGACCTTTACCTCGAATTTCTTCTTCTGGTTCCAGACCGGCTATTTCGATCACGCGGCGGTGGAGAAGCCGCTGCTGCACACCTGGTCGCTGGCGGTCGAGGAACAGTTTTATCTGACGCTGCCGCTGTTGCTGTGGGCGCTGCTGCGCAACGTCAGGGGCGGACGTTTGCGCTTACCGGTTGCGCTGGCGGCGCTGAGCGTTGCTTCCTTTGCGCTGGCGGTCTGGCTGATGCGAACGGATCGTTCCGCCAGCGCCTTCTTCATGAGCCCGCCGCGGGCATGGGAATTCCTGATCGGCGGCATTATCGCCGTCGAGGGCTTTCCGGTGCTGCGCAACGCGCGCCTGCAACAGATCGCGCGCGGCGTCGCGCTGGTGCTGCTTGCGATCCCGATATTTTCGCTGCGGCAGGGGCCGGGTTTCCCCGGGCTCAACGCGCTGCCGCCGAGCATCGGGGCCGCGCTGTTCATCTGGAGCGGCATCGGCGTGCCCACGCTGATCCGGAGCGGATATTCGCCCCTCAACGTGGTGAAATTCTTCGGCCGGATCTCCTATTCGCTGTATCTCTGGCACTGGCCGCTGTTCGCCTTCGCGCGGTTCTCCAAAAGCAGCCTGGTGCTCGATCCCTTCGACAAGGTCGCGCTGTTCGCGCTGACGGTGGCGATCTCGTATCTGTCGTGGCGGTTTGTCGAACAGCCGTTCCGCACCAGATCGCTGGCGCCGACGCGCAACGCGGCGTTTCGTTTTGCCGGCATCAGCAGCGCGGCCCTGCTGGCCGCGAGCGTCGGCGGCATCGTCGCCAGCCAGACGCCGTCGGACACCGACCGCAATGCGTCGCAGCTGGAGGCTTATAACACCTACAATTATCAGCCGCTGTTCCGCTCCGGCACCTGCTTCACGCAGAGCTGGAGCGCGTTCGACGAAAAATGCCTCGCGCTGGTACCGGGCAAGACCAATGTGCTGCTGTGGGGCGACAGCTACGCCGCGCAATATTTTCAGGGCCTCAGCAAGTCGGTCGATCCGCAAGCCGTGAATATCCTGCAGGCGACCCAGGCTGCGTGCATGCCGACGCTGAACGCGGCGTCGCAAGGCATCGCATCATGCAAACAATTCGCCGCGCGGATGGATGCGTTTTTCAAGGACAGCAAACCTGACCTGGTCATCATCTCCGCGGACTGGCTGGAATATGCGCGGGGGGCGCGCTTCGACGGAATGATCGCCGATCTCAAGCACACCATCGCCGAACTCAACGGGCACGGCATTGCCGCGGTGCTGCTCGGTCCGCCCGTGCAGTTTCGGAGCCGGTTGCCGTCGATGCTGATGCGGGCGCAGCTGCGGGGCATTGTGCTGCGGGCGGACGATTTTGTGCTGCCGGATATTTTCGCACTGGACGCGCAAATGCGAGCGGCGCTGCCGCCGCGCGAAAAATTCTCCTACGTCTCCGTCGTCAACGCGATCTGTCCGGCGCGGCAATGTCCGCTCACGGTCGGCGAGGACATTCCGCTGGCGTGGGACCACGCGCATCTGACGGCGGAGGGGTCGGAGGTTGTGATGGGCAGGATTGAGCCGATGTTGGGGCTGAAGAAGTGACCCGTCATGCCCGGGCTTGTCCCGGGCATCCACGTCTTACTTTCTTTTCGCGCGAGACAAAGACGTGGATGGCCGGGACAAGCCCGGCCATGACGAATTAGGTCAGCACCCCCACGATCGCCCCCATCAGGCACGTCACCAGCGTGCCCGACACGATCGACTTCAGCCCGAGCGATGCGATCTCGCCGCGCCGTTCCGGCGCCATGGTGCCGAGGCCGCCGATCATGATGCCGAGGCTGCCGAAATTCGCAAAACCGCACATCGCGTAAAGCATGATCAGCCGGGAGCGCGGATCGAGCGCGTCGGGGCCGAGCTTCGACAATTCCACATAGGCGATCAGTTCGTTCAGCACGGTCTTGACGCCCATCAGGCTTCCCGCGGTGATGGCTTGCGGCCATGGCACCCCCATCAGCCAGCACACCGGCGCCATCACATAGCCAAGCACGCGCTGCATCGAAATCGCGGCGCCGCCGACATCGGGCAACAGGCCGAGGATGGCGTTGGCGAGATATACCAGCGCCACCAGCACGATCAGCATCGCGATGATGTTGAGCAGCAGCTCAAGGCCGGCCGTAGTGCCTTTGACAATAGCGTCCATGGTGCTCGACGCATGCATGTCGGGATCGCCGAGTGCGCCGCCGGTACGCTTGCTGTTCGTTTCCGGCACCATGATCAGGCTGACCAGGATCGCCGTCGGCGCGCCGAGCACCGAGGCAATGACAAAATGCGCGGCGGCATCCAGGATCAACGGCGCCAGCAGCGTGGCGTAGAGCACCAGCACGGTGCCGGCGATCCCCGCCATGCCGCCGGTCATCACCAGGAACAGTTCGCTGCGCGTTAGTTGCGCCAGATACGGCCGGATGAACAGCGGCGCTTCCACCATGCCGAGAAAAATATTGGCGGCGGTGGATAGCCCGACCGCGCCGCCGACGCCGAGCGTACGCTCCAGCAGCCACGCCATGCCGCGCACGATCGGCGGCAGGATGCGCCAGTAGAACAAAAGCGTGGTGAGCACGCTCATGACCAGCACCACGGGCAGCGCCTGAAACGCCAGGATGAAATTGGCGCCGGGCGCCTTGAGGTCGAACGGCAGCGCGCCGCCGCCGAGATAGCCGAACACGAATGCCGTGCCCGCCCGCGAGGCGGCGGAGATGGCGCCGACGGCGTCGTTGATGACGGAAAAGGCGTGCGCGACGAAGGGCAGTTTGATCAGCGCCAGCGCGGTGAGGAGGGTGAGGGCAAGGCCGATCGCCGCCTGCTTCAGCGAGACCGCGCGGCGGCTCTCACTGAGCGCCCACGCGATCGCGAGCAACGCCAGCACACCGAACGCCGATTGCAGTTGCTGCATGATTCCCCATCGTGTCCCGGGCGCGATGCAGCGTTCTTCACGCTGCTTCGCAGAAGCGGGACCCCGGTTTTTTTGACCGCACAAGCTAGCCGGGCCCCGGCTCTGCAGCGCACCGCTACGCAAGAGCTACGCTGCGCTGCGTCCGGGGAACGCAAAAATCACCCCCGTCCGACGAATGGCATCTTGCTGGCCATAACCGTCATGAACAGCACATTGGCGTCGAGCGGCAGGCTGGCCATGTAGGCCACCGCGTCGCCGACCGCTTTCGCATCCATGCGCGGCTCCTGTTTCATACTGCCGTCCGGCTGCATTACGCCTGGGCCATTCACCATGCGGTCGGTCATTGGCGTCGCGGCATTGCCGATGTCGATCTGGCCGACCGCGATATCATAGGCGCGGCCGTCGAGATTGCTGGCCCTGGTCAGCCCGGTGATGCCGTGCTTGGTGGACGTATAGGGCGAGGAGAACGGCCGCGGCGCATGCGCGGAGATCGAGCCGTTGTTGATGATGCGGCCGCCGCGCGGGGTCTGGTCCTTCATGATCCGGAACGCGTGCTGGGTGCACAGGAACGGCGCGGTCAAATTGGTGTTCACCACCGCTTGCCACTGCGCGAGACTCAAGTCTTCGAAGGGCAGCGGCGGCGCGCCCATGCCGGCATTGTTGAACAGCACGTCGAGCCGGCCGTAGGTTTCCATGACCTTGGCGAACAGCGCGGCGATCGACGCAGGGTCGGTCATGTCAGCGGAAACCGGAAGGCTCTTGCCGACATTGTCGCCGAGCTTTTGCGTTTCCTGCAGCATTTCGAGGCGCCGCCCGGCCAGCACCACGGTGAAACCGGCGTTCATCAGCGCCAGCGATGCGGCGCGGCCTACGCCGGTGCCGGCACCGGTGACGATTGCGATCTTGTTTGCGGCGTCTGCCATTTTATTCTCTCCCGATTGTTTTGTTTGTTCTGTAAAAAACTAGACACCGTCATTCCGGGATGCGCCTTTTGGGGCGCAGGCCCGGAATCCGTAACCCCCAATCGTGGTTATGGATTCCGGGCTCGCTCACAAGAGTTCGCGCCCCGGAATGACGGTTTATCATCAAGCTTCCTTCTTGTACGGCGGCCGCGGGATGTTCTGGTGCGCGGCGCGCAAGGCGGCCGACCAGCGCGAGCGCAGGTCGTGGAAATAGGGTTCGCCGGCCTCGATGCGGTGGTTGAGATCGGCGTCGCAGACGTCGGTGCGGACCACCAGCACGTCGATCGGCAGCCCGACGCCGAGATTGGAGCGCATGGTCGAGTCCATCGAGATCAGCCCGGACTTGAGCGCTTCGTAGATATCGACCTCGTAATGCATGGCGCGGTCGAGCACCGGCTTGCCGTATTTGTGCTCGCCGATCTGCAAGTATGGCGTGTCGGTGGTGCATTCGATGAAATTGCCGGCCGGATAGACCATGAACAGCCGCATCCGCGCGCCCTTGATCTGGCCGCCGAACAGGAACGAGACGTCGAAATTGACATCCTCGGATTTCAGCGCGTCGCCTTCGGTGGCATGGACGTTGCGGATCGCCCGGCCGATGCGCTGCGCCGCCTGAAACATGGTCGGCGCGTTCATCAGCGTCTCGATCTCGCCGGTGGTGGGGTCCTCGAGCCCCTCGGTCAGGGTCGACAGTACCGACTGGCTGATCGACAGGTTGCCGGCGGTGGCGATCGCCATGATGCGGTCGCCGGGCTTGTTGAAGACGTGGAGTTTGCGGAAGGTCGAAATGTTGTCGAGCCCGGCATTGGTGCGGGTGTCGGCGATCATCACCAGACCCTCCCTCACCAGAATTCCGCAGCAATAGGTCATTCCCGGTCCCTGAAGGCGATGAAAGATGTTCGGCCGACTCTACTAACCAATTTTGCAGGGGCGTCCAACCCCGTTTGCACATTCCACCTGAATGGATGACGTGATTCCGCGGTGGCGCCGATAGCGCCGACGGGGTAGATAACGATCCGTCGAATTTTCAAGCGGGGCGCGCATGAAGAAGCGAGCGATCGTGGCCGGCGCCGCGCAACTTTTGGCCGGCTTGCCGGCGTTCGCCGGTCCCTGGGAAGACGGCATGGCCGCCTATAACCGCGGCGATTACATGCCGGCGATCCGGCTGTTTCGCCCGCTGGCCGAACAGGGCAATGCCAAGGCGCTGAGCGTGCTCGGCGTTATGTTCCGCCGGGGCGAGGGCGTGGCGAAAAATCCGGCGCGCGCGCATATGTGGTTCAGCCTTGCCGCGGCGCGCGGCGATGCCGGGGCAAAAGCCGAATTGCGCGAGGTGTCGCGGACCATGACGCGGGAGGAGATTTCGCAGGCGGAAGCAATGGCGCAGGCCTGCGAGACGTCGAATTACCGGCAGTGCGAGTATTAGAGTCGTGATGAGGCCGCATCCGTCACTGAGGTGCTCGCCGTTCTTCACGGCGAGCCTCGAAGGATGGGCCACAAGGCGCCTGCGGCCGTCCTTCGAGACGCGCGCAAGGGCGCGCTCCTCAGGATGACCGCGTCATGCGGAACATTGCGTCTGCCAGGCGGCCGCCCTATAAAAAATAAAAACCCTTGGGAGGCTGAATTTGCGCGCCATCGCACTGCTGGGCATCGCGTTGTTGGCCACGCCCGCAACTGCGCAAAAAAGCGGCGGCATGCTTCGGCTTTATCACAACGACAATCCGCCCAGCACCTCGTTGCTGGAAGAATCGACCATCGCCTCGGTGACGCCGTTTGCGGCTATCTTCAACAACCTCGTGGTTTTCGATCCCGCAAAAGTCCACGAGAGCATCGACACCGTCATCCCCGACCTGGCTGAAAGCTGGTCCTGGGACCCGACCAATACCAAACTGACGTTCAAGCTGAGGGAGGGCGTGACCTGGCATGACGGCAAGCCGTTCACGGCAAAAGACGTGCAATGCACCTGGCGGATGCTGATCGGCAAGGGCGGTGCGCAGGACTTTCACCGCAACCCGCGCCGGGTCTGGTACTCGAAGCTGCAGGACGTCACAGTGAACGGCGACTTCGAGGCCATATTCGAGTTGAGCGAGCCGCAGCCGAGCCTGCCGGTGCTGCTGGCGAGCGGCTTTTCGGCCGTCTATCCCTGCCACGTTCCGCAGCAGATCATGCGCACCAAACCGATCGGCACCGGGCCGTTCAAATTCGTCGAATTCAAGCGCGGCGATTCGATCCGCCTGGTGCGCAATCCCGATTACTGGAAAAAGGGCCGGCCCTATCTCGACGAGATCACGTTCCGGATGATCGACAACCGCTCGACGCGGATGCTAGCTTTTGCGACCGGCGAATTCGATATCACCTTTCCCTCCGACGTCAGCGTTCCCCTGATGAAGGACATGAAGGCGCGGGCGCCGAACGCGATCTGTGAGATGGTGCCGACGGGAACGCAGATCAACCTGATGGTCAACCGCGTCAATCCGCCGTTCGATAATCCCGATATTCGCCGGGCCATGTCGCTTGCGATCGACCGCAAGGCGTTCAATTCGATCCTGATGGAAGGACTGGCGCTGATGGGCGGGGCCATGCTGCCGCAGCCGGTCGGCGAATGGGGCATGCCGTCGGAAATGGTGACCTCGCTGACGGGATATGGCCCCGACACCGACAAGAATGTCGCGGAAGCACAAGGCATCATGCAGAAGCTCGGCTACAGCGACGCCAAGCCGCTGCAGATCAAGATTCAAACCCGAAATCTTCCGACCTATCGGGACCCCGCGGTGATTCTGACCGACCAACTGAAGAAAATCTATATTATTGGCGAACTGGATATCCTCGATACGCCGCGATGGTACGCCAAGCTCGCGAAGAAGGATTACACCATCGGATTGAACGTCACCGGCGTCAGTGTTGACGATCCCGACGGCAACATCGTCGAGAATTATTCGTGCAAGTCAGAGCGCAACTATACCCAGTACTGCAATGCAGACGTGGACGGACTGCTCAGTGCGCAATCAAGCGAGCTGGACAAGGAGAAGCGCAGGAAGATCGTCTGGGATATCGAGCGTATCCTGGTGGACGACGCGGCGCGTCCGATCGTGCTGTCCGGCATCGCCGGTAATTGCTGGCAGCCCTATGTCAGGAATTTCACCCCGCACAACAACAGCCAGTACAACAATCTGCGGTTCGAGGAAGTCTGGCTGGATAAGTAGACGAGTGGCGTTCCCCGGACGCAGCGCAGCGCGTAGCCCTTGCGAAGCGGTGCGCTGCAGAGCCGGGGCCCAGCTTTTTTCAACTTCAACTGGGTTCCGGTTCTGCGAAGCAGCGCTTCGCAAGAGCTACGCGCTGCATCGCGCCCGGGAAACGGACTAACGCTCGTCCTTCTTCGGCATCACCGGTGCCGGCAACGGCGCAAAGCTGATGCTTTGGTTTTCGCCGTGCCTGAAGGCGGGATCGACCGTACTTCCGGTCGACGGATCGCCGCCGCCCGTCGTGGTAATCGTGGACGGAGTAACTAGGCGGATCGCCTCTTCCGCGACGCCACCCTCGCCAGTTCCGTGATCGGCAACGCGGCCGCCTTGCGGCCTTCCATCAGCGCTTGCGGTAATCGCCTTTTCGGTTTTTTCCGCAAGCTTGGCGTCATAGGGCAGCCGGTAGGCGCGGGGGATGCCGCTCGGTCGATTATCGTCGCCGAGGGTCTCGACCCAAAGATGGATGGCGCCGGGCTCGCCTTCGAGCGAATGCGGCTCGACGATCCGGGCCTGCAGCAATTTGAAGCGGGGCGGCAACGGCTCGCGCGACGACCAGCCCAGCAATCCGCGTGCGCCGACAAAACTGACCAGATAGAAGCAACTGGTAACCACGATCGCGGCCGCCTTGGCGGGCCACGGCAGGCGCGCGTAAACCAGCAGCAGAAGCAGCAGCGCGCCGATCACCGAATAGGCGACGGCCAGAGCGAGAACGATGGAGTCGAAATCTGTCACAGCTTCTTCACATAGCCGGTTTTCGGGTCGAGGTTGGCGCCGTTCTGGTTCACGTTGCGAAACGTTTCCATCAGGGACTTCTGGCGGCTGTTGACGTCGATCACCTTGCCTGCTGCGTCGAGCGTAAAACGCACAGCCGTCTTCTCATCGCCGGTGTGGTCGACGGTAATGATATTGTCATAAATGACCTGCGCGGTCGGATTCAGTTTCTGCACCTTGACCTTCGCCACCACGGGCGTGCTCGTCAGTGCCTGAAAATGGCTGACATTGATGGTATATTCTCCCGGGAGGATACCGCGGACCGTGACGATTTCCTCGCGAATCGGCGAGGGGATTTTCTTGCCGTTCACGATGATGAAATCATTGGCGCCGCCGCGATCGTCGCGGTCGAGCACCAGGAAACCGGCCTCGCGCCGGCGATACCAGGCGATATTGCCTATCGGATCCTGCACGAACATGTCCAGATCGTCGGGATGATTGTCGGGCCAGTCCATGGTGATGATGAACTCGGCCTTGGAGTCGATCTTGCCATCGGTAGCTTCGGGTTTGATCGCCAATAGAGCGATGAAAAACAGGAAGGCGATCACCTGCAGCGCCTTGAACAGCATCACGCTGAAAGGGTCGAACGGCTCCTCGCGCGGATACAGGCCGAAGTCATCGTTCATGAACGCGTTCCAGTGCGGGAACGACGCGGGTCTCGGTCAATGTGACGGCCTGCGAAAATACCCGCGCCGTCGCCGCGTCGAGCATGTAGTACTGGATCTTCAACAGGATCGAACCGACCAGGCCGGCAAGCGTCGTATACATCGCGATCGCCATGCCGTCGCTCATCAGGCCCATGGAGGATTTCATCATGGCGCGGTCGCTCGCGTCGAGGCCGGCGATCGGCGCCAGCATGACGATAAAGCCGATAATGGTGCCGAGCAGGCCCAGCTTCATCAACGTGTCGCTCGCGAATGCGCCGAAGCCGTTCGAGCCGCGCAATCGATCGGCAAGCGATCGCAGTAGCAATGTCTGATCGACGCGCCCGGAGCGCTGGGTTTCAGCTTTTACGACGAGATTGCGGATATGGTCGGACACGAGGCCGGGTGGCAGCGCGTCTTGCCAGGACGAAGGCGGTACATCGGTTGACAAGTTCGTGTTGGCCAGCACGAGGGCCGCGTCGCGGCTTGCATCCGCTTCCCGGGCGATCGCCCGGGTTCGCCACAGGCAATGCAGCGAGCCGGCGAGATAAAGCACGCAGATGATCGAGGAAATATAGGTGCGGTCGGACGCAACCATCAGGCGGATGAGTCCGTACTGCCAGAGCAAAACAGCGGCGAATGCGCACAGCCCGGTGAAGATCATCCAATGCAGCAGGGGCGCACGATCCGGGACGCTAAGGGTGCCAGGGTCCGACGACATGGTCGTCACGCTCATGTTTCGTCCTCCCACCTGCGGAAACGACGAGGCGGCGTTGGTTTCCACCGCATTCTACGTGCGCTGCGTTCCATGTTGTTGTACCGCCGTTCCGGACTTCATGCGAGCCAAAACCGACGGTTCCGCGCGCGCGTTGGCGCGCCCCGGAATGACGAAGTATCACGACTGCGATTGCGACTGGCCCTGCCGTCCGGCCTGATCGACCTTGACCTCGACCGACAGCGTTTCGGTACCGCCGCCGTAGCGCGTGCCGCGCACCGGGGCGGCGCCGAGATAATCGAGGCCGATGGCGACGCGGGCATGGGCGTCGGTGGTGCAGATCGCATTCGCGGGATCGAAACCGACCCAGCCGAGATCGGGCACGTAGGCTTCTGCCCAGGCATGGCCGGCCTGCTGTTTGACCATGCCGTCGGCGCGCAGGAAATGCCCGGCGACGAACCGCGCCGGCACGCCGCCGGAGCGCGCGCAGGCAATGAAGATATGCGCGTAGTCCTGGCAGACCCCGCGCTTGCCCGCGAAGGCTTCCACCGCCGAGGTGCCTGAGTTGGTCGGGTCTTCATCGAAGGTCATGTGCTCGTTGATCTGCATCATCAGCGCATGCAGGAACCCGAGCACGTCGTTCTCCGACTCCGAGCGCAACGCGCGCGCAAAACCCGTCATCGCCGGATTGACTTCGGTCAGCGGCGTCGAGCGCAGGAACAGGCTGGGCGGAAACCGTTCGTCGGTACCCCTCAGCACGCCGCCGGTGTCATGGGTTTCGATCAGGCCTTCGACGGTGATGGTGAGATCGGCGATCGGCCCGTAGGTCAGCACATGCGTGACATTGCCGAACGCGTCCTGGTGTATATCGAGGCGGGAATCGGTGGAGACGTCGATCTGCCAGTCGGCGACGTATTGGCCGTCGTGACTGCCTGGCGTCATCCTTAAGATCTGGATCACGCCGGAGGCCGGCGGCTCGTAACGGTAGGTGGTGGTGTGGGCAATTCGTAGGCGCATGGCGTACCAGAGCTCGAGTTCGGTTCACACATTAGAACAAAAACTCCGTCATGCCCGGGCTTGTCCCGGGCATCCACGTCTTTCTTCCACTACCAGAGCAAGACGTGGATGGCCGGGACAAGCCCGGCCATGACGAGTCGGTTAGATCAAATATTGTTTGGCGATGATTTCGCCGAGTCTGCCGTTATCCGCGATGAATTCCTGGATGAATTCATGCACGCCGTGCTGGAAGATGTCGTTCATGTTGCTGTGTTCGAGGCGGTTGCGCACCCCGCGGGCGTGGCGCTGGGCGGCGCCCTGGCGGCCGTAGGCGACGCCGATCTGATCGAGGTTGCGCGCCAGATTGCTGTAACAACTGGCCAGCGAGCGCGGCAGCGACTCGTTCAGGATCAGGAGATCGGCGATCAGCCACGGCTTCAGCGTCTCGCGATAGACCCAGTGATACGCCGTCAGCGCCGAGACCGAGCGCAGGATCGACGTCCACTGATAGTAATCCAGCGGGCCGCCGACATGCTCTTCCTCCGGCAACAGCACGTGATATTTCACATCGAGGATGCGCGCGGTGTTGTCGGCGCGCTCCAGATGCAGCCCGAGCCGCGAAAACCAGTAGGCGTCGTTGCGCAGCATGGTCCGGTAGGCCGAGCCGTCGAACCGCAGCGAGATTTCCTGCACGAAGCGCAGGAACTTGTTGAGCTCCTCGCGGGTCTTGGTGCCTTTGCCCCAGATCTCCTGCAGGTCGATCCAGGCGCTGTTGATGGTGTCCCACATCTCGGAGGTCAGCGCGGTACGGACCGAACGCGAATTCAGCCGGGCGTTTTCGATGCAGTTGCGGATCGATGACGGGTTTTCCGGCGCGAACGACAGGTAATCGACCACATTGCGCTCGTCGGCTTCCTTGTGGATCTTGTAAAAGCTGGCGCTGACGCCGGCCGTCAACAGCGCCGAATCCCATTCATTGGTCTTGCCGATGTAGGCATTCGGCAATGCGGTGACGCGCAGCGTCGCCTCGATGGTGCGCGCAAGATATTCCGCGCGCTCGACATAGCGGGCCAGCCAGTACAGGTTTTCAGCGGTGCGCGACAGCATGCGGTGACGTTACTCTCTCATCGCCTAGCTCAACTCGTCCAGAATCCAGGTGTCCTTGGTGCCGCCGCCCTGACTCGAATTCACCACCAGCGAGCCTGCCTTCAAGGCCACGCGGGTCAGGCCGCCGGGGATGATGTTGACGCGATCGCGCCCGGTCAGCACGAACGGGCGCAGATCGACATGGCGCGGCGCGAGACCCGATTCGGTGCAGGTCGGGCAGGTCGACAGCGCCAGCGTCGGCTGCGCGATAAAACCCTCCGGCTCGCGTTTTAACTTGTCGCGAAACGCCTCAATGGTGGCCTTGGTCGCGGCGGGGCCGATCAGCATGCCATAGCCGCCGGAGCCATGCACTTCCTTCACCACCAGTTCGCCCAAATGGTCGAGCACATAAGCGAGGTCGGCCGGCTCGCGGCAGCGCCAGGTCGGCACGTTCTTCAGGATCGGTTCTTCGCCGAGATAGAACTTCACGATCTCAGGCATGTAGCTGTAGACCGCCTTGTCGTCGGCGATGCCGGTGCCGACCGCATTGGCCAGCGTGATGTTGCCGGCGGCGTAGGCCGACATCAGCCCGGGCACGCCGAGCACGGAATCGGGCCGGAACGAAAGCGGGTCGAGAAAATCGTCATCGAGCCGGCGGTAAATCACATCGACGCGCTTCAGCCCCTCGGTGGTGCGCATGAACACTTCATCGTTCTTGACGATGAGGTCGCGGCCCTCGACCAGTTCGACGCCGAGTTTGTCGGCCAGGAACGAATGCTCGTAATAAGCGGAATTGTAGACGCCGGGCGTCAGCAGCGCGACCGTCGGTTCCGCCGACGCGCTGATCGGCGCCACCGAGCGCAGCGCCGACAACAGCTCGTCCGGATACTTTTCCACAGGTGCGACGCGATGCCGGGCGAACAGGTCCGGGAACAGCCGCATCATGATTTCGCGGTTTTCCAGCATGTAGGACACGCCGGAGGGCGTGCGTGCATTATCCTCCAGCACGAAGAAATTCTCGGGCTCGGTACGTATGATATCGATGCCGGCGATATGGACATAGACGTCGTGCGGCACGTCCTGGCCATTCATTTCCGGTCGGAATACCGGGTTCTGGAAGATCAGGTCTTCGGGGATGATGTCGGCGCGCAGGATGTCGCGGGCGTGATAGATGTCGCGCAAAAACATGTTGATGGCGCGAACCCGCTGCTTCAGCCCCTTTTCCAGCAGCGACCATTCCTTGCCCGAGATGATTCGCGGGATCACGTCGAACGGAATCAGCCGTTCCTGCGCTTCCGAATCGCCATAGACCGCAAAGGTGATGCCGATCCGGCGGAACAGCAACTCGGCTTCCTGGCGGCGGTATTCCAGCGCGTCAGGCGGCGTCTCCTTGAGCCAGCGGGAGAGTTCCTGATAGGCCGGGCGGAGATCGCCGTCGGACCCGTTCATTTCGTCAAACGCAACTGCCATATACCCAGACTGTTTTCCTTAGGCCCTGCAACACAGTGCATGACTGAAAGGGATGGTAGCAAGGGCCGGGCCAGCGCGATATGCATGGGCCGGACGGAATTTGGGACGGGCTAGCCACGGCGTTGCCCGAAAAAACGGCTAAAACCTGCCCATTTCGACGGCAAAATAGCGGCGGTCCCGCAGGCGGCGAGGAAAAATCATGAGCGAAATCGTCACTGCGGGAATCCTGGTGATCGGCGACGAGATCCTGTCCGGGCGGACCAAGGACAAGAACATCGGCTTCATCGCCGAATACCTGACCAATCTGGGGATCGACCTCAAGGAAGTCCGCGTCGTCGCCGACGACGAGGCTGACATCATCGCCGCACTGGATGCGCTGCGCGGACGCTATACCTACGTGTTCACTACCGGCGGGATCGGGCCGACCCATGACGACATCACCGCCGACAGCGTCGCCAGGGCGTTCGGCGTCGGTATCGACCATCACCCGGAGGTGGTGGCGCGGTTTCGCGAGCGTTTCCAGGGCGCGGGCGAACTGAACGAAGCGCGCTTGCGCATGGCGCGGATTCCCGATGGCGCCGAACTGATCCAGAGCGCCACCATTCTCGCGCCCGGCTTCAAGATCGGAAATGTCATCGTGATGGCCGGTGTGCCGTCGATCATGCAGGCGATGATGGACATCGTCACGCCGAAGCTGAAGTCCGGGGTGCGCATGCTGTCGGAATCGGTTCGCGCCAACGCGCGGGAAGGCGACATCGGCGGTCCCTTGCGGGAAATCGCGCTGGCCCATCCCGACACGGTGATCGGCAGCTACCCATTTCAGGACGAGGACAAGAAGCCGAATACCAATCTCGTGGTGCGCTCGCGCGATCCGGACAAGCTGACCGCTGCGATGAACGCGGTGAAGGAAATGTTGGCGGGGCTCAACGTGGTGCGGTAGGGAAACCTCCGTCATTGCGAGCGCAGCGAAGCAACCCAGAGATCGCAAAGCAAAGCTGGATTGCTTCGTCGCAAGGGCTCCTCGCAATGACGGAAAGCGGGAGCGAAGCGTTGGACAAGAATTCGTTTTTCTGGAAAATGGTCGATGGCCGGTTGCCGCCGCCGCCATGCGCGGTGACGCTGGGCATCGAGTTCATACAGATCGACGGCGAGCGCGGCACCGTGGAGGTGAAGTTCGAAGCCAGGCCCGAATTTCTCAATCCGGCGGGCAACGTCCAGGGCGGATTTCTCGCCGCCATGCTCGACGACACGATGGGACCGGCACTGACCGCGACGCTGGATTCCGGCGAATTCGCGCCGACGCTCAATCTCAATGTGCAGTTTCATCGGCCGGCAAAGGTGGGGCCGCTGAGGGGCGTCGGCCGCGTGGTGTTGCGCGGCAAGGAAATCTGCCAGTTAAGCAGCGAGTTGTTTCAAAATGACAAGATCGTCGCGACCGCAACGGCCACGGCGATGATCAGAAAAATGTAGGAGAGAGCGATGGCAAGGGAAGTTCCGGAATTGAGTGCGCAGGAGCGGGCAGGCAAGGCCTTTCCGGTATCGTGGGACCAGTTTCATCGCGATTGCCGGGCGCTGACCTGGCGGCTGAACGAGGTCGGGCCGTTTCATGCCGTGATCGCGATCACCCGCGGTGGCCTGGTGCCGGCGGCGATCGTGGCGCGCGAACTCGGCGTCCGCGTCATCGATACCGTCTGCATCGCCAGCTACGATCATACCAAGCAGGGCGATCTGAAAGTGCTCAAAAGCATTTCGGTCGACACCGCCGCACTCGGCGGCGGCACCGGCAAGGGGCTGCTGATCGTCGACGATCTCGTCGACACCGGCAAGACCGGGCGGCTGGTGCGCGAGATGATGCCGGATGCGCATTTCGCCACCGTCTATGCCAAGCCGAAGGGCCGGCCGCTGGTCGACACTTTCATCACCGAGGTGTCGCAGGACACCTGGATCTTCTTTCCATGGGACACCGCGCTGGCGTTCCTGCCGCCGATCCGCGACGGCGCGGCTTAGGTTATCGTGTCCCGGACGCGATGCGGCATTCTTATGCCGCTTCGCAGAGCCGGGACCGCCAAAACCACTGCATTCCGTGGTACGGTCCCGGTTCTGCGGCGCATCACTGCGCTGCGCTTGTGCTGCACCGCGCCCGGGACAAGTGATCCATGCCCCTGCAAAATCGCGTCACCCCTTCCGGCGAGATCGTCTCGACGCCGCAGCGCGGCCTGTTCACCGGCAACCGCGGCATCATCCATGATCCCGCGACGCGCACGCTGCTGAATCGGCGCTGGAGCAGCAAGGCGTGGCTCACTTGCGTCTGCGAATTCCGCGACCGCCGCCGCGATGTGATGGGCACGCGCAGCTGGACGGAGCTTTTCTTTCTCGACGAAGCGACGGCGCTGGCGGCGGGGCATCGCCCCTGTTTCTACTGCCGCCGCGACGATGCCAACGCCTTTCGCGCGGCGTGGGAGCGGGGCAATGGCGTCGCGCATGCCAGCGCGCCTGAGATCGACGAGGTGCTGCATCGCGAGCGGCTGGACGGAAGGGTGAAGCGGCTGCATGCGCTGCCAACGCGGCTGGAAAAATTACCTGATGGCGCGATGGTGTGGGCGGCAGGCGAGCATTATCTGATCGCGCGGGGCAGAGCGTTGCTATGGTCGTTTGACGGATATCGTGAGTCGGAAAATCCAATACGTGACGCTGCGCTGCTTACGCCGCCGTCGATAGTGAGTGTCTTCCGCGCGGGATATCGGTCAGTGTTGCATCCGAGCGTGTCGGCGTAATTTTACGTTCGTCATGCCCGGGCTTGTCCCGGGCGTCCACGTCTTTCTTTCTGGCGCTAGTTAAGACGTGGCCGGGACAAGCCCGCCATGACGGGGATAGACCGCGCGTCCTCACCCAAACCGCTGCCTTGCCAGCTTCGCCCCCGCGCCGAGCGCCATCAGTTTTGCCTCCGCGATATCCCGATGCATCGGCGCCATGCCGCAATTGGTGGTGGCGACGATGTTGCTCGCCGGCGCGTGTTTCATCACCGCTTCGATCGTGCTCACGACGTCCTCCGCGGTTTCAACCACGTCGCTGGCGACGTCGATCACGCCGGCCTGCACAATCTTGCCTTTGAGCAGCGCAAGCAACTCCAGCGGTACCCGCGAGTTACGGCATTCGATCGCCACCTGCTGGATCGAGCTGGCGTCGATCGCCGGGAAGATATCCTCATACTGACGCCACTCGCTGCCCAGCGTCTGCTTCCAGTCGGTATTGGCCTTGATGCCGTAGCCGTAGCAGATGTGGACTGCGGTGACGCAAGTGAGCCCTTCGGCGGCGCGCTCCAGCGCCTTGATGCCCCAGTCGCTGACCTCGTCCATGTAGACGTTGAAGGCAGGCTCGTCGAACTGGATCACATCGACGCCGTCCGCCTGCAGCGCTTTCGCTTCCTCGTTCAACAATTCGGCAAAGGCGAACGCCATCTTGACGCGGTCGCCGTAATGCTGGTCGGCGATGGTATCGATAATGGTCATCGGTCCCGGCAGGGTGAATTTCAGTTTGTGCGACGTATGGGTACGGGCGATGCGCGCCTCGTCGGCATGGACGCGGCCTTTCAGCTTCAGCGGCGCCACCACCTGCGGCACCATCGCCTTGTAGCGGTCTTTCCTGATTCCCATTTCGACCTTATGCGCGAAATCGATGCCTTCGATATTCGCCAGAAAGCCGTGCACGAAATGCTGCCGCGCCTGCTCGCCCTCGGTGACGATATCGACGCCGGCGTCTTCCTGCAGTTTTACCGCCAGCATGGTGGCGTCGCGCTTGGCGCGCGCAAGCTCGGCGCCTTGGGATTTCCAGGGCGCCCACAGCACATTGGGCTCGGCCAGCCATTCCGGTTTCGGCAAGGAGCCGGCGATCGTGGTTGGAAACAGCATGGGCGTCCCTCTGCATTTTTGATTTGGATGGTATCTGCCATGTCCTGAGGGCGGCGTACATATATCTTCGTCATGCGCGGGCTTGTCCCCGGCATCCACGTCTTCCTCCCGCGCGTGAGGCCAAGACGTGGATGGCCGGGACAAGCCCGGCCATGACGATTTCAATGAGTCTGATCATGCTTTAGGATAACTCCAGACAACTAGACGAGCCTCCCATGATCGACCTGCATTACGCGCCGACGCCGAACGGCTGGAAAATCTCGATCATGCTGGAGGAACTGGGGCTGTCCTACACGGTGATCCCGGTAAACATCCGCGCCGGCGACCAGTTCAAACCCGAGTTTTTGGCGATCAGCCCCAACAACCGGATTCCGGCGATCGTCGATCATGAACCGGCCGATGGCGGCGGGCCGTTCCCGGTATTCGAGACCGGCGCGATCCTGATCTATCTCGCCGAGAAAACCGGGCGCTTTCTCCCCAACGACCTGCGCGGCCGTTCCAGGGCGATCCAGTGGGTGATGTGGCAGATGGGAGGGCTCGGTCCGATGCTCGGCCAGCACGGACATTTCGCGCTCTATGCGCCGGAGAAAATTCCCTACGCCATCGAGCGCTACCGCGACGAGGCGGCGCGATTATACGGCGTGCTCGACCGGCAACTGCAAAAGACCGGCGCGTATGTTGCCGGCGATTACTCCATCGCTGACATCGCCTGCTTTCCATGGACCATGACCCACAAGGCGCAGGGTTTTACGCTCGACGACTATCCGCACGTCAAGCGCTGGTACGCCGAGGTGCGCGCGCGGCCGCAGGTGCAGGCGGGATTGGCCGTGGGCAAATTCGTCAAGGAGCCGTTCGACGAGGAGGCACGCAAGAACATGTTCGGCCAGGCGGCGAAGGCGCTGTCAGGGCAGAAATGATAGTTGTCATCGCCCGGCTTGACCGGGCGACCCAGTAATCGCAATCGTATCGATTGAACTCGTGCACCTGCGATTACTGGATGCCCGCCTTCGCGGGCATGACGAGATGAGAGGAAACCCCATGATCGAATTCTTCTTCGACTGTTCCAGCCCCTGGACCTATCTCGCTTTCCACAACATCCAGCCGCTGGCAAAGGAGTTCGGCGAAGAGATCGCTTGGCGGCCGATCCTGGTCGGCGGCATTTTCAACAGCATCAATCCGAGCGTCTATGCCTCGCGCGAGCACCCCGTGGCGGCCAAGGTGGCCTACCAGAAGAAAGACATGGCGGACTGGGCGCGCTCCACCGGCCTGACCATCAAGATGCGGCCGACGGTGTTTCCGGTTAACAGTGTCAAGGCGATGCGCGGCTGCATTTTCTTAGGGAAGGAGATGCTGCCGTTCGCGCGCGCGGTGTTCGAAATCTACTGGGGCGAGGACAAGGATATCTCGCAGAATGCGGTGCTGACCGAGGTCTGCCAGCGCGTCGGCATCGATCCCGCAAAATTCTTCGCAGGGATCGGCGATCAGGCGATCAAGGACCAGCTCAAGGCCAATACCGACGAGGTGATGGGGCGCGGCGGGTTCGGCTCGCCGACCATCTTCATCGACAAATCAGACATGTATTTCGGCAACGACCGGCTGCCGCTGGTGCGCGAGGCGCTGGCGCGGCGCAAGGGTCGCGCCGAGGGCGCGGAGAGCGCGGCATAGATGCCGAAAGCCGTATTCTGCCGCGAACTCGGCCCGCCGGAGAAGCTGCGGCTGGAAAGTTTTGCGTCCGTGCCGCTGGCAGCGGGGCAGGTGCGCGTCGCCATCCATGCCGCGGGTATCAACTTTCCGGATATTCTGATGGCGGCAGGCGAGTATCAGCTCAAGCCGGAGCTGCCGTTTATCCCGGGCATGGAAGCCGCCGGTGAGGTGGTCGAGCTTGACGGCGCGGCAAAAGGCGTCGCCGCCGGCGACAAGGTGATCGTGAAACTGCGCCATGGCGGTTATGCCGATGAAGCGGTCGTGACGCCGTCGCAGCTGACACCGTTGCCGAGCACATTCGATTACGCAGAGGGAGCGACGTTCCTCGCCGCGCACGGCACGGCCTATCATGGGCTGGTGGATCGCGCGCAGATCAAATCCGGCGAGGTGCTGCTGGTGCATGGCGCCGGCGGCGGTGTCGGCCTCGCCGCGGTCGAACTCGGCAAGCTGCTCGGCGCGACTGTGATCGCGGCAGCGTCGTCGGAGGAAAAACTCGCGGTGGCGCAGGCGCGCGGCGCCGATCATTTGGTGCTCACCACGCGCGAGCCGTTCCGCGATGCCGTCAAGCGCATCACCGACGGCCGCGGCGCCGACGTGGTGTACGATCCCGTCGGCGGCGAAATTTTCGAGCAGAGCCTGCGCTGCATCGCCTGGGGCGCGCGAATGCTGGTGATCGGTTTTACGGGCGGCATAGGGCTGGCGCGTACAAATCTGGTGCTGATCAAGGGTGCCAGCGTGCTCGGGGTGCGGGCAGGGGAAGCGGCACGGAAGAATCCGGCGCTGGGCGTGGCGCGGATCAAGGCGCTCGGTGAGTGGGCGGAAGCGGGGCGCATTAGTCCCAACATCTCGCATCGTCTGCCGCTGGAGGATTATGCCAGGGCGATGCGATTGCTGATGGACCGCAAGGCGATCGGAAGAGTGGCGTTGATGATGGAGTGACGTGTCCCGGACGCGGTGAAGCGTTCTTCACGCTGCTCCGCAGAGCCGGGACCCCGGTTTCTTTGAGTCGCAAGTGAGCTGGGCCCCGGCTCTGCAGCGCACCGCTTCGCAAGGGCTACGCGCTGCGCTGCGTCCGGGGCACGAGGGCCTCACTCATACTCCCGCTCTTTCCACCACGGAAAATAGTCGGGCATATCCGCCGACACCTTGTTTTTGAACACCGCCGGCCGCTTTTCCAGAAACGACACCACGCCTTCCTTGACGTCATCCGAACGTCCGCGGGCATAGATGCCGCGGCTGTCGACCTTGTGCGCTTCCATCGGATCGTCGGCGCCAAGCATGCGCCACATCATCTGCCGGATCAGCGCCACCGACACCGGCGCGGTCTTGTCGGCGATTTCGCGCGCCAGCGCGCGCGCGGTTGGCAGCAACTCATCCGCCGGCACCACCTTGCCGACGAGGCGGCCGGCGAGTGCTTCCTGTGCCGGAAATACCCGCCCGGTGTAGCACCACTCCAATGCCTGACTGATGCCGACAATGCGCGGCAGGAACCAGCTCGATGCCGCCTCCGGCACGATGCCGCGTTGGGAGAACACAAATCCGAACCGCGCATTCTCCGATGCGATGCGGATATCCATCGCCAGCTGCATGGTGACGCCGATGCCGACCGCCGCACCGTTGATGGCGCCGATTACGGGTTTGAGGCATTTGAAGATGCGCAGCGTCACCTGACCGCCGCCGTCGCGCGCATTGGGATCGCTGTAGTCGACGGCGCCACTGGCGAGCCGCTTCACCGGCCCGCGCCGCGCGTCGCGATCGAAGGTCTTGGGGCCTTCCGACAGATCTGCGCCGGCGCAGAAGGCGCGGCCGGCGCCGGTGACGATGATGGCGCGGATGGTGTCGTCGCTGTCGGCCGCATCGAAGGCGTCGATCAATTCCTTCTGCATCGCGCCGTTGAAGGCGTTCAGCTTGTCGGGCCGGTTCAGCGTGATGGTCAGAATTTGCTCGGCGACCTCGTAGGTGATTGTTTCGTAGGCCATGGGGGATTCCTCCAGTGATTGTTCGTGCATTTGCTCCGCCGTCATCCTGAGGTGCTCGCCGCCTCGTGCGGCGAGCCTCGAAGGATGAGCCACAGGTACGTGCGGCCGATCCTTCGAGACGCCGCGCAAGTGCGCGGCTCCTCAGGATGACGAGGAGTTATTTTTTCGGCGCCGCCGGCCACGGCCTTTGCGGGCCGCGCATGCTCTCGAACGCTTTTGCCATCCGCAGCACGCCGAGATCGTCGAAGCGGCGGCCGACGATCTGCACGCCGATTGGAAAACCTTCTGTGCTGTAGCCGCCGTTGATCGACGCCGCCGGGTTTTCCGCCATATTCCAGGTAACGGTGTAGCAGATGTGCTCGAACGGTTTTTCCGGATCGTTGATCGGCGAGGCGAGTTCGGCAGCGAAATTCACCACCGGCGACACCGGCGAGATCACGTAATCGAGTTCGGCGAACAGCTTTGCCGCCGCAGCTCGGATTGCCATGGTGGCATTAAAACCCCTGACCACATCCACGCCTGAGAGTTTTGCGCCGGTTTCCGCCCATTTGTAGATATAGGGCAGCGCCTTGGCGCGATCGGCCGGCGCGAGTTTTGAAAGATCGTCCCATGAGCGCGCGCGCCAGAAATTGTCGAGACCGTCGAGCATCTCGCGGGTCAGCACGCTCGGCACCTCGGTAATCTCAGCACCCGCCGTTTCGAACGCGCGCGCGGCCTTCACGGCCACATCGCGCACTTCCTTCTCCAGCGCCTGGCCGACTCCGAGATCGAGCATCAGCCCGATCCGCAATTTGCGCGGCGGACATTCGAGCAATTTCCAGTTGATGTCGTTGGAAGGCAGGCTCATGCCGTCGCGGCGGTCCGGCTTCGACAGCACGCTCATCATCAGCGCGGCGTCATCGACGGTGCGGGTCATCGGACCCGCGACGCGGCCGACATACGGTGGATCGACGGGAATTCGCCCAAGGCTCGGCTTCAGCGCTACCAGGCCGCACCAGCACGCCGGCAGCCGTACCGAGCCGCCGATATCGGTGCCGAGATGCAGCGGACCGTAGCCCCCAGCAGCGGCCGCGCCAGCGCCGGCACTGGAGCCGCCGGGATTTTTCGACAAATCCCATGGATTGCGGGTGAGAGGATGGAAGCTGGAAAGCCCCGACGACAGCATGCCGTAGTCCGGCATCGTGGTCTTGGAGAAGATCACGGCACCAGCTTCACGCAGGCGCGCCGCCGGCGGCGCATCGACAGGCGAGGGCACCAGCTTCGTCGTGGCCGCGCCAAGCGGCACCGGCACGCCTTTGGTGGCAATGTTTTCCTTGATTGTGACTGGAACGCCGTCGAGCGGGCCGCCCGGCTCTCCTTTATTCCAGCGTTCGGTCGATGCCTTCGCTGCCGCGCGCGCGCCATCCGGATCGAACGCATACAGCGCCTTGAGATGCGGCTCCCACACCGCGACATGCGCCAGCACGTCCTCCAGCACTTCCGAAGGCGAGAATTGCCTGGCGCGATAGCCGGCGATCAGGTCGACGGCGCTGAGGTCGTGCAGCGGCGTCACGGTTTCCTCAGCTGCGGCTTTATGCATGGGCGGCCACCGGCAGGCGGGCTTCGATGATGCGCGCGAACATGCTGGCGCCAATCGGCAAAATCCTGTCGTCGAGGATGTAGCCGGGATTATGCACCGGCACCGAGCCTTCGTGCCCGAGCCAGAAATAGGCGCCGGGCACCGCATGCAGCATGTCGGCGAAATCCTCGCTGCCCATCTTGGGCGTCGACCGGGTGAGAACCTTCGACGGGTCCACCACGGTACGGGCGACGTCGGCAACGACCTTGGATTGCTCCTCGTTGTTGATGAGAACGCTGAAGATATCGCGGATATCCACGTTGATTTCCACCTGGAAGGCGCTTGCGATCCCGGCGCAGAGCGTGCGCATCCGCTCCCGGATCAGCGCGCGGGTCTCGTCGGAAAACGCGCGAACCGTGCCGCACAGTTTTGCCTCGCCTGGAATGACGTTGTAGGCCGAGCCCGCGTGAATCTGCGTGATCGACAGCACTGCGGCCTGCAGCGGATCGACATTGCGGCTGACGATGGTCTGCAGCGCCTGTCCGAGCGTCATCGCGATGACCACGGGATCTTTCGAACGTTCAGGCATCGCACCATGCGCGCCATAGCCGGTGATGACAATGTCGAAGAAATCGGCGCCAGCCATCGCCGGTCCCGGCAGGATCGCCACCTCGCCGTGATTGAGGTCGGGCGCGTTGTGCAGGCCATATACCTCGTCGCAGGGAAATTTGTCGAACAGCCCGTCCTTGATCATCGCGCGCGCGCCGCCGAGGCCTTCTTCGGCCGGCTGGAAGATGAAATGCACGGTGCCGTCGAAGTTTCTGGTTTCGGCGAGATAGCGCGCGGTGCCGAGCAGCATGGTGGTGTGGCCGTCATGGCCGCAGCCGTGGAAGCGGCCGGGAATCGTCGAGCGCCATTTCAGATTGGTGTTTTCCTCCATCGGCAGCGCGTCCATGTCGGCGCGCAACCCGATGCGTTTGCCGCTTGAGCCCTTGCCCTTGAGCACGCCGACCACGCCGGTGCCGCCGAGCCCGCGATGCACCTCGATACCCCACGCTGTCAGCCTGTCGGCGACGATGCCGGAGGTTCGTACCTCCTCGAAGCCGATCTCGGGATGCGCGTGCAGGTCGCGGCGGATCGCGGTCAGTTCGTCAGCGAAGCCTTCGATGCGGTCGATATTGGGCATTTGGTTTTTATCCGTTGGCGGTTGAACGTGATTTGGCGGGGGCGAAGGCACGACCGTTTGGCTTGATGCGGATGCCCGGACGCAGCCGCGTCCATGGCAAGTCGGCGGTGTCGGCGGGCATGGCGCCGGGCGCGGCGCAGATGATCAACGTTTCGGCGATCGGCTCGAAATCGGCCCGGAAATGCACCGAGCTCTTGTTGACGAGAATCGATTGCCCGGTCGGCTCGATGCCGACATAGCGGTACATCGACTGATCCGCGAGTTGCGCCTTGTATGAAGCGACGACCACCCTGACATCGCCGATCCGCAGGCACGCCGACGGTCCCATTTTCATCTTGCGGCCGCCAAAATAGGGACCGGGCGCGATGAATTTCCCGTCGGACAATTTTTCGACGATGAAGGTTTCCTTGTAAGGGGCATCGCCCGGTATGCCCGACTTGCCGCCGAGCGCGAGCGTTATAATGGCGCCTTCGCCTGCGGCGTGAGCGATCTCGGCGGATTCCGGATCATAGATCACCCCGGTCGCGGCCTTGGTCGCGCCGTTTCTCACCAGCGCGCGCAGCATGCCGGTGGTGTCGGAATCGCCGCCGGCGCCGGGATTATCCTGGGTGTCGGCGATCACGACCGGCTTTTTTGCGGTCTTCGCCAGCTCCATCGCATGGCGCACGCCCTCGTCGGGCGTATAGATGCGGCCATCGAAATCGTTTTCGTGGCTGATAATCAACCCGGAGATTTCGTCCACCGCGGCGTCGGCGTCTTGCTGGGTTCTGCCATAAGCGAATACGCTGGGCCCGCAGTCGGGAAAGTCCGCCGCCGGAAAACCCGGGGCGAACGACAGGGTCGGCACCGCGTCGCCCTGTAGCGCCGCGAGCTTTTCATAAATGCTTTTGCAAGGCTCGTCGCCGGTGCATTGCCAGCTGATCGGAATCAAAAACGGCAATTGCCGGAACGCTTTTGCGAATTTTTGTTTGGATTGCAGCAGCAGCGCGAGATGCTTTGCGGCGGCGCGGCCGGTATCGGCCATGTCGACATGCGGGTAGGTACGGTAGGCGATCAGCGCGTCGGCGTGGTCCATCATTTGCTGGGTGACGTTGGCATGCAGGTCAAGGTTGACTACCAGAGGCAAGTCTTTGCCGATCACCTTGCGCACCCGTGCAAGAATTTCGCCTTCGCCGTCGTCGAGATGTTCGGTGACCATCGCGCCGTGCAGGTCGAGATAAACAGCATCGATCGCGCCTGCTGCGGCGATGTCATCGATCATCACTTTGGCGATGCGTTCATAAGCATCCTCAGTCACATGGGCCGAGGGACTTGCGGCACTGAAGATGGTTGGCGCCAGCTCCCAGCCATTGTCTTCCGCTTGCCCGACAAAACCCGCGAGGCCGACATTGATATTGCGCATGACCGCGAGCATGTCGGCCCCCCGCCGCATCGCCGGCCAGCCGCCGCCATGCACGAAATCGGCGTAGGTCGCCTTGGTCGGCGCGAAGGTGTTGGTCTCGTGCAGGAAGCCGCCGACGGCGATACGGGTCATGAAGGGTGTCTCAATTATTTAACGTCGTCATGCCGGGATGCGCCTCTTGGCGCAGGCCCGGAATGACGATGTTTTGCCTTGATGTCAAAGTATCGCTGTCTCGCGTGCCACCGGCCGGAAGTTGGCGAAATCCCACTCCCGTCCGGGGGCGGCGTCAAGCAGCGCGCGGGTATAGGCAACTTGCGGATTCGTCAGGACTTGCGCCGCCGGTCCCTGTTCGACGATGCGGCCATGCTGCATCACGGCGACATCGTCGCAGATTTGCGCTGCGACGCGCAAATCGTGGGTGATGAACAGCAATGCGATGCCGAGCCGGGTCTGGATTTCGTCCAGTAATTCCAGCACCTGCGCCTGCACCGAGACGTCGAGCGCCGAGACCGCTTCGTCCGCCACCAGCACGTCGGGATCGAGCGCGAGCGCACGCGCAATCGCGATGCGCTGGCGCTGGCCGCCGGAGAATTGGTGCGGATAGCGCGAGATCGCGTCAACCGGCAGATCGACCAGTTCGAGCAGGTCGGCCGTTTTTGCCAGCGCTTCGGCGTGCGGCATGCCGTAATTGATCGGCCCCTCGGCAATGGTTTCGCCGACGGTGATGCGCGGGTTGAGCGAGCGGTAGGGGTCCTGGAAGATGATCTGAATGCGCTTGCGGTGTGGCTGCAACAGGCGGCGCGGCAGGTCGGAGATTTCGCGGCCCGCAAGGCGAATGCCGCCGGAGGTCGGATCGATCAACCGCACGATGCAGCGCGCCACCGTGGATTTGCCCGAACCGCTTTCGCCGACAATGCCGAGGGTGCGTCCGCGGCGCAGAGTAAGCGTCACGTCCTGAGCAGCGGCGACCTCGCGCGTTTTGCCGAACAACGAGCGCTCGCGATAGATCTTGCCGAGTTCGTTGGTTTCCAGCACCACCGGCTCGATGGAATCCACGCGCGGCGCGCGGGGAACGAGGCTCGGTACCGCCGACAGCAGGTTGCGGGTGTATTCCATGGTTGGCGTGCGCAGGATGGTGTCGAGCGTTCCGGTCTCCACCAGCCGCCCGTGGCGCATCACCGCGACGCGGTCGGCGATCTCCGCCACCACACCCATGTCGTGGGTGATGAACAGCACCGCGGTGCCGTGATCTCGTTGCAGGTCGCGGATCAGCGTCAGAATCTGCTTCTGCGTGGTGACGTCGAGCGCGGTGGTCGGCTCGTCGGCGATCAGCAGCTTCGGCTCCAGCACCAGCGCCATCGCGATCATGATGCGTTGACGCTGCCCTCCCGAAAGGCGATGCGGGTAGGAGGCGAAGATGCGTTCGATCTCGGGCAGCCGGACCTGCTCCATCATGGCAAGGATGCGTCGGCGCCGCGCCCGGGCATCGAGGTCGGTATGGACGCGCAGCACCTCGTCGATCTGCCTGCCCACCGGCACCACCGGATTGAGCGCGGTCATGGGCTCCTGAAAGATCATCGCCATGGTGGTCGCGCGTAGCTGCCGCAGCCGCCTGTCGCTGGCGCCAAGAATTTCCTCGCCGACCAGCTTGACGCTGCCGCCGGAGGGGACCAGCGAACCCTTTTGCAAGAGGCCCATCACGGTCAGCGACGTGACCGACTTGCCGGAGCCGCTCTCGCCGACCAGGCATAGCGTCTCGCCTTCGCGCACCTGCAATGAAACGCCGTCGATGATGCGCTCGTTGCGCGGATTGTTGCCGAGGCCGACGACGAGGTCGTCGATATCGAGAACGATGGGGGTCATATGTTCGTATCCCGGGCGCGATGCAGCGCGCAGCCCTTGCGTAGCGCTGCTTCGCAGAACCGGGCCCCCGCTTTCCTCACTAGCAAGCTGGGCCCCGGCTCTGCAGCGCACCACGCCGCGAAGAGCGGCGCGCTGCGCTGCGTTCGGGGAACGGAGAGCAGGGCGGCGCTCATTTGCCGCCCTCGCGCTGCTTCATGCGGGGGTCGAGCGCGTCGCGGGCGGCGTCGCCGATCAAATTGACGCTCAGAATCGCGATCGACAGCAGCAATCCCGGCCAGAAGATCAGCGACGGCTTGATCTGAAAATAGGCACGGCCTTCGGCCATGATGTTGCCCCAGGTCGGCGTCTCCGGGCTGATGCCGGCGCCGAGGAACGACAGGATGGCCTCGGTAAGAACGGCGGAGGCGCAGACATAGGTGCCTTGCACGATCAGCGGCGCGACCGTGTTCGGCATCAAATGCCGCCACATGATCTTGGGCAACGACGAGCCGACGGAAATCGCGGCCTCCACATACGGCTCCTCGCGCGCGGACAGCACCACCGAACGCACCAGCCGCGCGACCCTCGGAATTTCCGGAATGGTGATGGCGACCAGCACCGTCATCAGACTTGCGCCGGACAGCGAGACCACGGCAATCGCCAGCAGGATGCTCGGGATCGCCATCAGCCCGTCCATTACCCGCATCATCACCGCATCGACCCATTTGAAGAAGCCGGAGACGAGGCCGATCAGGAGGCCGGCGACGATGCTGACGACGGCCGCGCCCAGCCCGATCAGCATTGAAATGCGGCCGCCATAGAGAATGCGCGACAGCACGTCGCGGCCGTAGGCATCGGTGCCCAACAGGAATTGCGCGCTGGCTGGCTTGAGCCGTTGCGCCGGCGCCAGCAGCAGCGGATCGTGCGGCGCAATCCATGGCGCCAGGATGGCGGATGCCACCACCAGCGCAAGGCAGACGGTGGCCGTGGCAATGATCGGAGTCGCGGTCAGAAAACCGAACGTCGGCCGCAACGGCGTGGTGATCGGGATCGAGGGTTCGGGGAGGGTTTCGATCGCCATCAGTACCTGACCTTAGTAACGGATTCTGGGGTCGAGCAGGGTATAGGCGACATCGATCAGCAGATTGACGGTGACGTAGATGCCCGAGGTCAGAAGGATCATCGCCTGAATGACGGGATAATCGCGCGCGAGCACGGCATCGACGGTGAGGCGTCCGATGCCGGGCAGGTTGAACACGCTCTCGGTGACGACCACGCCTGAGATCAGCAGCGCAAATCCGGTGCCGATCACGGTGATGACAGGTACCGCGGCATTGCGCAGCGCGTGGCGCAGCAGCACTCCGGTCTCGCCGATGCCTTTGGCACGCGCGGTGCGGATATAATCCTCGCCCAGCACATCCAGCATCGCCGCCCGTGTCATGCGCGCGATCAGCGCGATGTAGATGAAGGCCAGCGTGCAGGTCGGCAGAATAATGCGTTCGAGGAACGGGCCGAAGCCGGCGAAAATGCTGCGAAAGCCCTGTACCGGCAGCCAGCGCAGGTCGATGGCGAAGACCTGGATCAGCACATAACCGATCACGAACACCGGCACCGAGAAGCCGACCACCGACAGCCCCATCACGAACCGGTCGATCCAGCTGCCGTGTTTCCACGCCGCGATCACGCCGAGCGGCACCGCGACCACGATGGCGAGAATGATGGTCGAGACCGCGATCGAGATCGACGGCTCGACGCGCTGGCTGATCATTTTCAGCACCGGCACGTTCGAGATCAGCGATACGCCGAGGTCGCCATGCAACAGCTTGCCGATCCAGGTGAAGAACTGCGTGTGGAGCGGTTCGTTGAGCCCGAGCGAAGTGCGGATGCGCTCCAGTTGTTCGGGCGACGCATTGTCGCCGGCCAGGATCGCGGCCGGATCGCCGGGCGTCAGCCGCAGCAGCAAAAACACGAACAGCGCCACCACGCCCATCACGGGAATGGCGGCAAGCACGCGGCGGAGCAGGTAGCCTAGCATCAGAGTCGTCCCCGCGAAGGTGGGGACTCATACACGCTGGAGTCTCGTTGGGGCACTGTGGGCGAGACCTTTTGCAACAACGAAGGTCGGTGGTTTTGGGTCCCCGCCTGCGCGGGGACGACGGCGCGTATGGTGCAAAAATCGATCATCGCATTTACTTTCGCAGATCGTTGCCCCAACACAAGTTCAGCAATTCCCGTGCCGTTGGACGTCACTCCAGCGTCGCCAGCAATCCGGCCATCAGCCGGCCGCGCTCGGCGAGGCTGTCGATCTCGATATGCTCGTTCAGGGTGTGCGCATCGGCGCCGCGCACGCCCAGGCCATCGAGTGTCGGAATTCCCATCGCGCCGGTGAAATTGCCGTCGGAGCCGCCGCCGGCGCTGCCGTGCGGCAGGTCAAGTCCCATCGCACGCGCAACGCCGCGCGCCTTCTCATATAGCGCCATGGTGCCGGCATCCGGCTCCCACACAGGCCGCGTCACCCCGCGCGTTACCCTGAAGGCGACGCCATCATGGGTGCCCGACAGCGCCAGCATGCGCTCGACGCCGCGGTCGAGATCGGCCTGGCGCTTGGCCATGCTCAGCGCCTCGCCCGAGCATGTGGTGGCGACGCAATTGACCCATTGCCCGCCATGCACGATGCCGACGCTGAAGGTGCAATCCTCCGTGGTCATGCCGTCGATGGCGATGATCTGCCGCGCCATCTCGCGGATCGCGGAGCGGCCCGAGGAAAGCGTGGCGCCGGCATGGCTGGGCTTGCCCGTGGCTTCGAGATTGAAGCGCGCAATCGCATAGCGGCCGGTGACGACGCCGTTGCTGGGCCGGCCTGGCTCCGGCACCAGTACGTATTTGTTGCGCGCGGCTTCGGCTTCGATGATGTCGCGTGTACTGGGCGTGCCGACCTCTTCGTCAGGGGTGAACAGCACCGTGATCGGTAGCGGTGTCGTGAATGACGCGCGCGCCAGTTGCCGGATCGCTTCCAGCGACAAATAATTCCCGCCCTTCATGTCGAAAATACCGGGGCCGAAGCATTTGTTGCCGTCGCGGCGCCACGACAGCTTTTCCAGCGTGCCGACCGGATGCACGGTGTCGAGATGGCCGGCGATGAGAATGCCGGGCTCGCCTTGCTTCGGATGCGGGAAGCGGGCGCGGACGCAGCCGCCGAAGCCTTGGCGGCCGCTGATGCGTTCGATGGTCGCGCCCATGATCGCCATATCGCGCGCGGCGATGTCGAGCATACGGTTCACCGCGCTTGAATCCCAAGTCGGGCTTTCGCACTCCACCCAGGCGCGCAAGCCCTGCAGCATCGTCTCGGAATCGAACGGAAGATTGGCGGGATTCATGGGATGTCTCTCGTGGTTGCCCGGCCATTTGTAAGGGGAAACCCGCCATCTGCGCCAGCGCCGTTACGCCGCGCGGGGACGCGATTGACGCATGGCACGCTTGGTGCAAGTCTCAAATCGACAACAGAACCATGGCGTATGCGGCCGAAATCGGTGCGGGTTGCATAACGAATCATCGGCCTTTGACCAGTTTCACGTCAGGAGAGATCGAATGTTCCTTAAACCGCGTTGGCTGCGTTCAACGTTTGCGTCGAAATTCACCCTGGCCTCGATCGCGCTCTCCGCGGCTTTGGCAACGCCCGCCTTGGCTGCCGGACCCAAGACCATCACCGCGGTGATGCATTCGGATTTGCGGGTGACCGACCCAATCGTCACCACCGCCTATATCACCCGCGATCACGGCTACATGGTCTATGACACGCTGCTGGCGACGGATTCGAATTTCAAGATCCAGCCGCAGATGGCGGACTGGAAAGTCTCCGACGACAAGCTGACCTACACCTTCACCCTGCGCGACGGCCTGAAATGGCATGACGGCGCGCCGGTCACGGCGGAGGATTGCGTGGCGTCGCTGCAACGCTGGGGAAAGCGCGACGGCATGGGCCAGAAGCTGATGAATTTCGTCGCGAGCCTCGAGGCCACCGACGCCAAGACCATCACGATGAAGCTCAAGGAGCCCTACGGCCTGGTGCTGGAGTCGATCGGCAAGCCATCCTCGGTGGTGCCGTTCATGATGCCGAAGCGCATCGCGGAGACGCCGGCCGACAAGGCGATATCGGAGCAGATCGGCTCCGGACCGTTCAAGTTTGTGGCCGCCGAATTCCAGCCCGGCGTGAAGGCGGTCTATGAGAAGAACAAGGACTACGTGCCGCGCAAGGAAGCGCCGAGCTGGGCCTCCGGGGCTAAGGTGGTGAAGGTCGATCGCGTGGAATGGATCACCATGGCCGATGCGCAGACCGCGGTGAATGCGCTGCAGTCCGGCGACATCGATTTCATGGAGAATCCGTCGTGGGATATTCTGCCGGTGCTTGCCGGCAACAAGGATCTCACGGTCAAGGCCCTGGACGAGATTGGATTCCAGACGGTCGGCCGGATGAACTTTCTGTATCCGCCCTTCGATAACTTGAAAGTTCGCCGCGCCGCGTTCCTGGCGATGAACCAGAAGGACGTTCTGGATGCGCTGGTCGGCAATCCCGCTTATTACAGGCTCTGTGGCGCGATCTTCATGTGTGACACGCCGCTCGCTACCGAGGTCGGATCGGAATCGCTGCTGAAGAAAAACGGCATGGCGGAAGCGAAGAAACTGCTCGCCGAATCCGGCTATGACGGCACGCCTGTGGTCGTCATGGCGCCCGGCGACGTCGTCACGCTGAAGGCGCAGCCGATCGTAGCTGCTCAATTGCTGCGCGATGCCGGCTTCAAGGTCGAAGTGCAGGCCACCGACTGGCAGACCGTGGTCACCCGGAGAGCCAGCCAGAAACCGCCGAAGGAGGGCGGCTGGAACATGTTCTTCACCAACTGGGCCGCTGCCGACGTCGCGAACCCCGTTGCAAGCCTGCCGGTCAGCGGCAAGGGCAAGAACGGTGGCTGGTTCGGCTGGCCGGAGGACGCGAAGCTCGAAGAGATGCGCGACGCTTACGCCCGCTCGGGCTCGCCGGACGAACAAAAGAAAATCGCCGCCGAACTTCAGGCGCGCGTGTTCGAGCAGGTGATCTATATTCCGCTCGGGCAGTACACCGCGCCGAGCGCGTGGCGGAAATCGCTGACCGGCGTGCTCGGCGGCCCGGCGACGCCGGTGTTCTGGAATATCGACAAGTCGGAGTGAGGACTAGCAGTGACCGCTGCGGAGCGATTCCAGCCCGTCGTTGAAAACCGGCGGGCCGCTCGGCCTGGGCGGCCGGGTAGACGAACGCACGTCCTTGAGCTGGTCGCGTTCGGGTGCCGCGTGTTGATTTGAACTCTCGTTGGCCATGTCGTCTGCTCCATTTGCTGCAGTACAACATCGATGGAGCCGTCAGGTTCCGCGCGCCGTATCGGTTTCATTTGTCAGAGTGGATGGGCTCCAACGTGTTGGAGCAGCAATTCGCTGACGCGCTCGGGCGCCTGGTCGGCCGCGAAATGGCCGACGCCCGGCAGCACCTCGAAACGGTAAGGTGCGGCGACGAAATCCTGTGTGCCCTCTGCGGCGATGCGGCCGACGGTGTCGTCGGCGTCGCCCCAGATGTACAGCGTCGGCACCTCGATCATGCCGAGCGGTCCGCGGATCGCACCGCGTGCGCGATACCACGACAGCGCTGCTTCCATCGCATCCTTGTTGCCGAGCACGCCGAGATGTTTTTCGATCGCCGCAGCCGGAACGCCATTCGCGGCCAGCCGCTCGCGCAGCCATTTGGCGTCGGCGGCCAGCACCGCGTCGGCCGCGTCGGGTTCGAGAAACGCCTTGTGATGCCGCGAGCGCTGTGCCTGATCGCCATCGGGCATTTGCAGCGCACGGTTGAAGGCGTTCGGATGCGGCCGCGACAGCACGGTGAGCGACTTAAGCCGCCGCGGGAAACGATCGGCCAGCGACCACGCGATGCTGCCGCCCCAGTCGTGGCCGACCAGATGGAAGCGCCGGTCGGCATGGCCGCACGCGGCCACGATCGCCATCGCATCGTCCATCAGCCGGTCGATGTGATAGTTGGCGGTGTCGCTGGTGTCCGGACGCGCGCCCGGCGAATAGCCGCGCTGGCTCGGTGCGATGGCGCGATACCCCGCAGCCGCAAGTGCGGCCACCTGCGCGTGCCAGCTGTGCATGGATTCGGCGAAGCCGTGCAGCAGCAGCACCAGCGGCGCGCCTGGGATGCCGGCGGTGAGGGCGTCGAAGGTCAGGGTGGGGGCGATGGTGATTTTTTCGAATTCGGACATGAGATGTGAATTTTTGAGGAGGACTCGCTTGGGCCAACTGTTGGTGCGGGCGGTGGGACTCGAACCCACACGACGTTGCCATCGAGGGATTTTAAGTCCCTTGCGTCTACCAGTTCCGCCACGTCCGCTTTGGTCGCCAGATCAGATACTTAGCGCGTTTTCCAGCGAAGTGGAATTGGCATCGTCCTGGAGAAGCGCGGCCCTTTCCTTAGGCGAGCGCGCGACGTAAGGCAAAGCCTCAATGCCGACACGCCCCGGTGCTTTACGCAGCTTCAATGTTGTTCATATACCAAGGGCCCATGACCGCTCGCGTTCCCGATCTGCGATCCCTATCGCGCGCTGCCGCTGCGACCCTGCCGCTGCTGCTTGCCGCCGGCGTTTGCGCTGGCCTCGGCGGCTGCGCGGACATGGGCGACAGTTTTGCCTCCAGCGCGTTTGTGGACCCTGCGCGATACGATAATTACGATTGCAAGCAGTTGGAGGGTGAACGCAAATCCATCGCCACCCGCACCGCCGAGCTGCAGGGACTGATGGCGAAGGCCGAGACCGGAACGGGCGGTTCGGTGATCTCCGAACTGGCGTATCGCAACGATTACATTTCCGCCCGGGCACAGGCTAAGCTGGCCGACGAAGTCTGGAAGCGCAACAAATGCGCAGCCGCCTCGCCCGCTGCGGCAATGCCACCCGCTCCAGTGGCGCCGGCGCCTGCAAAGGGTCAGGGTGCGTCGTCGCGTTCAGGCAGCGGCATTTACTAACGCACAAACGCCCGGCCGCCGGCGCGACGGGTTTCACGCGCGCCAGTCGTAGATCCAGTCCTGCCGCGCCAGCATGCGCTGCGGGCCGATGGCCCTGATGAACAGGTCGCGCGCCACGGCTGCCGCGCCGCTCAGATGATAGATCTTGCCGTTTCGCCGCGCGGCGCGCTGCACCCGCGCCACGCGCGCGCGGCGCAGGCCGGCGTAACGCGCTAGCGCCGGCGCTATCCCGGCGGCGCTCTCGCCTGTGCCTGCAAGGCACTTCGCCAGCACCGCGGCGTCTTCGATCGCCATCGCAGCACCCTGCGCGGCAAATGGCAGCGTGGCATGCGCAGCATCCCCCAGCAGCGTCATGGCGCCGCTGCTCCATGCGCCGCCGTCGGGAACGGTAAACAGCGCCCACTTCCGCCACTCATCGACGGCGCCGATCATCATGCGCGCCGGCCCCGGCCATCGCGACGAGGTGAACAGGTTCTTGATCTCCATGGCATCGCCCGGCGCGCTCCAGCCCGGCCTGTTCCATGTCCCCGGCAGTATCGCGACAATGTTGATCTGGCGTCCGCCCGAAATCGGATAGGCCACCAGATGCGCGTTGGATCCCATCCAGAGCTGCACCCGCTTCGAGGTATATTCGCGCGGCAATTGGGTGGCCTCGATGGTGCCGCGCCAGGCGATCAGTCCCGAGAATTGCGGCTTCACGTCGGGAAACAGATGATGCCGCACTGCGGACCACACGCCATCGGCGCCGATCAGCGCCAGCGCGGGTTCCTGCTGGCGCGTCATCCCGCTGCGCTGGCCGACGGTGAGACCCTTGGCATGGGTCACCACATCTTCGAACTGGCAGCCGAGCCGCAACTCGATATCGGGATTGTCGTTGACATGGGCTTGCAGCGCAGATTGCAGATCGGCGCGGTGCACCACCCAATACGGCGCGCCGGCGCGAAAGCTGGCGGCCTCGCCGAGCGGCAGGCGGGCGATTTCGCCGCCGCGGCGGGCGCTCAGGATGCTGATGGCCTCCAGCGCGACCGCGCGCGCGCCAAGCCGTTCCTGTAGTCCGAGTTCGACCAGGATGCGGCTGGCATTGGGCGACAGCTGCAGCCCGGCGCCGGCTTCCTCCAGGCGTTCAGCCTTCTCCAGAACGACGACGCGGAATCCTTTTGCGGCCAGCGCCAGCGCCGCCGTCAGTCCCCCGATCCCGGCACCAGCGACGACGATGGTGCGCGAGGCGGCCACGGTCGTGTCAGGCGACCTTGTCCTTCAGCACGCATTCCGGCGGCCGTGCCTCGCCGGCGGCAAGGTCCGCGGCATAGCGATACAGCGTCGAGCAATAGGGACAGATGATCTCGTTGTCGTTGCCGAGATCGAGGAAGACGTGCGGGTGATCGAACGGCGGATTGGCGCCGACGCACATGAATTCCTGCGAGCCGATCTCGATGACCGCGACGCCTGCATCATTGTGAAAGTGCGGAACCACGTGATCGGACATTTTAATTACCCCCAGTTCGCAATGGACGCGAGACGCAATCAACGAGCGCCGCACCACCACAACCCGCGCACCATAACGGCCGCGGGCGCCGATTCGGCAGAATGCTTGCGGGCTATTTGTTCATGCAAATTCGACACAATCTTGTCGTCTGGGAGAAGCCCTTCTTTCGTCGGGGCAGTTGTGTCTTAAAAACGGCACACCATCTCAAAGGTAGCGAAAAAGACAAGGTTTTGTGACATGTGGTTGCGGATCGGCGCAGCGATTACGGCGATGACGGGATGCGCGGTGGCGTGCGTCCTGCTGTGGCCGCACGCCCGCGATGCCGGCGCTATCCTCGTCGCGCAGGACGATCCGGTCCAACTTTCGGACCTGCAGCTTAATTCTGCCCTGCGGAATGATCCCGGACTGATCGCGCAGAACATCGAAGCGGCGCTGGCGGCCAACGATGCCGATCTGGCAAAGAGTTTTGTCGACGTGGCGGCCGCCAAAAACAGTCCGGTCTCCGAGGATTTGTTACGTCGGGTTGCCGACGCAGTGAGTGCGGAAAACTCTACATCCAGTTTCGCCGGGCGTTTCGTCACCGGCCTCGTAACCGGCAATGCCGACGATATCGCGAGCCTGTCCGGCACCGTGGCCGGCGATCTCTTTGTGTTCGGCGACATCAGGGACGTGGTGCGCGAAAGCAAACATCTGGCCATGGGCGAAGACACCGATCATTTGGTGCTGGGCCTCGCCGCCGCCGGGCTCGCGGTGACGGCGGCAACTTATATTTCGATCGGCGGCGCCGCACCGGTGCGCGCCGGCCTGACGCTGGTGAAGGATGCCCGCAAGGTCGGGCGGCTGGGCGAAGGGTTGACGCAATGGGCTGGCCGCTCCGCGCGCGAGATGGTCGACGCCCCGATGCTGCAGAACGCGGTCGCGACCGCATCGGTGACGCGGCCCGGCCAAACCATCGGCGCGATCAGGGCGGCGTTCAGCGCCGAAAAAGCCGGCGGACTGGTGCGCCTCGCCAAGGATGTCGGCCGCGTCGGCGAGAAGGCCGGCACCAGGGGCGCGCTGGAAACGCTGCGAATCGCCGAAGGCCCGAAAGATGTCGCGCGCGCCGCGCGGCTCGCGGAAACCAAGGGCGGCCAGACCCGCGCCATCCTGAAAATGCTCGGCCGCGGCGCGTTATTGCTGGCGGCGGGCGCGTTCAATCTGACGCTGTGGGTATTCGGCGCGCTGCTGGCGCTGTTCGGGTTTCTGTCGTCGATCAAGGCCGCCACCGAGCGGCTAACCATGTCGTATCTGCAGCGCAAGAAGGCCAGGCGGCTGCGCATGCTAACGGCGGCGCTCGCCCAACCCGCTATGGCCGGAGCCGTTGCGCACGGCTAAAGTCTCGGTCTGTTTTCTTCCCCAAAACGGAATTGATAAATGCCGAGCTTTCACAACGGCGCTGTTGAAATTGCCTATCTCGACGAAGGCGAGGGCGATCCGATCGTGCTCGTGCACGGTTTCGCGTCGACCAAGGGCGTCAATTGGGTCTATCCGAGATGGGTTTCCGATCTGAAGAAGAACGGCCGCCGCGTCATCGCGCTCGACCTCCGCGGCCACGGCGATTCCAGCAAGCTCTACGATTCCAAGGAGTACAGCATCGAAATCCTGGGTGACGATACGCTGGCGCTGATGGATCATCTGAAGCTCGAGCGCGCCGATATGATGGGCTATTCGCTGGGCGCACGGATAACTGCCTCTCTCGCGCGCGACCAGCCGAAGCGTCTGCGTTCGGCAATCTTCGGCGGTCTGGGAATAGGCCTGATCGAAGGCGGCGGCCCCGGCGAAAACATCGCGGAAGCGCTGGAAGCGCCATCGCTCGACGATGTGACCGATCCGGTGGGGCGCACCTTCCGCGCCTTCGCCGACCAGACCCGTTCCGACCGCCGCGCGCTCGCCGCCTGCCTGCGCGGTTCGCGGCGGCTGATGACCCGCGACGAGGCGGCTGGTATCGCGGTGCCGGTGCTGGTCGCGGTCGGAACGGTAGACGAAATCGCGGGCTCGGCCGGTGCACTGGGCAAGATCATTCCGGACTCACAGGTGCTCGACATTCCGAACCGCGACCATATGCGGGCGGTGGGAGACAAGGTCTACAAGACCGGCGTGCTGGAGTTTCTCTCCCGTCGTCCGTGATTATCGTTCGAGACGGGCTTGATTTGCCGGATTTGCCGACCACGTTGAACCAGCGCTTTTCAAGGCGGATGGGAAGTTCGTTTGGTTAAGAACCCGCGCGCCCTTCGATCCATCTGGTCAGGGTCCACCGGCTTAACCGGTGCGCGTTTTTGCCGGGTAGGCCACAGGACAGCCGTCCGCTTGTCGTGTTATGATACGGCCCGAAACGAAAGAATTTGCGAGAGCAGCATCATGGCCATTCATCAGATCAATCCACAGAACGCGAAACTGGCGGCGCTCGATCCGATCTGGGATCGCATCCGCACCGAGGCGGAAGACATTGTTCGCCGCGAGCCGGAACTGGCGTCGTTCATCTATTCGACTGTGCTGCATCACGAGCGTCTGGAAGACGCGGTGGTCCATCGCATCGCCGAGCGTCTCGATCATTCGGCGCTGTCGGGCGATCTGATCCGCCAGACCTATGACGAAGCGCTGCGCGACGAGCCCGACCTCGGCAACGCGTTCCGCGCCGACCTTGTCGCGGTGTTCGACCGCGATCCCGCGACCTCGCGCTTCATCGATCCCTTGCTTTACTTCAAAGGTTTTCACGCCATCCAAACCCATCGCCTTGCGCACTGGCTGCATCAAAAAGGCCGCAAGGATTTTGCATATTATCTGCAGAGCCGCGCGTCGGCGGTGTTCCAGACCGACATCAATCCCAACGCAAGGATCGGCCGCGGCATCTTCCTCGACCACGCCACCGGCCTTGTTGTCGGCGAGACCGCGGTGATCGACGACGACGTTTCGATCCTGCACGGCGTTACCCTCGGGGGGACCGGCAAGGAAAACGAGGACCGTCATCCGAAGATCCGAAGCGGTGTGATGATTGGCGCGGGTGCGAAGATTCTCGGCAATATCGAGGTCGGTCATTGCGCGCGCATCGCGGCGGGTTCCGTCGTGGTGAAGACGGTGCCGCACAACGTCACCGTGGCCGGCGTTCCGGCCAAGATCGTCGGCGAGGCCGGCTGCGCCGAGCCGTCGCGCACCATGGATCAGATGATCAACGCGATCGGACTTTGATTTCTGCCGTATAAATTGCGCGCGCGGTTTGTTACAAAGCCCTGGCCGCGCGCTTCAACGCGCATTAAACCTTCGCAAGAGCTCGATCGATTGGAGACGCCCGTGGACGTTCAGGAAGTCAGGAAACTCGACGCCTATCTCAAGCGTCTGTTCGGCAACCAGAAGATTCGCGTGGTGCCGCGGCCGAAAAAGGACGATTCGGCGGAGGTCTATATCGGCGAGGAATTCATCGGCGTGCTGTTCGTCGATGACGAGGATGACGACCGCTCGTTCCAGTTCCAGATGGCGATCCTCGAGGAGGACCTCGTCGATCAGGGGTGATTGCGTCGTCCTCGCAAAGGCGGGGACCCATACCCTCCGTCGTCCGTGATGCGGAAGATATCGGCCGCCCGCGGAAGCAACTTGTCAAACAATAGCCGCCGGTGGCTATGGGTCCCCGTCTGTGCGGGGACGACACCGACAATGTTGCCATCGCTTCCCGAAGTGACTCGACTTACCCGCGCGGACCGCGCAACTGCGCGGTCAGCCGGTCCATCGCGCCCGCTATGTCGCGCCATTGCGCAAGCCAGCTCCTCGGAAAACGGAACGTCAGATCGGCGCCGTCGATGCGGCGTTCGCTGAGGCACGTGCCCGGTGTCGCGGCGTCACGCGTACACCGCGTCACCATGGCCGGCGCGTTCGACAGGAACATATCTTCGTTGCTGTACGGCGTGCCGTCGCGGAACGCGCGCAGGGTCAGGCCATCCTCCCCAGGCACAGAAGCTTTCTCGAGGTAGCGCGGATAGATGGTGCGCAGGCGGATATCCGGCGCCAGCGAGTCATGATGCGCCGAGATCGACAGGAACAGGCGGTCGATCGGCGGCACGGCTTCTTCCGACGCTTCCGCGCCGGCATGCTTCGGCCCACCCGCCGCCTCGAGCGAGGGCCAGGCAAAGCTTAGATCGACGCGCTCCTGTGGCCCGGAATGCCGCTGCACTTTCCTGCGCACGGCCTGGGTCGGCACATTGAACAGCGTCGCTCCCACGCTGACCGGCAATCGCGCGGGATCGCTGGATTTATCCGGCTCCCAGGTCGGCCACAACAAATAGCCGACCAGCACGATCCCGCTCGTGGCGAGTGCGCATCCCAGCATGATCGGCAGCCAATGGCCGCGGTGCCGCCGGCGCAAGCGGCGTGTATTGAGTTGGGCTGACGAAAGCAGGGTCATGCGGATGTGATCATGGCGGCAGGAATTTCCGGAAGCGATCAGCCGAATCACCACCGAATATGCCACGCACCGCAGAACTTCCGCACGATTTTGCATGCCGGTTCCGGCCGGTGCTGTTAACCTTTTCTTAAGGATGATGTGGCGGACGGCGCTGCATTTTGCGAAGGCTAGCGGGTTCTCGGTGTGGTGCGTGAGATCCCAGATGTCGCCGGATGCGTTGAATTCGCTGTTCTCTCTTCTGATCGGCTTTGCCCTCGCGGGGGCGCTCGCCAGCGGATACCAGGCCTTTCTGCTGCGTCCGGCCGGCTTCGGCCTGTTGCAGGAGGGCGCGGCGCCGAAGACTTTCGCGGCGGTACCGTTCCTGGTTTTCGCCGCACCCTTTATCATCATGCGCAATACGCTTCGTGGGCAGCGGACCGAACGCCGCCGTTTCGAATTCGTGATGATGGCAACGGTGCTGTCGGGGTTCTGGAGCCTGATGTCCGGGACCTTCGTGGTGATGACGCTGCGGGCGGCGGGATTGCTGGCCTGAGCGCAATCATGGCAATGTCTCCCGTGAACCGGAGACCGACATGGCCATTTACCAACTCGACGGGCAGGGCCCCGAACTTCCCGCGGACGGAAACTACTTCATCGCCGATACCGCCATGGTGATCGGCAAGGTCCGTTTGCTGAGCTCGGCGAGCGTCTGGTTCGGCGCGGTGCTGCGCGGCGACAATGAGTGGATCGAGATCGGTGAAAATTCCAACGTGCAGGACAACTCGACCTGCCACACCGATATGGGTTTTCCGCTGACGATCGGAAAAAACTGCACCGTCGGCCATAATGTCGTCCTGCACGGCTGCACCATCGAGGACGGCGCGCTGGTCGGCATGGGATCGATCGTGATGAACGGCGCGCGGATCGGCCGCGGCAGCATTGTCGGCGCAGGCGCAGTGATCACCGAAGGAAAACAATTTCCGGAGCATTCGCTCATATTGGGCGCGCCGGCGCGGGTGATCCGCACCCTGGAGCCGGCGCAGGTCGCGGCGATGGGAAGTGCCGCGAAATTCTATGTCAATAACGGCCCGCGTTTCAAAAAAGGCCTGAAGAAGATCGGCTGACGCCTTTACTTCCCTTCGGACTCGTTGGCCTCGGCCTCTCCCGCCGTCCGCTCGTGCCCCGCACTCCACAGCGAATGCTCCTCGGAACCGTCCTGGTACGGATTGGCTTCGGCGGGAATGTTTTTTCGCGCGGCACGCTGGCCTTCTTCGAATGGATCGGGATCGGCTGTCATTTTCCTGGTTTCCTTGATGAACCTGTCGTCGCCTTGGCCGGCGCTTTTTTCGATACGCTCGCGCTCTTGCGAAGCGCGTCCTTCAAATCGATCGGCACGCCGTGTTTCTTCAACAGGTCGGCGAAGGCTTCGTCGGCAAGCTCCTGCATGGTCGCCATCCGGCCGCGTCCGAGCTGCGTCAGCTTGTCGAAGGTGTCGTCATCGAAGGCGATCAGCTTGCGCACCGCATGCAGCTCCAAGGGCATCGATCAGCTACGCAGTATAGCTCCAGGCGCGGCGCACCAATCAATCGCCGTGGATGAAAGTTGTTCCAACCGGCAACATGGCGGCGAAGATGAACACAGCCGAGTCTTTTAGCGATCGCGTGAGACGATTATTCCCTCGAATCTGAACGGGAAGTTGGAAAAATTCTCGCCGCGGCGTCATCAATTTACGCTGAAAGCGCAACAATCCGCCGCGAAATGAGTCATAATCTCCGGGTGCGATACTCTTTACGGAGGTTGGTCATGTTGCGGAAAACAGTTCTGGCGTTACTGGCGGCAGTGATGGTGACGGCGGTAGGCTTGGCGACGGCGCCGGAAGCGTCGGCGCGCGGCGGCTTTGGCGGAGGTGGCTTCCACGGCGGTGGTTTCCACGGCGGATTTGGCGGCGGCGGTTTCCGCAGTGCAGGCTTCGCGGGCCCCGGCTGGCGTGGCGGCGGCTGGGGTGGTGGCTGGCGCGGCGGCGGTTGGGGTGGCGGCTGGCGCGGTGCCGGCTGGGGATGGCGGCGACCGGCGTTTGTCGCCGCCGGTGTTGGCCTGGGTCTCGGTCTCGCCGGCGCCGGTTGGGGTTGGGGTTCTCCCTATAGCTACGCGTCGTATTATGGAGACGGTGGCTGCTATCTGGTTGGGCGGCGCGTTTGGACCGGTTGGGGTTGGCGCCTGGTGCCTGTTCAGGTCTGCGGCTACTAACGCGCGATATTCCGTGGCCTCGGCGTGACCAGGCGCTGAGGCCGCGACTTAGTCGACTGTCGGCTGTTGGTACGGCGATTGCATTATTCGGATGATGCTGACGACGCTCACCGCTCCGGATTTGACATGGCTGTTTCTGGCCGTGGTGGTTTCGTTGTTGGCCGTGGCGGTCTGGGCTTTTTGGGAAATCGAACAACGCGCGCAACGGCATCGCAAAGGCGGTCGTTTCGGATAGACCCTTCGCCCGCAAGCTGGTCGGACGTGTGGCGTCGCCGCCGCGCGCCGAACCAGGAAAGCGGGATTGGTGCTCAGCCCAGCATCCTGTATTTCCTGAACCAGGCGTGCATCTGCTTGCGAGGATACGACATGGAGCGCCGGCCGGGCGCGAAGGCGCTCGCGGTATTGCACCGCAAAAAAACAAGGCCGCCGGCGGAGTATGACGCCTTGCGACCTTGTCATGCCCCGGTTCTTCAAATCGGCTCGCGCCGCCCGGTAAATGCATCCTGCACCGGACGCGCGGGATCAAATGTGAAGTAGTTCACATTTCGCCAAAAAGTTGCGGTCAGCCTTTGGCGGAGGCTGGCCGCGCCCATTTCAAGGCTCATTCCAGCCGCGCCGCCGTCAGCAATAGCCGTAAAAACCGGAGGCATGGGGGCAGGCGGCTGAAATTCCAGTACAGCGAATTGCCTTAATAGCGAAGCGGCGGCGTAGGTCCGGTAAACATAGGCCGGCGCCCTGATAAGGCGGAAGGTCGGCAAAGATCGCTCCAAGCCGGCTTTGGGCCGGCAGGTCGGCAGCGTCGGCGGACATTCCGGCCGCGGCCGATGGCGGAGACGGCCAGCGTTATCCTGCGCAACATTGCCCTGCTCCCGATTGATTCGGAAATTCTATCGCAGAGCCCTTGGCAAGCCTTAACGCCGCCCGGCGGGATTGCAGCCGTTCGGCGCTATTGGCGGACGCCCCAAAAAGTTGCGGCCAGCCCTGGGGGGAACTGCCGCGCCGAATATTCGTCAGCAAGCACCGTAATTGTTGCTAATCGCGCCGGCACCGGCGTTATTGATGTGGGGACTGCCGGTGCTCCACGCGTTCGGTCCGCAGACCAGCGACGATGAATAGTTGATCACGCCGCTGTACGAGGTCGGCGTGCCAAAGCGATTGCCCAGATCATCGGGTTGGTGATGTTGGGGCCAAACTCGATGAGCACGGCAACTCCGCCCACGGTCGTCGATTGTATCTGCGTGGTCTCGACGATGGGATTGTCGATCGCGCAGAGCGACCCCGAGAAATAGACGATCCTGCCGGTCGAGGTGTTAGGAAACTGCTGTTCGAGTTCGGACGTGGTAATTCGCGGAGCCACCGCGCAGTCGAGCTGAAGCGCGCCGCCGCGGCCGGTGATGTTGCTGCGGCTGACCACCAGATTGCCGGCGCCGGGGACCTGCGATCCCGAAATCGCGATATTCTCGCCGGTGATGATCATATTGTCGAACAGGATGGTGTCGCCGACATATTCGAGCCGGACCCCTCCGCTGATAATGCCGTTGCGGAAGCTCACCTTCACAAAGCCGCCGTTGGCGTTGCCGGGCAGGTTGGAAAAGCGAACCGCGTATTTTTGTAGGCCGCCGGCAATCGACATCAGGACATTGTCGAAATTGATGCTTTCGAGCGTCGTGACAGCGGAGGAGGTGGAGGAGAACTGCACGAGATCGCCCGACGCGCCTTGTGCGGCGATCGTCATGTTGGAGAAATTATAACCGATGGTGAAGGGAGTACTCGGCAGCGGCTGAATGAAAAGCATCGTCCGCGTGCTTGGAGCCGAGGCATCGAACACCAAGCCGCTGTTGAAACCCGTGCCAAGCATGTTGATCGGTATGGTTCGTGTCAGCGCCGCGGTACCGGACCCCTTGATGATGCACACGACGTTGTTGCCGAAGAATAGCGTCCCGCCGTCGGGGGTGGCATTGATGGCGGCCTGGACGGTCGCGGTGTCGTCAGTCGAACCTGCGCCGCAGGCCGACGGGTTGAAATCACGCGGCGAGACATATCCGGGCGTTTGGGCATTCGCCGAACCGGCGAACAGCAATCCGAGAATCAAGACCGAGACAAACGGAAACTTCATGACCGGCACTCCCGTCCAATAAAGCTTGGGATTGCAATTAGACCTGCCGGTTTGGCGCAGTCAACCCAGAGATGATCGGAACAAAAAGTTCCACGTATGGAGGTGCGCACTTCCTGCCCCGTTGTGCTGAGGCCGCTTTCGTAAACCTCATTCCGGCATTCGTTTGTCGCCAAAAAGTTGCGGCCAGCCTTGGGGGAGGCTGGCCGCGCGCGATCCGGTCTGGGACGGGGAGGGGTGGGGATGTGACCGGGTCGCGGGTCTCCTTATTCTGTTCGTGCTCAGTGTTCGCGGGCGCTGGCCGTGGCAACCGCCGGACGGCTGTCGCCCAGCGAGACCCAGACGTTGGGATCGCCCTGCGACTGACGTTTGACAAAGCGGTAGCCGGTCTCGGTCCAGGCCACGACGTTTTCGTTCTGATTGTCGAGGATGAACTCGCCCTTGTCGCTCTTCACGGTCAGTACGGCGTGGCCTTCGCCCTTCTTGTCGCGCACCACCGTGATCAGCAGCGCCTCGCGCGGCCATCCGGCATCGATCAGCATCTTGCGCTTCAACAGCACGTAGTCCTCGCAGTCGCCGTAGCCGTCCGTCGGCAACGACCATTTCTCGATCACGCCCCAATGATCCATGTCGGTCATCGGCTTGATGGTTTCGTTGACCCAGCGGTTGACCCGCAACAGGTCTTTCCACGCGGTCTGCGTCATCACGATATCGCGCGGCTGTGTCGCGCCGCCGCGGCAATCGCCGGGATTGTCGGCGCAGAATTCGACCCAGCCGATCGGCGAACGCGTGTTGTCGCCAAGGCTCGCATAAAGAACTCGCTCGTCTCCGGCTTGCGCCGGCGCAGTCATTCCCAACAGGACGGCTGCGAAAGCCAGTCCCATCCCCTGTCCCCTGATGCCCATTGTGGCCCCCGTTTCTTGTTGGGACCACATTGCGCACAAAGGTTTTGCGCCGCCGCTAAGTCGGGCAAGTACAATTGAATTTAATACTGTTAAATACTTCGGATAATTCGATCTAGTCTTGAATCAAATTCGACTAAAATTTGAAACAACTGCAATTGATTCAAATTTTAGTCATTTGCGCGCAAGCCCTGTCAAACCGGGAGTTTCGAACAGGAAACACAGGGCGTTGCCGTGCGGCAAGCGGCGCGAAACGGCCGAAGGCGGCATCCGGCCATGCGGAGTCCGCCTTCGAAGCTTGCAAAAGCAGGGGATTGGCGCGCGCGGCTGTTTACCGGGCGGTGACGCTATCTTCCAGCGTCTCGGCCAGCTGCTCGTGGACGAACTCCAGTGCAAAGCCTTCCTCGAGGTTTCGCACCACCCGGGCCTGCACCTTGCCAAGCAAGACCAGCGACTTCAGCGGCGGCCGGTTTTCCGCGGCGATGGCCGCACCCGACAGCGACATGTCGATGATCCGGCAGGTCATCTTGCTGCCGTCCTCGAGCGTGAGGATGGAAATCGGGTTGCGCGGCACGATACGGTCGTGGCGGCGGTCTTCCGGCAGATTGAGAATATCGCGGTTGGCGAGCCAGGTCAGCTGCGCCGCCAGCTTGTCGCGTTTGCGCGCGGTGGCGCCGACGCTCATGGCAAAGCCGTTGTCGATGATGCGGGTGATCTTGCCCTCGACCCGGCCGATATGGTCGAGATAGGCGATCACGCGGTCGCCGACATTGCCGATCCCGGGCGCCAGCAGCGCCAGCCCTCCGGGCGACATGTTGATGATCTGGCAGGGGAATTCGCGCCTGTCCGGCAGCATGTAGCGGCCGAGCAGATGCACCTTGACGCGCTGAAACCGCCGCCGTTCCTCGGCAGCCGGAAGGATCGATTTCTTGTGCGCCAACGCCATTTTCGCCACCCGACAACCGGCCGACCGGTGTCGATAAACCCTACGGCCAGCAAGGTTAACGATGCGTTAGCGCGGGTTGCATGATCGGTAGGCGTTCGCCATGCATAAGGGCCGGAGGGAACAATGCGGCGATCGGCAAGGCGGCATACTACCGCCAGGCCGAAAATGCCTGATCCAAATCGGGGCTCACTGCAGCGGTGCCGATGACGATGCCTTGAAACCGCCAGCGGCGCAGCGGCAATGCGAAGACATTGGCATCGGTCGCCGTCTCACATAACGTTTCGCTGGTCACAAACCGAGTTCAACAAACAACAAGAAACATCAGGGGAACCCCATGGACCAGATCCGCGTATGCACCTACGACGGCCCCGGCGCGCAGCCGGTCATTCGCGAGGTGGCATGGCCGAAAATCCCCAGCAAGGCGGCGCTGATCAAGGTCGGTGCCTGCGGCGTGTGCGGCACCGATCTGCATATCCTCAAAGGGCACTGGCCGAAGCAGTTGCCATGGCCGTTTACGCTGGGTCATGAGATCGGCGGCGTGCTGGTCGAGGTCGGCTCGGAATTCACCGAAGATTTCATGAGCAAGAAGCTCACCGTCGGATCGAAGGTGATGATCCCGCCGCTGATGCCGTGCGGGCATTGCTATTACTGCATTCACTATCCGCTGAGCGCCAACAAGTGCCTGACGCCGGTGTATTACGGACGCTATCTGGGGTTCGACAAGGCGCCGCACCTGTGGGGCGGCTGGTCCGAATATGTCTATGTCGACCTCGACATGCTGCCGGGCACCAAGATCTACAAATTGCCCGACGACATGTCGCTGCGGCTCGGCGCGCTGTCGGAGCCGCTGACGTCCTGCATCCGCGCCTTCAACCGCGCCAGCCGCGCCGGCGGATTCACCTGGGGCGACACCGTGGTGATCCAGGGCTCCGGCCCGATCGGAATTCTGGCGGTCGCTGCAGCACAGGAGATGGGCGCGGGGCGGGTGATTTGCGTCGGCGCGCCGGAGACGCCGCGGCTTGCGCTGGCGCGAAAATTCGGCGCGGAAGCGACCGTGAATATCGAGGAAGTCAAAACGCCGGAGGCGCGCATTAAGGCGGTGCGCGACATCGTCGGCGGCTTCGGTGCCGACCTTGTGATGGATTGCTCGGGCCATCCGAGCGCCGGGCCTGAGGGAATCGAAATGCTGCGCGACGGCGGCACCTATGTCGAAATGGGGCAGTTCACCGACGCCGGCTCGATCAATACCTCGTGGCACCGCATCTGTACCAAGGATCTCAACGTTCTGGGTTCGTGGGGTTTCACCGGCAACGACCTGCCGCTCGGCGTCGACATGCTCTATCGCACCCGCGGCAAATATCCGTGGCTGGAGATGCAGACGATCTATCCGTTTACCGAGGAAGGCATCGGCCGCGCCGTATCAGACGCGATGGCGATGAAGACGGTGAAATCGACCATCGTGCCGTGGCCGGAACTGGCGGAGTAACTCAAACGCCGTCATTTCCGGGATGCGTGCGAAGCACGCAGATCCGAATCCGGAAGTCGGAGCGGCTGGCTGGATTCCGGGTTCGCGCGAAGAGCGCGCCCCGGAATGACGCGACGATTTCAGCGCAGCCCCTCATAAACCATGAGGCCGCGCGCCACCGCCAGTTTGCGCAGTGCGCGCGAGCCGAAATTTTGCGGCTGATGGCCGAGATAGCGCCACGAGGTGAGGTTGAAATTGCCGAGTGCGCCATGCCCGCCTTCGAACGGCGCCAATAGGCCGGTCAGGCTCAACGGCGCATGCGCGCGGTTGTTGAACGGCAGCAGCAGCAATTCCAGATGCGCGGGTGAACCGTCTTCGGCTGTCGCGGTGATGCCGGCGACGGTGGCCAGCATTTCCTCGGCCACCACGCCGACGATGTCCTCGATGTCGCGGCGGCTGCCAGGCGTGAACAGGGCTGAAAAGCTCTGCCCCTTCTGATCGCAGCCGAGCAGCGCACAGACCCTGGTTCCGGCGACGCGAAACGGATAGCCGGCCGATGGATCGTAGGACAGCACGAAAATATCGCCGAGCAGTTCGCGCACGGCGCCAGGCTCGATCTCGCTGCGGTCGGGTGCGCGGGCGGAGCCACGCTTCTCGTCCCAATATGCGAAAAATTCCCGGCTCGACGGATGCTTCATTTAAGAACCCTGATCCGCACACGAACGTGAAAGGACACATCTGTCCCGCTTTCACGCATCGCACGCGCCCCTGTTTGTTGTGCAGGAGAGGTCTTGCAGCGTCCATGCCGCAGGTGGTTTTGGGCCGGTTTTGCGGGAGGTTTGAGAAATTAACGTTAAGTTAACTATTTGGTTGGCGCTGGGCGCCGAACGGATAGAGTGCGCGCCTTACCTCGCTGGTTTTCTCCAGGGGCCGGCGAGGGATACAGGCGGCGTCAAACAGTTTGGTCATCGCGCGGGGAGGGGTGGGGACGTCACCTTAAGGTCCGCGCGCGAAAGGTCGGCATCGACAGAGGGAGGCTTCTCAGGCCTCCCTTTTTCGTATGCGTCCGCCGTGGCTTGCAATGCTCCGGCCGTTCGATAGCCTGCGTGACGCAAAAACAAGAAAAAGTGCGGAGGAATCGATGGTCGGAAAACACGGCGTCGCGGCAATCAGTGGCGCAATACTGCTGCTCGCCGCGCTGGCAGCGCGCGCGGAGGACGGGCCGCGCTTTCCCCAGCCCAGCATGGAGCAGCTCAATCCGGAACAACAGGCGGTCGCGGCGGAAGTGCTGAAGCAGTCCAGCGCCGGACTTGGCGGTCCCTATGGCATGCTGATCAAAAGCCCGGAGCTTCTGAAGCGCTATCTGTTGATGACCGAATATTTGCGCCAGAAGACCTCGCTGCCGCGCCATCTCAATGAAATGGCGATCCTTCTGGAGGCGCGGATATGGGACGCCCAATACGAGTGGTGGGCGCACGAACCGCTGGCACGCAAAGCGGGGCTGTCGGACGCGATCATCAACGACATCCGCAATGGCAAGCGCCCCGGATCGATGCAGACCGACGAGGCGGTTGTCTATGACGTGGTCACCGAACTGTTGAACAAGCGGCAATTGTCGGACGACACCTTCGGCCGCGCGAAGCAAATCCTTGGCGAGCAGCAGGTGGTGGATCTGGTCGCCGTCGCCGGATTCTACGTCATGGTCTCGGCTGTCGTCATCGCCGGGCGGGTCGCGATACCGAACGGCGGCCCGACGCCGATGCCGGTGCTGGTCAAGTGACGGGCGCGAGATAGCACATGCTGGGACGCAGGATCGGGCTGGGAATCGTAGGCTCCGGCCGCATCGGCACGTTGCGCGCCCGGCTGGCAGCGGGGCATTCGGCGGTCGGCGGCATCAGTGTGTCCGATCTCGATCCGGCGAACGCGGCGAAGCTCGCATCGCTGGTCGGCGCGCGCAGCCATGGCAGTGATAATCTCGCGGTGATCGAGGATCCCGACGTCAGCGCCGTGATCGTCTCCACCAGCGAAGGCGAACATATGGCGCCGATGTTAGCTGCGATCGAGCGCGGCAAAGCCGTGCTGGTGGAGAAGCCGATCGCGCTGACGGTGCGGGAAGCCGACCAGGTGCTGGAGGCGCTGGCAAAATTCGGCGGCGATGTGCGGGTGGGATACAGCCGTCGCTACAAGGAGCGCTACCAGATCGCCAAGGAGCAGGTGATCAAGGGGCGCGTCGGCACGCTGACCGGGGGGGCGGCGCGGGTATTCAATTCGCGCTCGCAGGCGCTGGCCATGATGGCACGCAATCCGCATGGGACGCCGGTGGTGGACGCACTGACCTATTACGTCGACCTGATGAACTGGTTGTTCGAAGGCCGGAAGATCGTGGAAATCTATGCGCGCGGACAGACCGGGGTGTTGAAAGCCGCCGGCCACGACGTTCCCGATGTCAGCTATGCGGTACTGACCTACGATGACGGCGCGGTGGTCAATCTTGGCGTCAGCTACGCGCTGCCGGAGAAATATCCCGCGCTCGGGCACGCTGCGCGTGTGGAGGTGCTGGGCACGGGCGGCGTGATGATCCTCGACGACGATCACACCGATCAGATCATGTACAGCGAGACCGGCGTGCCGCACGTCTATCTGCCGGATCACAACGTCAACATGGTGTTTCTGCAAAGCGGGACGCCCGGCGACTGGGCACTGGGAGAATTCTGGGGCCCAATCGCCAACGAGACCCGGGCCTGGCTCGATCATCTCGCTACGGGTCGTCCCTGCACATTGGCGACGCCGGAAGACGCCCGCGCCACGCTGGAGGCGACGCTAGCGATCGAGCATTCGATGCGGATCGGTTCGGCGGTCACGCTGCCGTTGCAGGCGGGATAATCAGACCGCCGGCAGGCGGCGCGTGAGAAGGAGAGTTCGACATGACCGACCGAAGTCTGCTCACACGGCGCGCGGTGCTCGGCAGCGGCGCGGTCGCGATCGGCGCTGCAGCATTCGTGCGACCGGCGTTCGCAGCCGGATATCCGGATCGCCCCGTCCGCATTATCGCGCCCTTCGCGGCAGGTGGCCCAAGCGATCTGCTGGCCCGGCTGCTGAGCGTCAAGCTGGGCGAGTCGCTCGGCGGCTCCTTCTATGTCGAGAACCGGGCCGGCGCCGGCAGCAATATCGGCACCTCGGCCGCCGCCCACGCTACGCCGGACGGCACCACGCTGCTGCTGACCTCCAGCGCGTTCGTGTTGAATCCCGGGCTCTACAAGCAGGTGCCATACGACCCGGTGAAGGATTTCGAGCCGATCGCTGAACTCGTGACATCGCCCAACGTGTTCATCGCAACTCCGGCATCCGGAATCGCCTCGATGGCGGAATTGGTCGCGCTGGCCAAGGCAAAGCCCGACACGCTCAACTACGCCAGCGCCGGCATCGGGACTACGCCACATCTCGCCGGAGAATGGCTGAAATCCATCACCGGCATCGGCATGACCCATGTGCCGTTCGCCGGAGCCGGACCGGCATTGCAGGCGATCCTGTCCGGCACGGTTCCGGTCGCATGCGCGTCGCTGCCGGGTGCGCATCCGCTGATCCTGAACCGCGATGTGCGCGCGCTCGCGGTCACGGGGCCGGAACGCTGGTACGATCTGCCGGATGTGCCCACGATGGTCGAGTTGGATTACAAGGATTTCCTGTCCGACACGTTTCACGCCGTGTTGGCTCCGAGCGGAACGCCGCCGGATATTGTCGCGCGTCTGGCCGCGGTATTGCTGGAGGCGGTTCGCCAGCCGGCCTTCCATGAACATTTGCGCTCGCTTGGCTTCGAGGTGATCGGTAATGGGCCGGACGGCCTGCGTCGGCGGATCGAAATTGAGCTGACGCGCTATCGCGACCTGATCGTCACGGCGCGAATCGAACGCGTCTAGGGCCGCAAAACACCGGCCGCTTTTCCTTGCGCGGATGCGCGCGACGGGGTGTGCTGCGGCTGGGGATCGGACCATGCTCTCTCCATCGCGGAAAAAGCGCGCGCGACGATCGGTTCCTGCCGCCGCGATTTCAGGCAGGCTAGACTGAGATCGCAGGTAATCGACACGCCGTCGGCAATGACGAAATTGCGCTTGCCGCCCCTGCGGTCGAGGAGAGGCTTGCGGGCAAGGCTGAGACCGATGCCGGATTCGACGAAGTCGATCATCGCCTCCTCCTGATCGGTCTGCGCAACGCGTTTCGGCACGATCCCGAAAGGGCGGAAAATATCATCGAGCAGACGCCGATGCGCGGACGGCGAGGGCGTCGCGAGCCAGGGCAAGTCCACAAGGTCCCGCCAGCCTTTCCCCGCAACTCGATCGGCCCACGGAAGGGGAGCGATGACATGATAGGTAAAGCGCATCAGCGGCGCGAACTGGAACATGCCGGAATGGCTTTCGCGTTCGGGCAAGGTTGGAGCCGAAGACAGCGTTCGCTCAGGCGTCGCATCGATATAAAATCCGACGTCGAGTTCATGTCTGCCGATTTGCGCCAGCACGTCGTCGGTCATGCCATGGCGAAGAAAGACCTCGACCCGGGGCGATGAGGCGGTCAATTCCCTGATAAAAATCCCGAGGCGGGTGAATTCGGGATCGAGGATCGTGCCAACGCGGAGCGTTTCGCGCAGAACATCTTTCAGAGAGTCGGCGGCGGCTCTGAAACTCGAGAGGCCTGACAGCGCATTTTGGGCGTGGGGCAGCAGAACGGCACCGGCCTCGGTCAATGTGAGGCCGCCGGGCACTCGATTGAACAGCAAAAGCCCGGCGCTCTCTTCGAGCCCCTTCAGTTGCAGACTGACCGCCGGCTGACTGAGGTGCAAGGAGGCTGCCGCGCGCGAAACGCTGCCTTCACGGGCGACCGCGACAAAGCAGCGCAACGCCTGGGTATGCGGGAGATCGGTCATTTGGAAACCTTATACCTGATTTCCAATAACTCATTAGACAGAAATGACTATTGCAGGTCACTCTTTGTCACTGGCGAAACCTTGCGTTGCTATGAGTTGGAATAAACGGTAGCGAATTCACTGCATTTCGCACACCGCAGGGAGAAAGCGCCGGATGTCGCCGTGGTCCAAAGTGGAAACCTTACAAGGGTTTACAGGCGTTTTTACGACGGCGGCTGCAACCGGGTTCTTCATTCTAATAACGGCCCCCTTGGCGCCGGCCTATGCCGAAACCTTTCCGGAGCGGCCGATTCAAATGGTGATTCCGGCCGGGCCTGGAAGCAGCACCGACACCATGATGCGCTCTCTGGCCAAGTTCGCGGCTCCCTTGCTGGGGCAGCCCGTTGTCATCTTCAACAGACCGGGAGCTAGCGGCACCATCGGCGTCGCCAACGTGACCCGCGCCTCGAATGACGGTTACACCGTCGGCGGCGTGTGGAGCGGCCCGATCACGATGGCGCCCCATGTCGCTACGCCGAGCTACACGCTGGGCGACTATCAGATCGTCGCCATGACGACGGAAGCGCCGGGTGTGTTGTGCGTCCAGCCGGATTTTCCCGCAGAAAACGCTGAGGAATTTCTCGCGCAACTGCGAAACAACCCCGACAAGTACACCTATGGAGCCGACGGCGTGGGCGGCTTCGTCCAGTTTGCGACTGGACGGATTTTCGAAGCCGCGGGCGTGCGTCAGCGCATCATTCCCTATTCGGGAGCGGATCAGACCGTAACCGCCTTCATCTCCGGAACGATTGATATCTACGGCGGTGCTATCGCCACCATCGTACCCTTCGTCGCGGAAGGAAAGGCGAAATGCCTGCTGCTGACTTCGTCGCGGAGATACGCGGCGTTGCCCGAGGTCCAGAGCCTGGCAGACATAAATCTCCCGCAGGCGCAGACGCTGTTGTGGCGCGGCATCATTGCGCCGCGTGACGTGCCCGCGGATCGGCTCGAAAAACTGCGCGCCGCGTTCTCCGAAGCCGCCATGAATCCGGAATTCAGAACCATCGCAGAGCGACGCGGCGAGGAGATTTGGAACATAAGTCCCGCTGACGCGGCCCAATACGTACAGGACGAATACACCGAGATGGAGCGGCTCGCAAAGCAGCTTCAACTGAAACAGAATTGACCTGGAACAATCGCATGCCGTTCGTTACGTCAACCGATGGCGCACCGCTGCACTACGCGGTCCACGACTATACCGATCGCTGGCGCGAGGCCGGCACCATCATCCTTGTTCACGGCTTCGCGCGCTCCGGAGAGTTCTGGTTTGCCATGGTTCCGTATCTTGCCCGGTCCTACCGCGTGATCTGTCCCGATCTGCGCGGGCTGGGCAAATCCCGGCCGCTGGCCGATCCTGCCGCGTCGATTTCCATGGCGGCTTACATCGACGACCTGGAGAGCATCGCGGATCATGCCGGCGCGAAGACATTTCACCTCGTGGGCGAATCCATCGGCGGCGCGATCACCTTGATTTTCGCGGCGGAGCGGCCAGACCGCGTGCGCACGCTCTCCGTTCTTGCGCCCGCCGTGTGGGCGAATGAGTGGATACGCAACGCGTATGCGGTGGGCTTTCCGAATTGGGAGGAAGCGATCCGCACGCTGGGCGTCGAAGGCTGGGCGCGCAAGTCAAACAGCCTCGCCCGGTTTCCCGCCGACTTCGATCCCGCCTTCATGGAATGGTACGCCAAAGAAGTCGGCAAGGCCGATGTCGAGGTGGTCGCGGCGATGGTCAGTTTTGCAGCGTTAGTCAACGCACAGCCCTATCTCGAACGGATAACCGCGCCCGTGCTCGCGCTATACCCGAGCGGCGGAAACATTGCGTCCGCCGAGCAGGAAGCGGCACTTCGCCAGAACATCAAGTCCGTGCGCGTGTCGCACCTGGACACGCCCTACCAAATGCTCGGGATGCTGCAACCCGCGGCCTGCGCCGGCCAAATCCTGAATTTCTCTTGTCTGCACGACGGCATTGTTTGTCACTAACAGGCGAAGACACATGACCATAGAATCCTCCGAACACCCGTTTCCATTCGAGGACAGTGATTCCGCCAGGACGGGCCGTCACCTTCTTTTTATGAAGGCGCTTTTTCAGATCGACGATCCCGAGCTCGAACAGGCTCTGGCAGTGATTCTAGACCGTCTTGCAATGGCCAGCCGGGCGTCCGGCAACGCTACGCCGCCTGCGTCAACCTGACGGCCCGGCGGCATCGCCGGTGTTTCCGCTTCGCGGCCGCCGGCCTTGCATTTTCCGTGTATCGCGTTCGCGGACTTCCGTGCGGTCGCCGACGTTGAAGTAACGTCACTGTGCGGAACATGACTTTTTTTTAACTTGTTGGCCCGCTCACGCTGGATACGTTCAGCGCCCAACGTGTGGGTGCAAGCAGATTTGTCCGGGACATCGCCCAATCGATTGTTCGGTGCCGTCCTTACCGCCGTGTTCGGAGGGCTGCTGATCTTGGCCGCAGCAACCACTCCGGCGTTTGCCTATCTCGATCCGGGCGCCGGCAGCATGCTGCTTCAGGGGATGCTGGCGGCTGTGGCCGGAAGCGTTTTTGTCCTGAAGCAATATTGGCGCCGAGTGGTTTCTGTTTTCAGGCGGAAACCCCGCCGCGACCAGACTGACGATATTGCGGGGTAAAGCTCCGTGGCCGCGTTCGAGCGAGATGCTGGATCATTCCGTGACCGGTCCGGAGAAATTTATTTTTCTCAAGGACGGATATTTCGCACCGTCAACAGAACCGCGGCGGCTGAATACGAGACGCTGCGCGGACGGTGTTTCTATGAACAGGCTGCGATCGCGGGCTTTTTGATCGGCGCGCGGGAAATCGACCTTTCGCTTTTCGGCAGCTGCACCGAAGCGGTCCGATATCTCATCGAACATCCACGCCTGGATTTCATCTCGTATCCCTACGAGTGGTCGTTCTCGCAGCTCAAGGCGGCCGCGTTGCTGCACCTTGATCTTCAGCTGTTCGCGCTGAACGCCGGCGTCGTGCTGTCCGATGCCAGCGCCTATAATGTGCAGTTCGTCGGTTCTCGTCCCATATTCATCGATCTTCTATCGTTCCGTTGCTACCGCGACGGCGAGTACTGGAGCGCACACGAACAGTTCTGCGAGCAATTTCTCAATCCTCTGTTGCTGAGGTCGATTTGCGGCGTTCCGCATAATGCATGGTACAGAGGCAACCTGAACGGGATCCCAGGCGCGGAATTGTCCCGTCTCATCCCTATAGGCAGGAAATTTTCCAAAAACGTCTTGTGGAATGTGATCTTGCCATCGCGCCTCCAGCGGGCCGCGAAAAGCAAGCATCTTCCGGCAACCGCGGGCGCAATGAAGAAGCTTCCGCAAGCTACCTACCGCCGGATGCTTGCAACGCTGCGACGCTATATCGACGGTTTGGAGCCTGCCGACAAGGAGCCGGGCGATTGGCAGGATTATGCTGAAAGCAACACCTACGCCGCGGATGAAGCCGAGCTGAAAAAGCTGGCGGTACTCCGGTTTGTCCGCGAGAGGCAGCCGGAATGCCTGTGGGATCTGGGTTGCAATACCGGCGCTTACGCCGAGGCAGCAATCGGCGCCGGCGCCCGGCGCGTGGTTGGATTCGACCGCGACCAGGCGTCGCTCGACAAAGCCTACCGGCGCGCGCGCGAACATTCGCTTCCCTTCACTCCGCTCTATCTGGACGCTGCGAATCCCAGTCCTGCGCAGGGATGGAATGGCGCCGAGCGCAAAGCTCTGCAGCACCGCGGCAATTGCGACGCACTTCTGGCGCTTGCCTTCATCCATCATCTCGCAATCGGCCGTAACGTGCCGCTCGATTGGGTGGTCGAATGGATAACCGGCTTGTCGCCTCGCGGATTGATCGAGTTCGTGCCCAAGGACGACCCCACGATCCGCAAGATGCTCGCGTTCCGGGAAGACATATTCCCGGACTATAGCGAATCCGCTTTCGAGAACGCGCTTCGTAAGCGCGCGCGAATTTGCCGCGTCGAGATGATCTCCAGTACGGGCAGGAAGATTTACGCGTATGAAAAAGCATAGCCGCATTGTGAACGGCGGCAGGCGCCAAACCGGGTTTGCAGTCATGGCTCTTGTCGCGGCCGGGTGCTGGCCCTTTGCGAATTTCATCAACGAAAACCGGGCGGCCTATTTCAATTTGCACTGGGCGCTGTTTTACGCCGCCGTGGTTGCGGGGCTTGCGGTTGCCGTTACGGCGATTTTGAGCGCCGTGACGAGAAGGCCGTTTTTCCGGATCGCCGCACTTGTGGCTGTGGTTGTCGTGCTATTTTTCTCTTACGGAACGATCAAGCAGTTATTGCCTTCCAGTTTCAGACCGTCCGTTATTTTTCTGGTTTGGGCCGGACTGGTTCTGCTCGCTTGTGCGCTGGTGTGGCGGGCATCGCGGTACCCAAAAGCACTCGGCGGGATATTCGCAGCACTTCTGGTGCTGTTTGCTCTGCCGGCCGCGGGGCTTCTGAAATACCTGCATAGCGGCCCGGCCGCCGCTTCCGCCGATCGGATGGAATTCCTTCACAGCATCGCGTTTCGCCAAAAGCCGAATGTGTATTTTATGATACTCGACGCTTACGGCCGGGCGGATACGCTGAAACAGGCGCTCGGTTTCGACAACGAAAGATTTCTCGGCGAACTCGAAAGGCTGGGATTTTTCATTCCTCGAAACAGCGTTTCCAACTATCCGGCGACAAATGCCTCTGTCGCAAGCATGTTGAGTCTCGACTATCCGGAGGCCGCCAGAAGACTAGACCCCGATCTCGCATCGTTCCGGCGAGAACTGCAGGGAGCCAATCCGGTCGTCGAAAAATTCAAGGCGGAAGGCTATAGATACATCCTGATGCCCGGAGGTATCTGGACCAAGATAAGCTGCGGCGGCGAAGAAGACCTGTGCCTTGAAAAGACGCGTCCACTGGAGATGGAACGGGCCCTGACGTCGCTTACCCCCATCCAGGTGCTCCCCGACGGCAACCTCTTTTCACGATGGCTTGCTCCGACAGCGGACGAATATCTCGAGCCAAATGATGTTTTCGGCCTGTTCGGCGGTCAGATGCGCTCGCTGCAACGCCCGTTCTTTATGATGCTGCATTTCGCGGGCATCCACGACAGGATTTATAACGAGGACTGTTCCAAGGGAACGCTGGGCAGCCCGGTGTTGTACGACAGCGCTTCCGTCAGCCGCTATAGCGCGAGCGTCAGTTGCACCAACCGGCAAGTGCTCGAACTCGCCGCACATATCGTGGCCGAAGACTCCGATGCGATCATCCTGTTAACGGGAGATCATGGACCCTATGTGAAACCACCGGGGATCCCGGTTCAGCCGGGGCAGGCGATCAGACCGTTTACCTGGGGCGCCAATACGCCGGAAGACTACCGGAACATGTTCGGAACAATGACCGCCCTTAAAATTCCGGCGTCGTGCCGCGGGCTTCTTTCGGACCACCACTACGCGGTCAACAACTTTCGCATCGTGTTCTCGTGTTTGGGGAATACTGGGATAAAATTACTCGAGGATAGAGCCTACTATTTCTACTACTACGACCGGCGCGTCGAACCGGTCCGCAGCGATCTGCTGCAATAGGCTGCTCGTCCCGGACGGGCGGGTTAGAGCCTGCCGGCGAAGGCGGTATCTCGCAAGTTTTCCGCGCCTGCGGCGATCCCGTGCTTGCGCGGCATGGCCAAGCCGCCTATTTGGGCGCATCGCTCAGCTGAGCCGCCTCACCTCAGGTCGTTGACCCCTTGGACTCCCCGCCAGACCTTGTCCCGGAAGCCCCGCGCGAACCGATCCTGACGCTGCCCGGCGCCTTGACCGCCTATGTCGTGTTGCTTGCCGTCATTCATCTGCGCGTGCTGTTGCCGCCGGATCTGGAATACTGGACCATTGAGGTGTTCGGTTTCATTCCGAAGCGCTACGATTCGACGCTGCTGGCGACGCCGTTTCCCGGCGGCTCCGGCGCGAAAGTCTGGTCCTTCGTGACCTATTCGCTGCTGCATGCCAATCTCAGCCACATCGGTTTCAACGTGCTGTGGCTGTTGCCGTTCGGAAGTGCCGTGGCGCGCCGTTTTGGCGCTGCGAGATTCTTTCTCTTCATGGCGGTGACCGCGATCGCCGGCGCGCTGGCACATTTGATCACCCATGAGCATGCCGTGGCGCCGATGATCGGCGCCTCCGCCTCGGTGTCCGGCGCGATGGCGGCTGCGATCCGCTTTGCCTTCGTGCAGGGCAGCTTCCTGTCGTTTCGCCGCGGCGATGCGGATGCGGCAGCGCAGGTGCCGGCGCTCTCGTTGGCGCGCGCGTTGCAAAATCCCCGTGTGCTCGGATTCCTCGCCGTCTGGTTCGGGGTCAACATCATCTTCGGGGTCGGATCGATCGCGATCGGCGCCGATGGCGCCAGCGTCGCATGGCAGGCGCATATCGGTGGCTTTTTCGCCGGTCTCGTGCTGTTTTCGCTGTTCGATCCGGTGCGGCGCCGTGGCGGCGATGCTGCGGTTGCGTCGTCCTCCGATGGTTCCGACTCTCATTGATCGCGCGCGGATTTGTTGGCCCTCGTACTTTCATTCGCCGTCCCTATATGTTCAGATAAGCGACGCTTGATCGCATCCAGGGAGGCGACAATGACGGTACGTGCAATTCTCGATACCAAGGGCCATTCCATCCTGAGCGTGGAGCCGGACGCGAAGCTGTCGGCCGCGGTGAAGATACTGTCGGAACGACGGATCGGCGCCGTGCTGGTCATGAGCAGCGGGCGTATCGAAGGCATTCTGTCGGAGCGCGATATCGTGCGCGTACTCGGCGAGCGCGGCGCGGCCGTGCTCGACGAACCGGTGAGCGCGGTGATGACGCGCAAGGTCGTCAGTTGCCGCGAGAAGGACACCGTCAGCTCGATCATGGAGCGGATGACGACGGGAAAATTCAGGCATCTGCCGGTGGTCGAGGACGACAAGGTGGTCGGTCTGATTTCAATCGGCGACATCGTCAAGTGGCGCGTCAAGGAATTCGAGAACGAGCAGGAAGCGCTGCAGAATTACATCAAGACGGCTTGACGTTTCCGTCATGCGCGGGCTTGACCCGCGCATCCATCATGCTTTGCAAGAGTCTTTCGAATTCGATGGATTGCCGGGTCAAGCCCGGCAATGACGAGGCTGCGAAAAAATCCTAAGGCTTCTTCTCCACCGCAGCACCAGGTTCGCCCTTTACCGGCGCGATCATCTCGATCGCCTCCTGGATCGATTCGATGGCGCGTTCGGCGGCGCGCATGCCGTGCGCGATCAGGTCGTCGGCGCGGTGGAAATCGAACCAGCCGATCTGGCCGACGCGCGGCGAGATCAGCATGTCCGGCGGATCGCCGGCGAGCCGCGCGCGGGTGATGCGGTCCTGCATGATGTTGAAGGCATCGACCATCACCGTCGAAATACCGGGCCGCGTGGCGCTGCCGAAAAACTCACGCTTCATGGTGCGCTCGGGCGAAAAGAACCGGCCGATGCCGCGCTTTGGCGCTACAACTTCGACAGCCGGCGCCGGCTCCGGCGCGCCGGGTCCCGGGCCGTGAGAAAAAATCGTCGTCGAGTGTGTAAACACGTCAGTCGACAGATTGGCGGCGATCACGATCTCGGCGCCAAGTGCCCGCGCGGCCGATACCGGCACCGGATTGACCAGCGCGCCATCCACCAGCCAGCGGTCGCCGACCAGAACCGGAGCGAAAATTCCTGGCAGTGCATAGGAAGCACGCATCGCCTCGACCAGGCGGCCATGGGTCAACCAGATCTCGTGACCGGTGCGAACCTCGGTCGCGACCGCCGCGAATTTCAGCGGCAATTCTTCAATCAGGGTCTTGCCCAGCGCCGCCTCGAGCTGGGCTGCCAGCTTGTCGCCGCCGATCAGGCCGGAGCCGTTGAGACGGATATCGAGATAGCCGAGAATATTCCGCGGCTGCAGGCTGCGCGCCCATTGCTCCAGCCTGTCGAGTTGTCCCGCGGCATAGGAGCCGCCGACCACAGCACCAATCGAGGTGCCGACCACCACATCGGGAACGATGCCGTGCGCGACCAGTGCCTTGACAATGCCGATATGCGCAAATCCGCGCGCCGCACCGCCGCCCAGAGCCAGCCCGATCACCGGCCGCCGGATGCTGCCGAGGCCGACCTTTTGGCGGCCGTTGGACCCGTTCTGGCCACGCCCGATCAGATTGTCCAGCACCGCAGCGTCTCCGTGGATGGCGCCTGAAGCCTATTCGCTGCGGCACGAGCTTGCCAGAACGCGCTGCAGGCATGGTTTATGCCGCCATCCGGTCTCGGCTTTGCGTCAGCCGGAATTATGACTGCTCTGCGAAACATTTCGACCTTTTGCCTCTCCAGGAAGGTAGGCCCCTGCGCGCGCCCGTTCGCAGGCTTGAATTTGCCGCGTTTTCAGTGAAAAGCATGCGCCATGACTGCATGGGGCCATATTGTACAAGGCTTTGGGACCGGACGAGTCAGGCGGGGCCGCCTGGGGCCGGCGCTTGCTGTCGTTCTGGCTTTGGCGATCCCGTCTGCGTCCTCGGCTCAGATGTTTACCGACCGCCCGCCGCCGATCCCTCCTAACTCGGTCCCGGACGTGCCTTCCGGCGGCGCCATCAACCTCGCGCCGCCTTCGGGTCCGGCATCGTCCCCCAATCTGCCGGCGCCATTGACCCAGCCTCCCGTCTCCGGCGTCACACCGCCGGTTGCCGCACCGTCGATTGCGTCGACGCCGGGGCAGGCCGTGCTGTCGCTGACGGCGCGCTACGGCAAGGACCTTCCCGTCGTCACCGGCGGCCTGGTGTGGCGCATTTTTTCCGACCGCCCCGATGAGAGCGGCACCTTCAAGTTGATCCGCGAGGAACGTGGCGCGACGCCGAACATCGTGCTGCCGCCGGGCAGCTATGTCGTCCATGTCACGCTCGGCCTGGTCAGCGCAGTACGGCCGGTCACCTTGAAGGCCGAGACCGACCGCGAGTCCTTCGTACTGCCGGCCGGTGGCCTGCGCATCGAAGGCCGCGTCGGCACCAGCAAGATTCCGCAGAACCAGATTTCATTCGCGATCTACAAGGGCAGCCAGTTCGAGGCCGCCGAGCGCGCCGCGCTGGTGCCGAGCGTCGCCGCCGGCGACGTGGTGCTGGTGCCGGAGGGGACCTACTACATCATCTCCAATTACGGCGATGCCAATTCGGTGGTGCGCTCGGATATCAGGGTGCAGGCCGGCAAGCTGACCGACGTCATCATCACCCATCGCGCCGCGGTGATCACGCTGAAGCTGGTCAGCGACAAGGGCGGCGAGGCATTGGCCAATACCGCATGGTCGGTGATCACGCCGGGCGGCGACGTCATCAAGGAATCGATCGGCGCGTTTCCCCGCGTGGTGTTGTCGGAAGGCGAGTATCGCGCCATCGCCAAGAACGAAGGCAAGGTTTTCGAGCGCCCGTTCAACGTCGTCAACGGCGTCGATGGCGAAATCGAGGTGGTGGCGCGGTAGCGCCGTGTCCCGGACGCGGTGCGGCATTCTTCATGCCTCCGCAGAGCCGGGACCGTACCAGCACCGGCGTTCGCGACGGCCCCGGCTCTGCAGCGCACCACGCCGCGAAGACGCGGCGCGTTGCGCTGCGTCCGGGGCACGAACGTCAAAACCTTGTCACGATATCCGACAGCGCGGGACGCGGCCGATCCTCATTCGGCTTCGACGGCGTACCGATGTGGATGAAGCCGGCGATTTTTTCATCCGCCTTCAGGCCCAATCCATCGAGCACGTCGCGATCGAACGCGAACCAGCCGGTCAGCCAGTTCGCGCCGTAGCCAAGGGCTGTGGCGGCGGTGACGATATTCATCGCGCTGGCGCCGGCCGACAGCTCCTGCTCCCACGGCGGCACCTTGGGATGCACCTTCGTAAAACTGACCACCGCGATCACCAGCGGCGCATCCATCAGCCGGCGTTTCTCGAGTTCGATTTCGTCCAATGGCGCTTGCGGATTTTTCCGCGCGAATACTTTTGCGATGATCTCGCCGGCGCGGATCCGGGCGTCGCCCTCGAAAATGATAAAGCGCCACGGCGTCAGCTTGCCGTGGTCGGGCACCCGCGCGCCGACCGTGAGGATGGTCTCCAACTCGGCCGGTGAGGGGCCGGGGCCGCTCATCTCGCGTGGTTTTACCGAGCGGCGGGTTTTCAGGAAGTCGATGGTGTCGGGCACGGGAGGTCTTTCGTCGGGAATGATTTGGTGAAGCGCATATCATGCAGATAGGCATGTAACGAGCCGATTGAAGCGCATTTAGATCGATTGTGAACGGACATCGCGTCCGCAAAGCAGCGTGACAATCACGCCGCCTCCCGCGCCCGCTTCACATCCGGCGGCGTCGCCTCGTCGATCAGTGCCGCGATGGCTTCATCCGTCGGCATCACCTGCTGCCGCTCGCTGCCGAGACGGCGGATCGAAACCGAATGCGTCTCGGCCTCCTTCTTGCCGACCACCAGCAAGGCCGGAATTTTCGCCAGCGAATGCTCGCGGACCTTGTAGTTGATCTTCTCGTTGCGCAGGTCGATCTCGACGCGCAGGCCCGCACGCCGCGCCGCGGCGGCGACTACCTTCGCATACTCGTCGCCTTCCGAGGTGATGGTGGTGACCACCACCTGCACCGGCGCCAGCCAGAGCGGGAAATTTCCCGCAAAATGCTCGATCAGGATGCCAATAAAACGCTCCATCGAGCCGCAGATCGCGCGATGCACCATCACCGGCGTCTTCTTCGAACCGTCGGCATCGATATAGAACGCGCCGAACCGCTCCGGCAGGTTGAAATCCACTTGGGTGGTGCCGCACTGCCAGTCGCGGCCGATGGCGTCACGCAGCACGTATTCGAATTTCGGCCCGTAGAACGCGCCCTCGCCGGGATTGATCGAGGTCTTGATACGGTTGTGGGCTGCCTGGATCTGCGACAGCACCGTGGCCATCACGCGCTCGGCGTGGTCCCACATCTCATCGGTGCCGACACGGTTTTCGGGACGCGTAGAGAGCTTTACCGTCAAGTCGCCCTCAAAACCGAAATCCGAATAGGTCGACAGGATCAGGTCGTTGATCTTGAGGCACTCGTCGGCGAGCTGCGTCTCGGTGCAGAACACATGCGCATCGTCCTGGGTAAAACCGCGCACGCGCATCAGCCCGTGCATCGCGCCCGACGGCTCATAGCGGTGCACCACGCCGAATTCGGCTAATCGCAACGGCAGGTCGCGATAGCTCTTCAGCCCGTGCTTGAAGATCTGCACATGGCCGGGGCAGTTCATCGGCTTGATCGCAAACCAGCGCTTGTCTTCGGCCTCGTCCCCGGCGGATTGCGCCGCGAACATGTTTTCGCGGAACCATTCCCAATGGCCCGATGTTTCCCACAGCGACTTGTCGAGCATCTGCGGCGCGTTGACTTCGTCGTAATCGCCCATCAAACGGCGGCGCATATAGGCGACCACCGCCTGGAAGATGGTCCAGCCCTTGGCGTGCCAGAACACCACACCGGGGCCTTCCTCCTGGAAGTGAAACAGATCGAGTTCGCGGCCGAGCTTGCGATGGTCGCGCTTCTCGGCCTCCTCGATCTGTTTCAGGTAGGCGTCAAGTTCTTCCTGTTTCGCAAACGCCGTGCCGTAGATGCGTGTCAGCATCGGATTGTTTGAGTCGCCGCGCCAATAGGCGCCGGCGACCTTCATTAGCTTGAAGGCGTTGCCGACCTTGCCGGTGGAGGTCATGTGCGGGCCGCGGCAGAGATCGAACCAGTCGCCCTGATAGTAGATCTTGATCGGCTCGCTGCCGGGAATGGCATCGACCAGCTCGACCTTGAACGCTTCGCCCTTGTCGCGGAACACCTGCTTGGTCTTCTCGCGATCCCACACGTCCCTGGTGAACGGCTTGTCGCGCGCGATGATCTCGCGCATCTTCTTTTCGATCGCGGAAAAGTCTTCCGGCGTGAACGGCTCGTTGCGGAAGAAGTCGTAATAGAATCCGTTCTCGATCACCGGACCGATGGTGACCTGCGTCCCCGGCCACAGCGACTGCACCGCTTCGGCCAGCACATGCGCGGCATCGTGCCGGATCAGCTCCAGTGCGCGCGGATCGTCGCGATTGATGAACTCGATTTTGGCGTCCGTTTCGACCGGATCGCCGAGGTCGCTGACCACGCCATCCAGCGCCATCGCCACCGTGCGTTTGGCAAGCGACGGCGAGATGCCCTTGGCGATGTCGAGGCCGGTGATGCTTTTGGGGAATTCGCGTTTGGCGCCGTCGGGAAAGGTGAGGGCGATCCTCGGCTGCGGCTCGATCGGTTTCAAGTTGGCGACACTGAACTGGAATCCGGACGCGGGTGCGTTGTCGTCGGGCATAAGTCTCTCCTGTGGCTCACTCCTGCGAACGAACGCAGGTAAGCGGGAACGAAGGGGGTATAGCAGCGGATTGTGGCCACGCAATCCAAAACTTTCACCCAGCGATGTTGAAGGCATCCATAATTTCCTAACGAATGGAGCAGGAAAGCTCAGTCGCCACGGCGAAATAACTCGCTGCCATCCTTCCTTTCCCCGCCAATCCGCCTTACATGCACTTGCATGCACGCTCCCGCCGTCCACACAGCCCGCCGCTTTGCCCCCACCGCCCTGATGCTCGGAAATTTCATCACCGGCTGCTCGGTAATTGCACCGGCGGGGATGCTGGGTGAATTATCGTCCGGCCTCGGCGTCAGTATCAGCTATGCCGGGCTGCTCATCACCTTCGGCGCCGTAGTGTTGTGCCTGGGCTCGCCGTTGACAGCATGGCTGACCAGCCGGATCGAGCGCCGCACGCTGCTGGTTTCGACGCTGGCGGTGTTCGCGATCACCAATGCCGCCTCCGCCTTCGCGCCGGACTACACCAGCCTGCTGGCGATCCGCTTGGTCATGCTGGCGGTCGGCGCACTCTATACGCCGCAGGCGGCGGGGACCGCGGGCCTGATCGTGCCGCTCGAAAAGCGCGGCAGCACCATCGCCTATATCTTTCTCGGCTGGTCGCTGGCGGCCGCCGTCGGCCTGCCGCTGGTGACCTTCATCGCCAGCCGCTACGGTTTTCGCGCGGCCTATGGCAGCATCAGCGTGGTGGCCTGTATCAGCTTCATCCTGTTGGCTTGGCGTCTGCCTGGCGGATTGCTGGGCGAGCCGGTGGATCTGAAGACCTGGGCTGCGGTCGGGCGCAACCGGATGATCCTGCTGCTGCTGCTGGTCACGACCCTGCAGATGTCCGGGCAGTTTGTGGTGTTCACCTTCATGGGCCCGCTGCTGGTGACGTTGACCGCAGCCGGTCCCGACGCGGTCGCACTGGTGTTCGCAACCTACGGCGTGTTCGGCTTCATCGGGATCGCGATCGCGACCCGCATCGTCGATTCCTGGGGCGCCTACAAAACCTCGCTGCTGTTCACGAGCCTGCTGTTGATCGGCGTCAGCGGCTGGGCCTTCAGCGCGGGCGTTTATCCGCTGATGGCGATCTCGGTGGCGATCTGGGGACTTGGTTTCGCCTCGACCAATTCGATGCAGCAGGTTCGTCTGGTGGCCGCAGCACCGGCGCTCGCCTCCGCCTCGGTGTCGCTCAACACATCGGTACTCTATGTCGGCCAGGCCGTTGGCTCCGCGATTGGCGGCGTATTATACGCGCACGGGTGGCTGCATGCGTCCGGCTTCGCGGCGATGGGATTTGTCGCGATGGCGCTGATGACGGTGATCTCCACGCGCCGAATTGCCGCCGCGGAATCGTAAAGCTTCAATCGCTGATACGCGTCAGCACCGCCTTGAAGTTGACGCCGGGCAATTGCAGCGCGGTGCCCTCCATGTCGATCATGTCGCCGGTCATTAATCCCTTCAGCGTCAAGGTCACCGAGTCGTTGCCGAACAGCGGTTTGAGACCGGGATCGAAATTGTGCCGCTGGGTCGTGACCTTGGCGGTGATTTCCTCGCCTTTGCCGGTATAACTTCCAATGAAAGCAACGCCCGAATTACCGCCACGGATCTTGCCGCCGGTAGCGTAGATCACCCCACTTCCGGTGCCGTGCACGGTATGAAAATCGACCTTGTAAAGTCCGTCTCTCACTCCAGCGTCTCCGGCGGTTGTGATCGATGTTCGCAGCCTAGCGCGTATCGCCCAAAACGGCCGATACCGGTTTTGCGTGGGGCTACCAGCGCACCGACTGGCTGGGCACAATGAACGCCGTGGTGGACGGCGCATCGGAACCGCTGAGGAATCGGCAGGCGGCGACGATCAAAACAAGCAACGCAAACGCCGCGATCAGATCGATATGTCGGGGATCGTGATCGCCGTGACCGATTTTCCAGCGCATTGTCTGCCCTCCCGAGCGGACGCATCGAACCAATGCACGGCCGAACCCGCGGTTCCGGTTATGGCAGCAATGCGCATACGACTGTGCGCACCCTCAGGGCCCGTTGACGCCGCGCCAGCGCCCGAAACGCCACGGCAGATACCAGCACGCGTCTTCGGGCCTGGTCAGCGGCACGTTGTCGATGCCGGAGGTGCCCCAGGGCTGGCAGCGCAGCAGCCGCGCCAGCGTCATCCAGCCGCCGCCCCACAGCCCGAAGCGCTCGATCGCCTCGTCGCCATAGACCGAGCAGGTCGGCAGGTGGCGGCAGTTATGTCCGACCAGCGGCGACAGCGTGTGCCGGTACAGCCAGATCGCGCCGCGGCCGGCATTGCGCGGCAGCCGTTGGATTCCCCGGGCGCAATCGGAGCATGATGCTGAAAGCGACGGATGTTTCATTAGGCGATCTGCTCGTTGATGAGCGCTGTTGTGCCCGGTTCCGGAGCAGGGAACTGGGCTAGTTATGCAATTGAGTCACACCAGCCAAAATAGCGCCCATTTTTGGTCGCAGTGCACCAATTGCTGATAGACGCTTTTGCGACATGAGGTTACCTTTTTGATAACGCTGATGTGACAGAATCATTTGGCGTTGAACTGGGGCCGTTACCACTACTTGGCTGTATTTTTGCTTGGGGCGTGGGGGAAGGAACCAACTTGAGGCTCGTGAGGTCGCTTCGATTTAGCGGCTTGGTGCTGCTCTGCGCCGCCGCTCTGTGCATTGCCCTGACTGGCCCCGTGGCCATATCGGGCGGTTCGGCGCATGCCGGCACAACCCTCGAAGAACGCAAATTGCCGATGCGATTCACCTGGGTCGCGTGCCAGCCGAATTGTCGCGGCTGGATTGGTGCGGTCGGCATCGTCACCGCGGATACGCCGAAGGATTTCGATGAATTCGCGCGCGAGAGGCAGCTGCGAGGCGCAACCGTCGTGCTGGATTCCAGCGGCGGCTCGGTCAATGACGCCATCGCGCTCGGCCGGCGCTGGCGCGGTCTTGGCGTGCTGACCACGGTCGGCACCAGCATCGATCCGCACAATGGTGATCGCGCCGGTATCGCGCCGCAGGCCTATTGCGAATCGATGTGCGTGTTCCTGCTGCTGTCGGGCAAGGCGCGCTACGTGCCCGATGGCGCGCATGTGCGGGTGCATCAGATCTGGATGGGCGATCGCGCCGACGATGCCAAGGCCGCCAGCTACAGCGCGCAGGACATGATGATCGTCGAGCGCGACATCGGGCGCCTCGCCAAATACACTTTCGATATGGGCGGCACCGGCGATCTTCTGTCGCTCGCGCTTAGCGTCCCGCCGTGGGAAGATTTGCATGAATTATCGCCGGCGGAATTGCGGCTGACCAATCTCATCACCACCGATGCGGTCGCCGAAGTGCTGCCGCCAGATGATGGCGCTCCCGTCGCGTCCGTCGCAGATGCCAGCGTGAAAGCGGTGCAGGATCGCTTCGTCAGCGAAGCCGTCAATGTCGAGAAGCCGCTACCGGCGCCCAAGTCCACCAAGACGGCTGAAGCCCTGGTGCCGACCGGCGGCGTCGCGGCAACGCCGGCTCAGCCGCAGCGGTAAATTTTAGTTCGTCATTCCGGGACGCGCCTCTTGGCGCGGGCCCAGAATCCATACTCACGATGGTGGTTATGGATTCCGGGCTCGCGCTTCGCGCGCCCCGGAATGACGTTCACTCCTGCGCCGACGCCGGCTCTTTCTTCTTCGCCTCGATCTGGCCGATCGCATCGACCACGGCGTCAAACGTCAGCATGGTCGAGGCATGACGCGCCTTGTAGTCGCGCACCGGCTCGAGCAGCGCGATGTCGGCCCATTTGCCTTGCGGCGGTGAGCCGTTTTCCTTCAACATCCGGCGCACGGTTTCGCGCAATTCGCGCAGTTCGTCTGCGCTTGAGCCGACCACATGCGCCGCCATGATCGAGGATGAGGCTTGTCCCAGCGCGCACGCCTTCACGTCATGGGCGAAATCGCTGACGACGGGTCCATCCATCTTGAGGTCGATTTTTACCGTTGAACCGCACAATTTCGAATGCGCGGTGGCGCTGGCGTCGGGATCGGGAAGGCGGCCGAGGCGCGGGATATTGCCGGCCAGCTCGATGATGCGCTTGTTGTAGATGTCGTTCAGCATAACAATGAGGTCTCAGGCTAGCAGACGCGGCCGGATCGCCCTTGGCGGCACCCGCCCGCAGCCCTATATATGGTCGCAGACGGCGGAAATACAGTCCGGCCGGCTGCCCGGTGACACTCCGGTCTCATAAGACCGGTCGAACGGAGTTGACATGGACGCCTTGATCAAGCCGCTGCGCGGAAACAAGCCTTCTGAAGTGAAGCCGGCCGAGTTTCGCCCTGCCGAGCTCGACCCCAGCGAATTTCTCGCTGCCGCCGTGCGCGCCGACCAGCCGCGTCCGTCGCGGGCCGAGGCCGAGCACGCGGTGCAGACCCTGCTGGGCTATATCGGGGAAAATCCTTCCCGTGAGGGGCTGCTGGATACCCCGCGCCGGGTGGTGGAAGCCTTTGACGAACTCTATCAGGGTTATCACCAGTGCCCGGCCGAGGTGCTCAACCGTACCTTCGGCGAAACCGCCGGCTATGACGATTTCGTACTGATACGCGATATCGAATTCACCTCGCAATGCGAGCATCACATGATGCCGTTCTACGGCAAGGCGCATATCGCCTATACGCCGGTGGAGCGCGTGGTGGGATTGTCGAAGCTGGCGCGGCTGACCGATATCTTCGCCCGCCGTCTGCAGACCCAGGAGCACCTCACCGCCCAGATCGCGGCTGCGATCGACGAGATTTTAAAGCCCCGCGGCGTTGCGGTGGTGATCGAGGCGGAGCATACCTGCATGTCGGTGCGCGGCGTTGCCAAACACGGTGCTATGACGTTCACCAGCCGCTTCACCGGCATGTTCCGCGACAATCCGGCGGAGCAGGCGCGTTTCCTGTCCATGGTGCGAGGGCCGCAGCGCTAGCCTTCGCGTTCAATTTGCGAGGGCTGACCGTGTCCACATCTTTAGACGATCACGACCGCGAAGAAGGGCTGAAATTTCAGCCCAAATTCGATGCGTCCGGTCTCGTAACCTGCGTCGCCACCGACGCGGTGAGCGGCGAGGTGCTGATGGTGGCGCACATGAACGCGGAGTCGCTGCGCAAGACCATCGAAAGCGGCGACGCCTGGTATTTCAGCCGCTCGCGCAACGCGCTGTGGCGCAAAGGCGAAATCTCCGGCCACACCCAGCGCGTCGTGGAGATGCGGATGGACTGCGACCAGGACGCGGTCTGGATCAAGGTCGAACAGGTGGGCGCGGCGTGCCACACCGGACGACGCTCATGCTTCTATCGTGCGGTCGGCAAAGGCGAGGGCGGTGCCGCGCTGTCGTTCGTGGATTAATCCGTCAGACCGTATCCCGTCATCCGCCCGCGAACATTCGCGATCTCTTCCTTCGACAGCAGCGGCGGCGTGCCTATCTGAAGGCAGCCGTGATACTGCCGCGCAAGCGTCTCGACCTCGACCGCGAGCCACATCGCCTTTGCAAGCGATGGCCCGATTGCGATCATGCCGTGGTGGGCGAGCAGACAGGCCAGCCGGTCTTCAAGCGCGCGAACCGCATGCCGCGACAGCTCCTCGGTGCCATAAGTCGCATAGGGTGCGCATCGGATCGTATCGCCGCCCGCGGCCGCGATCATGTAATGCAGCGGCGGAATTTCCCGGCCCATGATCGCCAGTGTGGTCGCGTAGGGAGGATGTGCATGAACCACCGCGTTCACTTCGGGACGCGCTTTCAGGATATCGAGGTGAAAGCGCCATTCGCTCGATGGGCGCTGACCGGGATCGAACGAGCCGTCGAGATGCATGAACACGATCTGCTCGGGCCGCATCGCCTCATAGGGCACGCTCGTGGGCGTGATCAGCATTCCGTCGTCATGGCGCAGGCTGATATTCCCGGAGGTGCCCTGATTGATCCCCAGCGCATTCATGCGCAGGCAGGCATCGATGATGGACTGGCGCTTTTCCCGGTCGTTTGCGCTCGGCATAAATGTTCCTCTCGACGGGGTTGCGGATGCCTCGTCCGCATGTTGAATGCTTAAGTGTAACACGCGAGCGAGAAATCATGACAACTGCCGTGCTTGGCATTATCGGCGGCTCCGGCATCTACGATCTGCCCGGACTCGAAAACGTGCGCGACGAGGCCATCGCAAGCCCGTGGGGAGAGCCCTCTGCGCCAATCCGGTATGGCACCATCGCCGGCCTGCGGATCGTGTTCCTGCCGCGCCATGGCAAGGGCCATCATCTGTCGCCGTCCGACATCAACTACCGCGCCAATATCGACGTGCTCAAGCGCGCCGGCGTCACCGACCTGGTCTCGCTGTCGGCCTGCGGCTCGTTCAAGGAGGAACTGCCGCCGGGGACCTTCGTGCTGGTCGATCAGTTCGTCGATCGCACCTACGGGCGCGAGAGTTCGTTCTTCGGTAAAGGCTGCGTCGCGCATGTGTCGATGGCGCATCCGGTGTCGCCGCGGCTGCGGTTTCATCTGGCCGCGGCCGCCAAAGCCGAAGGCATCGCCGCCGCCGATGGCGGGACCTATATCTGCATGGAAGGCCCGCAGTTTTCGAGCTACGCCGAGAGCATGACCTACAAAAACCTCGGCTACTCGGTGATCGGCATGACCAACATGCCCGAAGCGAAACTCGCGCGCGAGGCCGAGATTTGTTATGCCAGCGTCGCCATGGTGACCGATTTCGATTGCTGGCATCCCGACCACGACGCGGTAACGGTGCAGGATATCATCCGGGTGCTCAACTCCAACGCTGAAAAGGCGAAGGGCCTGATCGCGCGGCTCGCAAAAGATTTTCCAAAGCTGCACGAGCCGTGCCCGATCGGTTCGGACCGCGCGCTCGACACCGCGATGATCACAGCGCCTGAGGCGCGCAACCCGGGGTTATTGAAGAAGCTCGACGCGGTCGCGGGCAGGGTGCTGCGGCCATGAAGGTCGACGGCGAGCATTTCCGCAGCATCTGGCTAGAGCCGAACGGCTGGTCGGTCGCTGCGGTCGACCAGACCAAACTCCCGCACGAGTTTGTTATCGCGCGGATCACGGACTGCGACGCTGCGGTTGAAGCCATCCGTTCGATGCTGGTACGCGGCGCGCCGCTGATCGGCGCCACCGCCGCCTATGGTGTGGCGCTGGCGATGCGGAGCGATGGCTCCGATGCGGCGCTCGATCGCGCCACTGCTGCGCTGATCGAAACGCGGCCAACGGCGATCAATCTGAAATGGGCGCTGGACGAAATGAAGGTGGCGCTGCTGCCGCTGCCGCCTTCGGCGCGCGCGGAAGCGGCCTATGTCCGCGCCGGCGAAATCGCCGAGCAGGATATAGCCATCAACAGAAGCATCGGCCAGCACGGCTTGGCGTTGATTGAGAAGATCGCGGCGACGAAACAGCCCGGCGAGCGGGTCAACATATTAACCCATTGCAATGCCGGCTGGCTGGCGACGGTCGACTGGGGCACTGCGACGGCGGCGATCTATCTCGCGCATGACAAAGCTCATGCCATCCACGTCTGGGTCGACGAGACCCGGCCGCGTAATCAGGGCGCCTCGCTCACCGCCTGGGAACTCGGCCATCACGGCGTTCCGCATACGGTGATCGCCGACAATACCGGCGGCCACCTGATGCAGCACGGCATGGTCGATCTCGTCATCGTCGGCACCGACCGCACCGCTGCGAATGGCGATGTCTGCAACAAGATCGGCACGTATCTCAAGGCGCTCGCCGCACACGACAACGGCGTACCGTTCTATGTGGCGCTGCCGTCGCCGACCATCGACTTCATGATCGACGATGGCATTGCGCAGATACCGATCGAGCAGCGGTCCGCCGATGAGGTCACGATGATGACGGGCCGCACCGCGGACGGGCGGATCGAGAAGGTGCGTATCGTCGCCGAGGAATCGCCGGTTGCCAATTACGGTTTCGACGTGACGCCGGCGCGGCTGGTCACCGGCCTCATCACCGAGCGCGGCGTGCTGCAGCCCACCCGCGCCGCGCTGGCGCTGGCTTTTCCGGAACGGGTAAAAGCGAAGCAGTGACCCGGATGCCGCGTCGCGTCCGGGACACGGGACATTAACCCGCCATTAACCATAAGTGCCGCAGGGTCGGCGCGGGCTGAAGCGCTGCGGGCAGCGCATTTCGAAAAGGCCGAGCGGTCGTTTCGCGAGGGCGGGGCACCAACACATGTCGGTCGACGCATCCAGCGCCAATTCAGCGGCAGGCATCGATCCGTCGCGCGCCAGAATCGCCGGCGCCATCAAGCAGGCGGCCAGTACCACCGGCACCAGCTTCGAATATCTCCTCACAACCGCGAAGATGGAATCCAACTTCAACCCGACCGCGAGCGCATCGACGTCGTCGGCGCGCGGCCTGTTCCAGTTCATCGACCAGACCTGGCTCGGCACCGTGAAGGAAGCAGGCAGCCAGCTCGGCTACGGCAAATACGCCGATGCCATCACCAAATCGTCGGGCACTTATTCGGTCAGCGACCCCGCGGCGCGCACTGCGATCCTTAAATTGCGCGACGATCCCCAGGCCGCTTCCGCGATGGCGGGCGTTCTCACGCAGTCGAACAGTTTCAAGCTCACCGGCAAGATCGGTCGCCGCCCGACCGACGGCGAACTCTATATGGCGCACTTCATGGGCGTCGGAGGCGCGGCCAAACTGATCGCCAATGCCGAGGACAATCCGCAGGCCTCCGGCGCCCGGCTGTTTCCCAACGCCGCCGCCGCCAACCGCTCGATCTTCTACGAGCGCGGCGGCCGCGCGCGCAGCGTTTCGGAAGTCTATTCCGAATTGACCAAGCGCTACGCCAGCGCCGCCAATTCTCCGGCGACGCGCACCGCGATGGCATCGGTGGGCATGATGCCGACTGCGGTGGTCGCCGCCGCCAGGCCGATCGACAACACAGCCTATCTGTCGAGCTTTCCCGATGCGCGCTCGGTAACGCCGGTGATAGCAGGTTCGCAGCCAATCACCGCGACGGCGTCATTGCAGCCTGGCCAGCCGATGTTCCGTTCGCTGTTCCAGGCCGGTGAACGTTCGCAGCCGGTTTCGCCGGCGGTCCAGGAATTGTGGGGCAAGTCGTCGTCGCTCACCTCGGTGCCGTCACCCTCGCAGACGCCCGATGTCCGCACGCCGCAGCCGCTCGATCTGTTCAGCGACCGCAACGGCACATTCAGCGGGTGACAGAAGCCGTCATCCTATGCCCTCATCCTGAGGAGCCGCGCGCTCGCGCGGCGTCTCGAAGGATGGCCGCGAGTGCTGGCGCTTGTTTCCATCCTTCGAGACGCGGCCAGTGGCCGCTCCTCAGGATGACGTTGTGTGGCGCGCCCAGTCCCGCACTCTTAACAAAACCTCAACAAACCCAGCCATTTATGGTGAACCCTTTGTTAAGCGTCATGGTTTATTTTGTATGACAGTGGCATCGCGTCACGGTGTCGTTTCAAGTTGCGTAAGCCGGCAGGACCATGATCGTTCGGCAGTTCATCAGTTGGATACGTACCGCTCCCGCCGGCGAGCGGGCAGAGGCCACCCGGTCGCTGGCTCGCGCTTACCTCTTTTCCGACATGTCCGCAGACGACCGCGCCGCCGCCGAAGGCGCGCTGTTGATGCTATTAGACGACCCTTCGCCCCTCGTGCGCCAGGCCATGGCCGAAGTATTTTCGCGCAGCGCCGATGCGCCGGCGGCCATCATGCAGGCGCTGTCGCTCGACCAGGCGTCGGTAGCGCTTCCGGTCCTGGAATATTCGCCGTTGCTGATCGACGCCGACCTGGTCGACATCATCGCCACCGGCAACAGCGAGATGCAATGCGCGATCGCGCGCCGTATCGATCTGCCGGCCTCGGTCTGCGCCGCGATTGCCGAAGTCGGCACGCCTGCGGCGGCACTTGAATTGATCGAGAATCCATACGCCGAACTCGCGCCGTTCTCATGGGACCGTATTGTCGAACGCCACGGCCATCTGGCCGCGATCCGTGAATCGATGCTGGTGCTGGAAGATCTCCCCGCGGCGACGCGGCTGACGCTGGTCGCCAAACTCTCAGACACGCTGGCGCAATTCGTAACTGCGCGCAACTGGCTCAGCATGGATCGCGCACAGCGCATCGTCAGCGAAGCGCGCGACCGCTGCACTGTGAACGTGGCGGCGCGTTCGCGCGGCGACGACATGCGCGGCCTGGTGCGGCATCTGCGCCTAACCGGCCAGCTCACCGCCGGATTGATTTTGCGCGCGCTGCTATCGGGCAATTTCGAGCTGTTCGACCATGCGCTGGTGGAATTGTCGGGCCTGCCGCAGGCGAGGGTCTCCGCGCTGGTTTATGATCGCGGCGGCGCCAGCCTGAATGCGCTGTTGCTGCGCGCGGGCCTGCCGGAATCGACCTTCTCGGCGTTCCGTGCGGCGCTGGAGGCGAGCCACGAAATCGGTTTTGTCGGCAGCGCCGGTGAAGCGGCACGTATGCGCCGCCGCATGGTGGAGCGGGTACTGACCCGTTGCGAGACCGACGAGGAAACCGCCGAACCGCTTCTGATCCTGCTGCGGCGCTTTGCGACGGAGTCGGCGCGCGAAGAAGCGCGGCTGTTCTGCGATGAGTTGATCGCGGACGAGGCCGTTGCGCCGCGCGGCCACCATCTGATCGCGGCGTGATTTAGCGCTGTTGCGCTAACCCACACTCCAATGTCGTCTCCGCGAAAGCGGGGACCCGTAACCACCGCGGTTGGTGGTTACGCAAGACTATGGCCCAGTGTTCGCTTAAATCGATAGTGCGCAGGCTATGAGTCCCCACTTTCGCGGGGACTACAAAGCGGGGACGACAAAGGAGAACTACTCCCCCGGCACAATGCTCGGCGCCAGAATCGCTTCGAGATGTTCGGGGCGGTCGCGGTTGACGGCGGCGAGATATTCGTCGGCGACGCCGCGCAATTTTGCGCTCAGCGCAGCGGCCATGCCGGCGTTGTCGATCTTGGCGTTCTCGCGCACGATCGCTTGGATGGCATTAATGTGATGCGCAATCAGTTCGGCCGGCACCAGCTCCAGGTCCGGCGCGTGCTCGATGATGCGGGTGAGGCTTTCGGCGGCAGCACCCGCGGTCGGAAAGCCGAAGGTGGCGGCGTCACCCTTGATGTCGTGGGCGGCGCGAAACAGTTCTTCGCGCGTCTCGGTCGTAAATCCGTGCTTGAGGATGGCGGCGTGGGCCGCGGCGAGCCGGTCGCACTCAATCGCCATCCAGTCATTGAATTCGCCGGAGAGCGACGCGAGAGCCTTTTCCGCACGCGCCACGGGATCGTCGAGATCCTTTTCATCGACGCGGCGCAGCACCCGGCGTAGTGGATTGGGCTGGGTGATGACGTGATGGTCTGGGAAGGCCTGAACGTTGAGCGTTGCGGGTTTTTCTTTGGCCATGATGATGTCCTTGGGAAGTCTGCGCTAGCCGGTGGTGCGGGCTTTTTCGAGCAGCGAGGGCTGCTGGAGAACTTCCGCTTCAGCGCCGCCGCGGCGCTCGGGGCCGATATATGAGTTGAGGGTATTGCGCCGGCGGTCCGGTCCAAAATAGGTCCTGGTCTTGATGAACGGGCGCGGGTTTGCGACGACGTTGAGGATGCGATGATAGAGGCCCTTGGCCGAGATCGGCTTGGCGAGGAATTCGGTGACGCCGGCGTCGCGCGCCATGGTGACGCGGCGCTTCTCCGAATGCCCGGTCAGCATGATGATCGGTGCGAAAGGGTTGCCCTTGGAATCCGGCTGGCGGATCATCTGGGCGAGTTCCAGGCCGTCGAAAATCGGCATCGACCAGTCGGCGATGACGATATCGGGGGCGTAGTGGCTGTACATTTCCAGCGCGGTGGCGCCGTCCTCGGCCTCGTAGACTTCGCGCGCGCCGAACGAATGCAGCAACGTGCGCAGAATGCGCCGCATATGCGCGTTGTCGTCGCACAGCAGAAAGCGCAATTTGTTGAAATCGATGCGAAACATGGCCCGCCCTGGGCGCACCTCAAGTCGGTATACCCAGCGTTAACTATATGCGGCGGCCGTTAACGAATGGTTGCGACGGGGAGGAGAGGGCGTTAACCAAATCTTTCCTTTTGCCTCGCGCTGCGGCTTGGGCTTTAATCGGGGCCGAAGCTGTCCGTCGGGGGTGCGACGTGATCCGATCAGTGTGGCTCGCCTTTGTTTTCCTGGCCTTCATAGGCGCCTTGGCTGTGATCAAGGTTGGCGTTGCCACGCCGTCCAAGCAACAGACTGCGCTCTTGGAACCAGTGCTCTCGGAATCGGCGCTCGCGGAACAAGCGGTTGAACCCGAAGTCGCCCAGGATGCCTTGGCCAAGGCCGACAGGCTGGACGACACTCCTGACAAGAAGCCGGTGCAGGCGATCGCCATCGTGCCGCCGGAAATTGCGCCGAAGCCGGAGAAGCCCACCAGGATCATCAGCCGGCATTGGCGCGACAGTTACGCCAAGGCGAAAAAGCGCAAGCATCACCGCCACTACGCGACGCGGACCAAGAAGCGCCGCCTCGCGCATCGGTAACGGACTCTTTTTTTGAGCATGATCTTTTCGGAAAACCGGTATCCACTTTTCCGGATCATGCTCTAATACCCGAACTGCTCGCTCAGGATGCGCTCTTCCAGGCTGTGGCCGGGATCGAACAGCATCCGCATTGAAATGGTCTTGTCGGAGATCACCTCGACGCGCCTGACATTGCGCGCTTCGTCGTGGTCCGCCACCGCAGCGACCGGGCGCCTGTCGCCTTCGAGCACTTCGATGACGACAAAGGCGGTGTTCGGAAGCAGGGCGCCGCGCCAGCGCCGCGGCCGGAACGCGCTGATCGGCGTCAGCGCCAATAGCGCGGCATTGATCGGCAGGATCGGCCCCTGCGCGGACAGATTGTAGGCGGTGGACCCTGCGGGAGTCGCCACAATGATGCCGTCCGCGACCAGCTCCTTCATGCGTTCGCGCTCGTCGACCAGGATGCGCAGATGCGCGGTCTGATGGGTCTGGCGATACAGATAAACCTCGTTGATGGCGTGATGCAGATGCACCTCGCCATGCATGTCGGTGGCGCGCATCAGAAGCGGATGAATCTCGGTGTCACGCGCGGCCGCGAGGCGGCCATGCAGATCGTGGGGCGAGAACTCGTTCATCAGGAAGCCGACGGTGCCGCGGTGCATCCCGTAGATCGGCTTGCCCGACCGCATGTGCGCGTGCAGCGTCTGCAGCATCAACCCGTCGCCGCCGAGCGCCACCACGACGTCGGCCTCGGCGGGATCGTGGTTGCCGTAAGTCTTTACCAGTTGCGCAAGCGCCTGCTGTGCTTCCGCGCCGGGGCTCGCGACAAAGGCGATCCGGTCATATCGCTGTGACGTGGTCATGGGATCGCAGGCTCATCTCGGCGCGACGGGGGCAGGGTATGCCAAGGTCGTCTACCGGCCTTGGCCGCGCTTGTCGAGATGGCGGAGCGCAGATTCGCGCGGTGAGTTAACCAACACAGCCGCAGCGGACTTCGTCAGAACAGATGAAAGTCCGACGGGATAAGTTGAGCAAGCGCACCCGCCGCTTCGCCGCTCGAAAGCGCGGCGCTGCCGGTCTGCGACCCTGTCGATGCGGACGAAGCCGTGCCCAGCGGCAGGTGCGGAGGTGCGAGGCTGTTATCCCCAACAGGGTTATTATCTGCAATGGTCAGGCCGACGGTTGCGACGTTCGAATCCAGCGAGCCGTCATTGGCTTTGAAGGTGAAGCTGTCCGCCCCGGTATAGTTGGCGTTAGGCGTATAGCTGAATGAGCCGTTCGCGTTCACCGTCACCGATCCGTGCGCGCCTTGCGCGACTCGGCTGAACGTCAGCGAGGCGCTATCGATATCGGTTGCAACCAGGGTGCCGTTGACGACGGTGTTTTCATCGCCGCTCGCGCTTCCATTCACGGCGACCGGCGCGTCGTTGACCGCGCTGACCGTGAGATTTTCGGTTGCTGTATTCGAATCCAGCAAACCGTCATTGGCCTTGAAGGCGAAGTTGTCCGGTCCGTTATAATTGGCATTCGGCGCGTAGCTGAACGATCCGTTATCGTTCACCGTTACCGTGCCGTGCGCGGCTTGCGTCACGCGGCTGAAAGTCAGCGAATCGCCATCGGCATCGGTCGCAGCCAGCGTACCGGTGATGACGGTATCCTCCGCCCCGCTCGCACTCCCGTTCGCTGCGGTTGGCGCGACGTTCGGCTTGTCAATGGTATATGTCGGGTCTGGCAATGTCTGTGTGGTATTCAGAATCACGGAAACACTTCCCGATTCTTGATTTGTCGTCACGACGTCCGGTCTGCCGTCGCCGTTCAGGTCCGCGGCCAGCACAAAAGCGGGGCTGGCTCCCGTCGTGTAATGTGTCTCCGTCTGAAAGGTGCCATCGCCGTTGCCAAGCAGCACCCCTGCGGTGGGGTTTTCCGTGCTTGAGCCGAAATTCGAAGTCACGAGGTCGGGCCTGCCGTCCCCGTTGAAATCCGCTATCGCGATGGCAAGAGGCTCGGGACCGGCAACAAAGGTGGTTTGGGGCTGGAATGTGCCGTCGCCGTTGCCAAGAAACACTGAGACGGTGTCGGTATCGCGGTTCGCGGTCACCAGATCCGATCTGCCGTCCCCGTTGAGATCGCCGATCGCGATGGAGCGAGGGGTGCCCGTGGTCGCGTAGTCGGTATGAGCCCGGAAGGTGCCGTCGCCATTGCCCAGCAGCACCGACACCGCGGTGGTGCCGGTGCCCGAACCTAGATCTGCGGTCGCAAGATCCAGCTTGCCGTCGCCGTCAAGATCCCCGGTGGCGATGGAGAACGGCTGGACGCCCGCGGCGTACGTGGTCTGCGGCTGAAACGTTCCGTTGCCGTTGCCGAGCAGCACTGACACCATGGTGGAAGTAAGACCGGCATTCGCGACGGCGAGATCGGGAGTGCCGTCTCCGTTGAAGTCCCCGATCGCCACCGAGCGCGGGCTGTCTCCCGCCGCGTAAGAGGCGTGCGGCTGGAAGGTGCCGTCACCATTGCCGAGCAGCACCGACACTGCGCCTGTTGTCGTGTTGTCCGCAACGGCAAGGTCGGGCTTGCCGTCTCCGCTGAAGTCCCCGATCGCGACCGAATTGGGATGGGTTCCCGCCAGGTAAGTGACGTCATTCTGGAACGTGCCGTCTCCATTGCCGAGCAGCACGGAAACCGAAGGGAATGGCACGCCAAAATTCGAGACGACGAGGTCGGGCTTGCCATCCCCATTGAGGTCTCCGGCCGCGGCGGACATAGGGTTGGGTCCCACGGCATAGATCTTCAGGGTCTCAAAAGTGACGGCAGCCAGCGCTTGGCCGAGCGTGTCCTGAATGCCGGCTACCGACAGATGGAGGGCAATCGTGCCGTCGTGGGTGCCGGTGTTCACCGCGATCGCATACTGCGCGCCGTTACTGCCGCTGACCGGGGTCACGCTGGCGAAGCTCGCTCCCGTCACCCCGCTAGTGATGAGGCTGAAGTCGCCGGCATCGACTCCCGTAACCGGTGCGGAGAACGTCAAGAGATAGTGGACGACTGTTGCGTCGGTCGTCGACGGATCGGTCCCGGTGAAGCTCAGTACTCTGACGTCGCTGTTAGCAGGCATCGTATGCCTCGCAATCTGGCTTGAAAATGCCAGCAGATCATCATGAAAGCCAGATTGATTTGAGCGGGGTCGTCTAACCGACCTTGGCCGCACTTGTCGGGAAAGTGGTTAACTCAACCCGCAGGCGGTATGGATCGACCACGCCACACTCGCGCCGGCGTGGTTCCATCAATCCGGAACGGATTCCGTTCAACGAAGCCGGCGTGGCCGAAGCCGCGCCGGACTGAATGGGCGCCGCGAAGTTCAGTAAACCAGACCCGTGCCTGGCGGCTTCTCCAGCGCGTCGGCGAGTGAACGATACTCCTCGCTGCCGGTGCCGCTGATCGCGGCGATGCGGCTGAGATGATATTGCGCCTGATCGCGGTTGCCCTGTTCGACCTGCCACAGTCCGTAATACTGCCAGGTCTTGACATGGTTGGGGTCGGCCTTGAGCGCGCGCTCGTACCACACTTGCGAGACCTTGTAGTCGCCGAGCTTGCGGTAGGAGTAACCGATCAAATTGGCGACCGCGGCGCTGTCGTCACGGCCGAGCGCCTTAAGTTGTGCGATGGCCGAGGCATAGTCGTTGCGGTCATAAATCGTCGCATACGCCGCGCGGTAACCTTCGACGAAAGCGGTATCGGTGCGCGAGCCGTTCTCGCTCTTTTTCTTCGGCTTGGACTTGCCGCCTGACGCCGCCGGCGGTGGGTCATTGTCGGGCGCGGCATAGGCGAGCACAGGCGCTGCGACCAGCGCCATCGAGAACATTGCCAGCGTCAGAAGCCTGATTGCAAATTTGCTCATGCATCCCTCCCGTTTCGAATGTGGTGGACGATCCTACACCTAAGCCTGCCGATTAGAACCCCCGATCGGCCGGAACATTCCCGGGCGTCATGGTGCCGGACGAAACAAAACCGGCGCCGCCAAGGCGGGCGCCGGTTGAGTTCGTGGAACCAGGATCAGTAAACGAGGCCGCTGCCCGGCGGCTTTTCCAGCGCGGACGCCAGCGAGTGATATTCCGCGCAACCGGTACCGCACAGGGCGCCGATCCGTTTCAAATGATATTGCGCCTGCTCCCGGTTGCCCTGCTCGACCTGCCACAGTCCGTAATACTGCCAGGTCCGCACATGGTTCGGGTCGGCTTTCAGCGCGCGCTCGTACCAGATTTGCGACACCTGGTAATTGCCGAGCTTGCGCCAGGAATAGCCGATCAGGTTGGCGACGTCGGCGCGGTCGTCCTGGCCGAGCGCCTTCAACTGCCTGATGGCCGAGGCATAGTCGTTGCGGTCGTAGATCGTGCTGTAGGCCGCGCGATAGCCCTCAACAAATGCGGGATCATCGATATAGGAGCTGTCTTTCTTCTTGTCTTTCTTGCCATCGGACGCTGGAGGCGCCGGGTTATCGCCGCCCGCGGCATAGGCGTTGCCGTGCAGGGGTGCGGCGACCAGCGCCATCGCAAACATCGCCAGCGTCAAAAGCCTGATCGCAAATCTGCTCATGCATCTCTCCTGTTTCCAATGCGGCGATCCTACGCAACACCAGCTGATTTGAACACCCGGATGATCGGAACATTCCGCGGGCCGAATATGACGAACATGTCATTCACATGAACGGCGTCTGTCGCTCCGCTTCAGGGTGGGTTCAGCGCGGCCCGGCTAGCGTGACCTCGCAAGATCGACGAGTCCGGCCATCCGGCCGCTCAAGTCTCGCGATCGACATGAAGAGGAGACAACCATGTTGAAGACAATTTCGGCTGCATTGCTCGCCGTTTCCGTGCTTGCCGTGCCCGCGATGGCCGGTCCGGCAAAGAATGCCGGCAAAGCCCATGCCGTGCCGGTGACCAAATCCGTGCAGGTGAGGCCGAGCGTGCTGAACGCCAATGCCAAGATGGGCCATCACCACTACCGGCATGGTCATCATCATCATCGCCACCACGGTCACCACTAACGGATATTCCGCGGCCGCGGTTCGTTCCTATTGCCCCGACGCGGCGGTGGATACGGCCGGCCTGCGCCATCTAATGGCGTGGGCCGGAACCAGCCTGATAACCGAGATGCGAATTCCATTTCGCGCGCCGACGGTCTAAAGCATCACTGGCGTGGACTTCGAAAGACGGGTTGCACTTGGGGACATCAGCAAAGCGCGCAGCGACCCTGCTGCTGCCGTTACTGCTCGCGGCCTGCGCGGGCGACGGCCAGAACAGCATCACCTATACTGACGACCGCGGCGTCGCCAACCAGCCATTTCCCGCAAACTACCGCGGCGAAATGCTGTCGTTCATGAAAACCTATCTCAACAATCCGGTGGGCGTGAAGGACGCCATGATGGCTGAGCCGGTGCAACGCACCGTCGGTGGGCGGCTGCGCTATGTCGTTTGCGTCCGCTACAATGCAAAGGATAGCGGTGGCGGCTATCTCGGCGTGCGCGAACGCGCGGTGCTGTTCGTCGATGCGCGGCTCGACCGCATTGTCGAGGACGCCAGCGAGATCTGCGCCGGCGCTGCCTATGCGCCGTACCCGGACCTGGAGAAGATGGTGCGGTAACACGCTCCGCAACGCTTAAGCGGAGCCAGGCATTCCGGAAGGATTGCGGACAGCGTGGCGCACCGAGTGGATGATGATCTCAGTCTCTGTTAGCTCATAGAAAACGAGATAGGGATAGGGAGGCGCGGTCAAACGGCGAATGACCGGATCGTCGGTGCGGATCCCAATATCCGGATGAACCAGGAGCAGGCCGATGACTGCCTGTATCCGCGTTTGAACGCCTTCGCGCTATGCGGCGAATCGACAGCAATGTAATCGGGGATCGAGCTGAGGTCGGCGAGCGCCGGAAGTGTGTAGCGGAGTTTCACAGACCGCGTTTGGCCTAGGTCGCGCGAACTTGTTCGTCGGTTGCGAATTCGCCGCGCGCCGCGGCTGCCTTTGAGATGGCAATAGCCCCGCGCTGGTCGGCCGAGAGCGTTATTGAGGCGGCTTCCTCACACCCGGCAAGTTGAAGCACGACTCCATGTCGTCCTGGGCATCCGAGGGAAGGTTGCGCGCAGCCTCAAGCGCTCGATCGAGAAGTTTAGTCATCAGGTGAGACTACTCCCTTTTCTGCGCCGGACGGAAGCGGGCTGGCATGGCCCCGACGCGGCAATATTCGCAGTCGGGATCAACCGCCGCACATTGCGAAACCCCCAGCCGCTGAACGGCGCCTTGGCCAGTTCGAAGGCGTGACGAGCCGGACCGGCGAAGGCCAAAAGACTCCATCAGGTCATCTGCGCCCATGTTTCGTCCGGTCCCTGTCTCTGATCCGTAACTTTTCGCAATCAATTCTATGCCGGAAATGAACCTAATCGCAGGGACTAGCGACATATCCTAGCCGCCAATGGGCGAGGCGGCTGCGTGGCGGCACCTGAGGATTGGATGGAACCCAAAGTGTGGCGAACTTGTCACAATGAGGACATCTGTTGCTCCGGCAATGCCGCGAAGCAACCAAATTGAGACCACGTTGTTTGTCGAGGGTCAAACGGCGTAAACAGGGGAACGATCATGAAGAAACTTTTGCTTGGCGCAGCAGCTTTGGTCGCATTCGCAGGCTCGCCATATGCTGCCGATTTGCCGGCGCGGACCTATACCAAGGCCCCGGACTATACGGCGCCGCAGGTGGTCTATAACTGGACCGGCTTCTATGTCGGCGGCCATATCGGCGGGGCGTTTGCCGGCGACAACAGCCTTTTGGGCAACGATGCCCGCTTCTTCGGCGGTGTGCAGGGTGGCTTTGACTATCAGTTCGCCGGCAACTGGGTGGTCGGCGCCGAGGCGCAGTATTCCTGGCTCGCCAACAACAATAATGGCGTGCTGTTCCCGGGTGGCACCCTGGTGACCTCGAACAACAACCAGCTTGGGTCGGTCACCGGCCGACTCGGTTACGCTTGGGGTCCGGCGCTGCTTTACGCCAAGGGCGGCTACGCCTGGCGCGACAACGCCAACCTGACCGTCGTCAACGCCGGGGCGCCCGCGGCCTTCACCACCAATGGCAACCATCGCGATGGCTATACCGTCGGCGCTGGCCTCGAATACATGTTCACGCCGAACTGGTCCGCCAAGGCGGAATACCAGTACTATAATTTCGGCAATACCGCCTTCAACACCGGCCCCGCCGATATCGTCGGCGCCCGCTTCCGCAACGACGAGCACACCGTCAAGGCCGGCCTGAACTACCGCTTCGGCTGGGGCGGCCCGGTGGTCGCCAAGTACTGAGCTTGCGAAGTACAGACCTTCGCTTTTTACATAGCGAACCAGAAAGGCCGGCTTAAAGCCGGCCTTTTTATTGCATGTAAAACGCGGTGCGGCGACGCCTGAAAATATTTGTCGCCAACCGGAACCAAAACGCAAGCGCGGCCATTAAGCGTTATCGGGCTGTTGGAAAACGAACATGCGTGCATTTGCGTTGGGGCTGATTTTATCCGCGGTTGCTCTGCCGTGCCTCGCTCAAACCGTCCTGAAATCCGAACCGCTCGTTCTTGCCCCCTATGAAATCGCCTTCGTGCAGGACGCCTCATGTCCGGCCGGCAGGGTGCTCAAGGTCACCGGCGCAATCCGGGGCCTGCACCGCAAGAAGGCCTGCGTGACCATCGGGCTGGAGCAAGCAACGCTCTCGGCCGCGACGCCGTAAGGGTTTTTCATCGATTATTCCGGCGCGCGCGAAGCGCGGATTCCTGCTTCGATCATGCCCGCAACGACGAGTAGGCAGAGAGGCCACGCGGCCCCCTCACAAACCCAGCCGCAATTCCAGTTGTCGATCGCGCTCGGCCTCGGCCTGATTCCTGGCGGGATCTTCGTGCGGATCGGGCCGGCAGGCCTTGATCTCGTAGTCATTGTCGAGCACCGGGCGAGGGTGCGCCCTTTCTTCCTCGGAGACGACATCGACCACCAGCCCGCTTTCCTTGGCGTGCTTCCAGACATCGGCCTCGGTCGGATAGGCCTTGCTCAGCTTGGCCTCACTGCAAAACAGCGCATAGGGCATCGGATCGCTCCGGTAAAAGAGCCTAACGCCCAAGGTGGGTTTGGGTTTCAGCATCCACATTGCGGACATGGACGGTTTCGCGCATTGGTCGTCCCGGCGAGGCCGCCCCCCAGCCGGCGCGCCCCAAGAACCCGGAGATTTGTAATGAAGGTCGCCGCCTATCAGGCTCCCCTTCTACCCGCCGGCTCCATGGAGGCCGTCGAACTCGTTCGAGATCGCGTCAAATGGTGTGAGACTGAAAGCGTGGATTTCCTGTGTTGTCCCGAGGCGGTGCTCGGAGGGCTTGCGGACCATGCGGAATGCCCTGGTGAGTTTGCAATCGACGTTGAGAGCGGTCAATTGCAAGCGCTGCTCGCTCCTCTCGCCAGCAAATCGGTGACCACGATCATGGGCTTCACCGAAACTGCCGGCTCCGGAACGCTGTACAATACCGCCGCGGTGTTTCACGACGGAAAGGTCGTCGGCCTCTATCGCAAGCGCTATCCCGCGATCAGGAGGTCGGTGTACAGCGCGGGCGACCAGAGCCCGGTCTTCACCGTCGGCGGTCTTTCATTCGGGATCATGATTTGCAATGATTCCAATTATCCAGAACTCGCAGCCAGCATGGCTGCATGCGGAGCCAGGGTCATTTTCCTGCCCGGCAATAACGGCCTGTCTCCGGAGAAAGCCGACGTGGTCGCTTTAACCAGGGCCGTCGATATCGCGCGGGCCAGGGACAACCGGGTGATGATCGTTCGCGCGGACGTTGCCGGCCGCACCGCGGACCGGGTCTCGTTCGGCTCGTCGGCGATTGTCGATGCTCGCGGAACGGTGCTCCAGATCGGACAGCCGTTGCGCGAAGACATCCTCGTCGCCGAAATCGACGCCTGAAGGCGGGAAGGTGCGAAGAGACGCCCGCGGAAGGGGGCCGGGCGAGGGCTGTTTCGGTGGGGAGTTCTGAGTCGTAAACGAGTCGTGAATCTGCCGAAAAATATCGCGCGAGACTCTTCCGCTAGAATCGCCCGATGTTTTGCGGGCCATGCGAACGATCCTCAAAAGCCCCAGCCAGAGAGTGCACGCAGCGCTCGCCGCCGCGCTGCTGGCGGCGTGCTCGGTGAATTTGTTGCTGGTATGCGCGTTCCTGTAGTGGAACCTGCGTTGTGAAAATGCCACAGGGAAGAGCCAAATGCCGCTAAATGTGGCAAAATGCTGTTGAAAAACTGGCGTAATATTGAACGTCTATAAAAACCGTGATCAACCCCGCTGATCAATAGTTAAGCAGGGGAGCTCAATGAAACTTGGAATTGCTGCGCTGGCGTTGCTGGCGACGACGACCTTGGCTGGAGCGGCCGATATGGCGGCAGCTCCGGTTCCGTACACCAAGACCGGGGCAGTTGCTCCCGGTTACAACTGGACCGGCTTCTACGTAGGCGCGATGGGCGGCTATGGCTGGTCCAGCACAGCGGCGGCGGATTTCAACGGCGGGTTCGCCGGCGGCACGATCGGCGCCAACTGGCAGATGTCGAATATCGTCGTCGGCATCGAGGGCGAAGGCGCATGGTCGGACATCGGCCGCAGTGCGACGGCTGGCGTGTTCGGCGCAAGCGACCGCATCGAGGCGTTCGGATCGATCACGGGCCGGCTCGGTCTCGCGTTCGATAACGTCCTGATCTACGGCAAGGGCGGCTTCGCGGCGGCCAGCAACAAGATCCGCCTGACCGCGTTCGGCCTTACCGCGAGCGACACCAAGACCCACACCGGCTACACCGTGGGCGGGGGCGTCGAATACGGCTTTACGCCGAACTGGTCGGCGAAGGCCGAATATTTGTTCGCGCATTACCAGAGCGAAAATTATTTCGCCGCGGTGCTGCCGCCCGGTGTGGCCAGCGGTGCGTTCGACGTCCACACCGTGAAGGTCGGCATCAACTACCGCTTCGGCTGGGGCGGTCCGGTGGTCGCGAAATACTGACGCGCGTTCACTGAACTGGTGAAAGGCCGGCTTCGTGCCGGCCTTTTGCTTTCAGCCTCACGGTGTGCGCTGCGAATTTGCTGCTGGTCTGTGTGCGGCTGTGACGACATTTCAAGAAATTCAATTCGCCACGATGCTTTCCAATTCTCGCCGTAATACTAATCGATCCTGACCCTGTCGATATTCGCTGAGTGGGGACTCATCAAAGCGAATACTCGTCGTGGGGTGTTCCGCGTAAAAAAAAGTGAGCCGTTTTGGGCCTTCGTAGGCCATCGATGACTCATGACCAAATCTGCAAATCCCAAGTCCAGGGAGGCAACGATGAAGGATGCCACCAAAAAGGCAGCCTCGGGAGCGCTCGCGCAAATTCTGGCGGTGACGGCCATGCTGGTCATCGCCAGTTTTGTATTCTATGTGCGGTGAGGCGACGACCGTCAGACCGGCTCGTCGGATTTTTCGGTCGTGGTCGCCATAGAGCCGCCATGGTGCGCAGATTGTCGCGGCGCTGATTTCTTTGCGAATTTGAACGAGGAGATCCGGATTTTGGTCGTGACGCTTTCGGCGAACAACGGCTTATCCAGTTGATATTCCAGAGAAACATCAACCGCTTTTTAGTTTTACCGGAACTGGCTAACATTGTAGGCTCGCGCCTCTCGCGCGGGGAATCGTCGCACGATTCAACGCTTGTCTCCCCTCCATATTTCACAACACGCCAACGCAGGCTCAATGACTGACGACCTCAATCGAGAAGACACGTCGAACTTCACTTCACGCCGTGCGACCGCTGAAAAACTGGTGCGACAAGGGATCGACCCCTATCCGCCGAAGGTGCCCCGGTCGCACAGCAATCGAACGGTTCAGAAGACGTATGAAGGGCTGGCGGCAGGTGAGACCGTGGAAGGACTGGTTTCGGTCGCCGGGCGCGTCTCGTCCATCCGCAACAGCGGGATGTTCGTCGACATTTTTGACGGCACGGGCAAGCTTCAACTCTATTTCGACACCAAGAATGGGCCGCCTGCCGCAAACTCCGTGCTCGCCGATCTGGACCTGGGAGACATTCTCGCAGCCTCGGGCCGCATGCGCCGTACCAAGCGGGGAGAGCTTACGCTCGATGTGGCCGAAGCGCAGATGGCCACCAAGTCGCTTCGGCAGCCACCGGAAAAATATCATGGCATCACGGACGTGGAGTTGCGCACCCGCAAGCGCTATCTCGATTTCCTGAGCAATGAGGAGAGCCGGGCGAAAATCGTGGTTCGCTCCCGGCTGATCACGGCGGTGCGGCGGTTCCTGACGGATCGCGATTTCCTTGAGGTCGAAACTCCGATGCTGCAGCCGATTTACGGCGGCGCCGCGGCGCGTCCGTTCCGCACCCACCACAACACGCTCAATCTCACCCTGTATCTGAGGATCGCGCCGGAGCTTTATCTCAAGCGTCTGATCGTGGGCGGCGTATCGGACCGGATATTCGAACTCAACCGCAATTTCCGCAACGAGGGAATTTCCACGCGGCACAATCCTGAATTCACCATGCTCGAAGTGTATCAGGCCTTTGCGGACTACAAGGATATCATGAGCCTGCTGGAGGAGATGCTTCGCAGCGTCATAGCTGAAGCGACGGGAGGCACCCGGGTCAAGATCAACGATCACGAAATCGACTTTGCGGACCCGTTCCGGCAACTCAGCATGGTCGACGAAGCCTCAAAAGCCCTGGACATCGATTTTCGTCATTCCGACGACCTGCCTTCGCTGCGCAGACAAGTGTCGGATGCGCTTCGACGCGAGGTCGATCCTGCGGCTACGTGGGGCGATCTGGTCGAACTGGCGTTCGAGCAGAAGGTCGAGGTCACCTTGCTGAATCCGACCCACGTGATCGATTTTCCCGCCGAAATCTCGCCGCTGGCGAAGCGGAGTCCGCACGATCCCCGACTGGCCGAGCGCTTCGAAACCTACATTTACGGAATGGAGATTGCGAACGCCTTCTCTGAAATGAACGATCCGGTTCGTCAGCGCGAAATACTGGTCGCGCAAGTCGAGGCCGCGCACGCCCGCGGCGAAGTCGAGAACGAACTGGACAACGATTTTCTGGAAGCGCTCGAATACGGCATGCCTCCCACCGGCGGTCTCGGGGTCGGAATAGACCGGCTGGCGATGATTGCAACGGGCTCGTCGTCCATTCGCGAAGTCATCGCTTTCCCGACCGTGCGCCCGATGCGCGAATGAAGCCGCTCGCGTGGCGCAGGCTCGAGACGCGGCTCGGCGCCTCAAGGGATCACGAGCGTTCGACCAGCAGCATCCGCAGTCGCCGGCTGGCCAGGTCGATGATCGTCACCGTGGCCAGGATCACCGCGAGTATGGCAAGGGCTTCGCGGTACTCGAACAGACTGAATGCAGTGATCAGTTCGAGCCCAAGGCCGCCGGCGCCGACCATGCCCATGACCGAGGCGGCGCGCACATTGTGCTCCCAGCGGTAGAGCGTGAGGTCGACGAGGCGGGGCAGCACCTGAGGAACCAGGCAGAAGCGGATGATGCCGATGCGCGACACGCCCTGGCTTTCCAGCGCGGCGGCGGGAGCGTGATCGAGGTGCTCTAGGTGCTCGGTCGCGAACTTGCCGAGCATGCCGACCGAATGGCATGCGAGTGCCAAGAGTCCGGCCAGCGGGCCGAAGCCGACGGCGGCCACGAAGATGATGCCGAAGATCAGCTCCGGGATCGAGCGGGCGATATTGAGCAGCAGCTGTGCGCCGGCGGAGACGACTTTCGGAAAGCGCGTGGTCCTGGCCGCGAGCAGGGATAGCGGAAACGCCGCAAGCCCGCCGATCAAGGTTGCACCGACGCTCATCATCAGCGTTTCGAACAACGGTTTCAGCCAGGAGCGCCCGCGCGCGAAATCCGGCGGCGTGGCGTCGGAAAGCAGCTGGAGAATGGTGCGGCCGGCATCCGCATAACGGCGCAGTTCCAGCCCACCCGACGCTGCGAGCGAGGCCGCGAGGGCAGCCGCGATCGCGAGCCCCAGCATCATTCGCAGGCGGTCGCGGCGTCGGCACTCGGTCAGGACCAGCGCCAGCTCCGGATCGGCGTTGCGTGCGGCGGCGCTGTTCAATTCGCCGCCCGCTCGTCGCGCAGCGCCTTGACCCAGACCCGCACCGGATCCATGTCGGAATCTGCCGAAGGAATGAAGCGCTCGGCATTGAAAATTTTAAGCACGGCGGGATCGTCGACTGCGTAAAACGCCTCGGCGACTTTTTGCCGGAACGCCGGATCGAGACCCTCCCGGAACGTCCACAAATATTCCGGGATCGGGCGCGACGGCAGCAGTACCCGCACTTTGGAAGCGTCGATTTTCTCTTCGCTCAGAAGCCGGTCGTAAACCGGCCGGCTGATCCCGCCCGCGGCTGCCTTCTTGTTGGCGACCGCAAGCGCCACGGCGTCGTGTGCGCCGAGGTAGTGCGCCTTGTAGTCCCGGCCGGCACGAAGGCCTGCCGCAACCAATTCATAGCGCGGTACCCAGGAGCCCGACGTCGACGCCGGGTCGCCAAAGGCGATGTCGGAGCCTGCGAGATCCTGCAGGGTCTTGGCGGGGCTGTCGGCCGGCACGATGATGGCGGCTTCGAAAAACGCCCCGATCTTCGGGTGGCTCGGCGTCGCGAACGAGAGCAGCTGTGCCTTCTCGCGTTGCAGCAGGTAGGTTACCGGGCCGAGATAGGCGACGTCAAGACGGCCGAAGCGCAGCGCCTCGCCGGTCGCCGCGTAGTTGGTGCCCACTTGCAGTTCGACGGGTATGCCAAGCTTGCTCTCGATCTGGCGGCGCAGCGGCTCGAACAGCCGCATCACCGTGAGCGAGGACTCGCCCGGCAACAGACCGATCTTCAGCCGTTGCGGATTGGCATCGTCGGCTCGGGCGCTGCCCATTATTGTGGCGAGCGCGATCAGGGCAGCGACGAGGCGTGGCCGCAGCAAGCTGGTCATGACTATCTCCTTCGGTTCAAACGGCGATTGCTAAGGTCGCGGGCGGTGGCAGCGCCGGGAAAATGCTGTGAAGCGAACTCGTGAGGAATTCCGAGGTCGGGCCGCAGAACAGAACCTGGCCTTCCGACAGTCCGACCACCCAGTCCGACATTTCGAGCGCGAGATCGATTTGATGCAGAACGAGAATGGCGGTGGCCCCGAGCCGGGCGACGTTGTCGCGGATCAGGCGGCACAAGGTGCGGGTGAGGATCGGATCGAGCGAGCTGAAAGGCTCGTCGGCGACCAGCAGTTTCGGTTCGCGCACGAAGGCGCGGGCGATGCCGACACGCTGGCGCTGGCCGCCGCTCAGCTTGGCGACGCGTTGATGCGCAAACGGCAACATGTCCACTTCACGCAACGCCGCCGCCGCCGCCATCCGGTAGTCGAACGGCCACGGCGTCGGATCCCAGGGCGAGCGCAGATGTGCGAGGCCAAGCTGCACGTTTTCGATCGCGGTCAGCCGGTCGATCAGCGCATGGTCCTGAAACACCGCCGCGGTCTCGCGCCGATGCGCCGCGAGCACGCCGGGTTCGTTCAGCGCGCCGTGCTCGGTGATGATGCGTCCGGAGGCCACCGGCAACAGGCCGAGCAGCGTCTTGATGAAGGTGGTCTTGCCGGCACCCGAGCGGCCGAGCACGGCGCATACGCAGTGCCGCGGAATCGATACTGACATACGTTGCAGGACTTCCGCGTTGCCGCGCCGCACCGTGACACTATCGAATCCGACGGCGAGACTCATACTCAACGCCTTTTCGTAACGATCGACGGCACACTGAAACACCGCGGCGTGCGACCTGCCGCTGGCATCCGGAAAAATTTTAGCCGGGAGCCCCGATAATTCCTCATGAGATCACGCAACCATTCTTCTCGTCAAGATTGCAGACATTAGAGAACGAAAAAAAGCACGCGCGCTCGAAATTTTATCAATACGTCGCCGCCGCGACATCTCTTTGCCCGCGCCACTCGTGGCGGCGCGCAGCCTCGTCGCTCACGCGTCAGGCAACCGCGAGACGTTGTTCCAGGCGGCGGACGCGCGGCAGCACCTCCTCGCCGAAGAATTGCATCGATTGGGCTTTCGGCCAGCCCGACAGGATGAACTGGCTGGTGCCCGCATGCTTGAAGTCAATCAGCGCGGCCGCGATCTCGTCCGCGCTTCCCACCAGAGCGATCGCGGGTGCGCCATGCGACTGTACGAGGCCGGTCCATAGCACCGGGGTCAGCCATTCCGTGGTCTCGGCGACCTGGTACATGGCCTTGAACGAGGTGGAGTCGCTGCGTGCGATGAAGTTGCCCTCGAGTTGCCGGTCGGGCGTCGTCCGGTCGGCGCCTTCACGCAGCCCGTAGGCGATCTCCAGCGCCTCGGCGCGGGTCCTGGCGCCGATGATCGCATGCCGCAGTCCCACCGTCTTGCCCGCCGCGAGAACCGGACGCGATGCCGCCTCAAGCGCCGCCGGCGGTTCAGGCAGACGCATCCAGCAATCGCCGTGGGCGATCGCAAGCTCGCGCGCCGGCGCCGAGCCGCCGGCGATCAGCAGTTCGGGCCGGTGCCGGCGCTGCGACACGAAGGTCGAGCCGAGTTCGCCGTTCTCCACCGCGTAGTAGCGGCCGCGGTAGTTGACCGGCTTGTCGTGGCGCCAGAATGCCTCGCAGATCGCGAGAAACTCGGCCGTACGCGCGTAGCGCTCTTCATGATCCAGGAAGTCGCCATAAAAGCGCTGCTCCGCCGGCGAATGCCCGGCAACGACATTGAGGCTGACGCGTCCGTCGCTCAGCGCCGAAAGCGTGTTGATCTGCTGAGCGAAAACGGCGGGCGATTGCAAGCCGGAGCGGCACGCGATGATGAATTCGATGGTACGCGAACCGAGCCCAAGCGCGCTCGCCAGCACGATCGGATCGGGCTTGGCTGCTCCGATATCGACGAGCAGGCCTGTGAAGCCGAGATCCTCGGCCAGGCGGCAGAACGCCAGTTGCGCAGCTATGTCGGGCCGCGCCGTCTCGGGCCGCAGCGCCATGGCGGCGCGTGATGCGCTGCCGGTCTCTCCGCCCTGCAGCAATCGCCAATGGAATTTCAACAAAGTTCCATCTCCCTCTCTCGTACACGCGGCGCGAGCTCGCCGCCGAAGCGTTGCATCTCGTCGAGGTCGGGCCAGCCGAGAAACAGAAATTCGCGGATACCTTGCCGCCCGTATTCCATCAAGGTGTCTGCGATCTCGTCATAGGAGCCGAGCAGTGCCGTGGCCGAGGGCCCAAGAAATGGAACCGCGCCCGTCCACAGGGTAGGGGAGAGCCATTCGGTTTCGAGCGCACGGTCGAATGTCATGGCAAAAGCTGTTGAGCTCGATTGGGCGCGGAACGATCGATGGACCGCGCGTGCGGCGGTGTTGGTCCGCTGCAGCAGCGCGTCTGCTGCGGCGAGTGCGGCTTCGCGCGTTTGCCGCGCGATCAGCCCGACGATCAGACCGGCGCGTCCGCCGTGCGCGCGCAGCGGCGCAAGGCGCGCCATCAGCTGCTCGGCCGGGGCCGGCGTCGTCAGCAGGCAGGCGTTGTGCCTGCACGCCTGCCGCACCGCCTGCGGCGACGCGCCGCCGATATAGAGTTCGGGCGCGCTGCGCTCCGGACTGCGGAACGGCGTATTGAGAACCGCGCCCTCGACCCGGAAATGCCGTCCCGCATGGCTGACCGGGCCGCGCCCGGCCCACAATGCACGGCAGACGTCGAGGAATTCGTTGCTGCGGACATAGCGCTGGTCGTGGTCGAGGAAGTCGCCGTAATAGCGCTGCTCGCGCTCGCTGTGGCCGTTGACGAAGTTCAGCCCGACACGCCCGCCGGTCAGCACCGAGACGGTATTGATCTGCTGCACGAAGGCGGTCGGCGAGCACAGCCCGGAGCGGACCGCGACCAGAAACTTGATCCGGTCCGACACCATGCCCAGCGCCGCCGCAAGCACCACCGCGTCGGGGCGGTGCGAGCCGAACGCGGTCAGAAGGTATTCGAGACCCGCCTGCTCGGCGGTCCGGCAGAACTCGATATGCGCCTTGAGATCGGGGATGCCGGAAACCTCGGCCCTGGCCTTGGTCGCACGCGAAGGATCGCCGGCAGCGGACATGCTCCAGTGAAAGCGCAGCCGCGTCAACTCATGCGCGGACCGACCGGAAGAAAGAGACATCTGTTTCCTCGCCGAGCACGCTGCGGCCGATGGTCGCCAGCACCTGGTCGTCGCTGTCGTGGCGTATGTAGAATCCGAGGTCGCGATAGATGCGTTCCACCGGGCTCGGCCGGATCAGGCTGCGGGCGCCGCAGGCGCGCATGCAGTGTCCGACCACGTCCTCGGCAAGGTGTTCGACCAGATAGCGGGCGCGCGCGGCCGCTAGCCGTGCCGCCTCGACCTCGCCGCCGGTCCACAGCCGCGCCACGCGATGCAGCCACAGATGCGCGGTTTCGATGGCGATCGCCATGTGGCCGACATGATGCTGCACATAGGGGTCGACACGCCGGTCGGGGGCCGCGAGCACGGTGAGCGCGTAGTCGAACGCCGCTTCCGCGGCTCCGAGGAAGCTCGCGGCATATTGCGGCGTAAAGCGGGTCTGCCAATGGCCGGCGAAGAACGCGCCGCCCGGACCGATCTGGTTCTCGTCCGGAATGAACAGATTTTCGAAATAAGCGAGATGGCTCGCGGTGGCGCGCATCCCGACCGGGTCCCACCAGCGTGCGTCGAAACGCACGCGGGGATTCGGCAGGTCGCACACCAGCATCAACAGCTCGTCGGCGTTGCCGGTTCCGTGGCGCGCGGCGCCGGGACCGGCGGTGCTCACCAGCAGCACGGCGTGGTTGATGCCGGCGCCGCCGGTGGTGAACACCTTGGTGCCGTTGACGACATAGCCGCCATTGACGCGCTCGACCGTGGTTCCGAAACGCGCGGTCTGGCCCGGGATGAGCGTTTGCGGCTCGCCGCTCCAGCAGGACCAGATTTCTCCGGCTTCCAGCACGCCGCCGAACCAGCGCCGCTTCTGTGCGTCATTGCCGACGCCGTCGATCAGGGTCATGGCGTTGGCGTGACCCTCCCAGCAGCGCGCCAGCGACAGATCGGCCTTCGCCAGTCCCTTGGTCATCATCCACAAGGCGAACGGGTCGCCGCTATGCGGCTGAAGTCCGAGGCCGCCCCAGTTCTTCGGAATGGCGGCGCCGAGCAGCCCGGCCTGGTGCAGGTCCGTGAAGTCCTCGGCCGGGAACTGGGCGGTGCGATCGAACTCCGCGGCGCGCGGCGCAAAGCGATCCGCCGCCAGCGCGGTCGCGCGCGCGATTATCGCCAGGTGAGCCGGATCAAGGTCGAACCCGAGCAGGAAGTCGGTCGGCCGGGACTGGTCATTTGCTAGTCGAACGGGCGAATGCATGGCGGGCCACTCAACGTCTGTAGTAGAATTCACGGTGGAAATAGTTGGAGCGCCCGTCGCCGTCGCCGAATTCGGTGAAGGACGCCACCACCAGCACGCCCTGCTTGATGTTGGCCTGCAGGGTGATGTTGGCGTCGGCCGCCTGGTAGCGGGCGCCGAATGCCTTGGCCAGCCGCGAGCCGGAGCTCAGCGCGAACAGATCGGCCTGAGCCGATCCCCATTCCACCGGAGCAGGCGTGCGCGCTCCCCAAAGACGGACGGCCGCGCCGTTGCGCGCGTTGTCGTCGATACGCAGCCGCGCGATGCCCTTGGAATCCGGGTTGGTGTTCCACCAATCGCCGAACATCTCGGAGCCATCGAACGGCTGTCCGGGCGCTGCGGGCACCGCCTCGTCGGGATCGTCGCCGCCGACGCGCCCGGTGGACGCGCTCCACGGCGTTGCGGCGGGCGCGGTCGCGCGATCGCCGCTGCGGTAGAATTCGCGCGCGAAATAGTCGTACCCGCCCGGACCGACGCGATTGAAACTCGCGACGACCAGGAGGCCGAGATTCATGTTGCCTTGCAGTTCGATCTGGTGCGCGCCGAAATCATAACGCGCCGTGAACGACATCGCTTTTCCAGCGCCGGCGTCGGCGCCGTAGATGACGTCGGCCCGCGTGGTTCCCCAGGAGCAGGGCCCGTGGCTGGCCGTGCTAAGGGCACGCAGATCGACTGCGCCGGCAGCGACGTCGATGGTTATTTCCTGCACGCCGTTGCCATGCGCATTGGTGTTGATCCAACGGCCGGCCAGGCCCGAGGGATCGAGCTTGCGGCGCTCTATTTCAGCGGTCGCGCCGCTCCTGTCCTGCAACGCCGGCATGCTCCGATCCTCCTTAGCCACCTCAATCCGGACTGACGGCCGTCAATCCGCCGTGCCCAACAGTCTCGCGCGTGACGCCGAAATCGAAGCTCCGGCCGGGCCCGCGCGGTGAATCGAGCATGTCGTCGACCTCCGCCATGCGTTCGTATTGATGCCGGACCTGATGATCCAGCACCTCGAGCCCGTCGATCACGGTGAGGCCGCGCGCCCGCGCGCCCGCCACCAGCGGCGTGACGCTACGGCCGTAGCAAAGGTCGATCACGATCGAATTGGCGCCGAGCGCCTGCGGATCGATCAGCGAACTGACGCCGTCGGTTCCGACCGGCGTGGCATTGATGAGAAGGGCGTAGCGTTCCGGCTTCAAATGCGCGAGCGACACGAAGCGCAGCCCGAGCTTGCGGGCCGCCGTCTGGCCCGCGCGTGGGCTGCGGTTGGCGAGCGTCACCACCGCGCCGGCCTCGCGCAGCGAGGCTGCGACCGCGCGACCGGCTCCGCCGCAGCCGATCACCACCACCGGTACGCCGCGCAGCGGCAATCCGCGCAACGCGAGTGCGTCCAATACGCCTTGTGGATCCGTGGTTTCGGCGCGCCAGCCGCCGTCGCGGCGCAACAGGAGGTTGGCCGAACCCGCCATCACCGCCGCCGCGCTGCGCGAGTGCGCCAAGGCGAGTGCGGCTTCCTTGAACGGGGCGGCGACCGTCAGTCCACGCAGGCTGAGGTTCAGATAAGCGAGTTCCTCGAATACAGTCTGGCTGCCGCACAATTCGGCAAGTTCCAGCGCGGGAATCGGCACGAACATCGCCGCGCGCCCCTCGGCCCGATACTTCGCATTGTGCAACCTCGGCGACAGCGAGCGCCGCACCGAAGGTCCGACAATGCCGTAGAGTGCCGTGACCGGCGAGGACGCAAGCAGGCCATAATCCTCGATCAGCCCCGCGATCGAACCATGATCCAGTTCGGCCGCCGGTCCGTCGGTATCGACGAAAACCGCCGGCGCGCCCAGACGAGGCGCGATCACGCGGGTCCAGAAGCCGGCGGAACTCGTGTCATAGGCGACGACGTCGCCGCGGGCGAGGCTGTTGAGCACGCGCAGCGGCGCGACGGTCTCGGCGAAGCGGCGCGCGCGGGGCGCAAGCACGTAGAGTGCCGCGGGAATCCGCGCCATTGCCGCGAAATGTCGCGCCAGCGTCGCCGCATCGCAGGCCGCACCGTGCCAAGATATCAGCCGGCGTGACGGTTCGATGACAGCAAGCAGCTGCGGTACGAGGTCGCACTCGGCATCCAGTTCGATGAAATCGAAATGCCGGGCCGCGTCGCACAATCGTCGCTGACGCGCGTCGTCCGATCCGCCGCCGGTGCTGCGGCGCAGGTCATAGATCAGCGGGCGCCGGAAATGCTGGCGAAGGCGAGCAGGGTCGAGGTCGTCGGCGAAATCCGCACGCAGCCTGATGGCGGCGACTCCGGAGGGCAAGCTTTGCAATGCGGCAATCGTTGAAGCGTCGGCTGCGTTCAATGAAACGATCAGGCCGTTCAGCTCCGACATGAACTCACTCGCAACTACGGAGAAAAAACTTTTACAGAGAAAAAAACTTCCGTGCTTGGCAGAATACACAATTTCCAGTACAACACCAACACAATCTCTAGTAGCCTGATGCGCAACGCGCGGGGTTCTCGATGAAGCGACGGTGGACGAGCGCGGTGTCGGTCGCATTGCTTCTCGCGCTGGCGCCACTCGGTGCAGCATTGCTGAACAGCGCCAACGGCGCCAGCGGGGCGCGCGATTATTTCACCGACACGATCCTGGTCGATCAGAACGGACGCTCGCACCGGTTTTATTCCGACCTCGTCGCCGGCCGGATCGTGATCATGAACGTCATCTTCACCGGCTGCCGTTCGAGCTGTCCGATCATCATGGGCCGGCTGCTGGAGCTGCAGGATCTTCTCGGCCCGAAGCGCGATGACGTTTCTATTCTCAGCATCAGCGTCGATCCGGTGCTGGATACACCGCAGACGTTGCATGCCTACGCAGATTCGCTCCAGGCGAAACCCGGATGGTATTTCCTCACGGGCGAAAAGGCCGCGGTCGATATGGTGACGGGCCGCCTTGGCAATCGCGCGTCAACGCCGGAAGATCATAACGACGTCATCGTAGTAGGCAACGATGCGACGGGAACCTGGATCAAGCTGACCGCGATCGCGACCACCGAAGACATTGCCCGGGCCGTCACCGAGGTGGCGAGCCAGCCGGCGAATACGAATACAAAGACGACGAATTAGAATAAAGACATTGAACGCCACAGCAGCCTGGCTGCTCGACATCATGGTGAAGCGAATGAAACCCGATCAAAAAATCGCGCAGCATCCGTTGAAGGGTATCAAACACGACGGGCGTATCGCCCAGGTGGGGCTGCTGGCGTTATCGGTGCTGTGCTGCGGCCATGGCGCGGCCAGCGCTCAAAGTCCTAACCCGCAAGGTCAAAGCGTCTGCAGGGAGACGGTGGTCGCCAAGGTGGTGGCGCTCGATCAGGCCTTCTACGTCAACCGTTACGGCGCATTGCAGGCCGGCGGCATGGTGTTCGCGCTCGAGGGCGACGTCGTCAGCATGGCCAACCCCTCGCAGATAGCCAACCCCGGGCTGCAGGCCGGCAAGGTGATGCTGCGTGCCGACAAGCGCCCGCGGCCGCTGACGCTGCGGGTCAACAAGGGGCAGTGCCTCGAGATCCGGTTCCGCAATCTGCTGTCGCCGAAGCCGGTCAACCAGAATGTTGCAGTCTTCCCGCCGGTGCCGGCGGGTGGTTTCCAGCCGAACCAGCAGCAGCTGGTAACGAGCACCGACAATCTGAAGGATGGAAACGGAGACCAGAGCCAGCCGCCGACGCGCTATGCCGGCGTTCATGTGGCAGGCATGGAATGGGTCAGCTCCAGCACGGACGACGGCACCTTCGTCGGCTCCAATGACGTGGCCGCCAATGATCTCAACGGCAAATCGAAGCTCAACGGCTTGATCCCCCCGGAACAGGCTCCTCTGAATCAGCAGATCACCTACACGCTGTTTGCCGCGGAGGAGGGCGCGTTCCTGCTCACATCCGGCGGCACGACGGTTGGCGCCGCGCTCGATTACGGCGGCCAGGTTTCGGAAGGACTGTTCGGATCGGTGATCGTGCAGCCTGCGACCGCCGAATATTATCGCAGCCAGGTGTCCCGCGCCGAACTCGACGCGGCGACCGTCAGCCCCACCGCCTTGCCCGTGGGCTGGAAACTCGGGCCGGCCGGTCCCACCTGCACATCCTATCAGGGCGACCGCTCGGTACTTCGCGAGCTGACGCGAAATCCCCCCGACCAGTACGATCCCAATCGCGGAACCAGCTGCGTCAAGCTGATGGCCGATGGTTTCCTGTACACGCTCGGCGACCAGCCGGTGATCAATTACGACGCCGTGTTCGGGGCGCAGACAAAGCGTGCCGGCGCCCCGGTGCTGTCGATGCTGGCCGGCAAGCGCGGCGACGCGCGCCGCGAACTCGTCGCCAGCGATCTGACGGCGATGATCACCGGGCCATATGCCGGGATGTTCGGTCCGGCACTGCCGCAAACGAAAAATGACGCCTATCCCGAGCGCCAGCAGCCGTATCGCGAATTCGCCATTCACTATCACGACGACTTCATGGCGATCCAGGCCTTCGCGGCGTTCCGCAACGGCGGCATGCAGTACACGCTGCAGGGCGGGCGCGACTTCTTTGCCATCAATTACGGCATGGGCGGCATCGGTGCGATCGTCCTGGCCAATCGCCTCAACCTCGGGCCGGCAAGCCAGTGCGCGACGTGCAAGTTTGAGGAATTCTTCCTCAGTTCATGGCCCAACGGCGACCCCGCGATGGTCGTGGATGAACCGGTCAACGTGGCCGATCCCGGGGCTCCCAACCCGCCGCCGACAAAAGCGTTGGCGACCAAGGCGTTCTATCCCGACGATCCTTCGAACGTTTATCACAGCTACCTGCGCGACCACGTCAAGTTCCGCATCCTGCATGCCGGAACCAACATCACGCATGTGCACCACCAGCATGCGCATCAGTGGCTGCATTCGCCCAAGAGCGGCGTCAGCGCCTATCGCGACAGCCAGATGATCAGCCCCGGCGCGGCCTACACGCTGGACATGGTGTATGGCGGCAGCGGCAACAAGAACCTGACCGTCGGCGATTCCATCTTCCACTGCCACTTCTATCCGCATTTCGCGCAGGGCATGTGGGCGCTGTGGCGCGTGCACGACGTGTTCGAGCGCGGCACGCGCATCGGCGCCAACGGCACCGCCGCAAATGATGGGCCGAACCGGGCACTGCCGGACGGCGAGATCGCGCTGGGGACGCCGATCCCCGGCCTGGTGCCGCTGCCGACACTGGCGATGGCGCCGATTCCGGCCCGCGTCGAGATCAAGTCCGTCCCGGAGACGGCCCCCACCGGCACCAAGGTCAACAGGTACGAAGTTGCCGTCAATCAGGACGACCTCAAGGCCGGCCTGCAGCCGGGCTATCCGTTCTTTATTCCCGGCATCGCGGGCCAGCGGGCGCCGCACCCGCCGATGAGTTATGCGCCTGAGCTCGACGCCAATGGCAAGCAGGTCGAGATCGCCGGCCAGAAGCAGCGCCTCGACGGCGGGCTGCCGCGCAATGTCGCGGTGGCCGAACTCGGCACGTCCTACGAGCAGCATAACCGCTGGGACTTCAGCAAGGACAATGACCAGCTGTTCGCGCGCGAACTGGCGGAAGACGGCGACGCGGTCGAACGCGCGACCATGAAGGTCTACCAGACCCGCAACCATCCGAGCTTCACCTCGGTCGGGACGCCGGTGCCTTTCGTGTACAACGGGCAGCCCGCGGTGCAGGGCGCCCCGTTCGCGAATCCGGCGGTGCACTACGACGGCAGTCCGGTTAAAGTCTGCGAGCCCAGCGATCCGAACTGCAACAGCACGAATTTCGAAGGGCGCAAGCTGACCTACAAGAGCGCCAACATCCAGACCGATGTTGTGCTCAACAAGAAAGGCTGGCACTATCCGCAGCAGCGCATGAGCGTGCTGTGGGAGGACGTGAAGCCGACGCTGGACGGCAAGCGCCGGCCGGAGCCGCTGTTCATGCGCGCCAACTCCGGCGACATGGTCGAGTTCTGGCTGACCAACCTGATCCCGAACTACTACGAGCTCGACGATTTTCAGGTGCGCACGCCGACCGACGTGGTCGGACAGCACATCCACCTCGTGAAGTTCGACGTGATGGCCTCCGACGGCGCCGGCAACGGGTGGAACTACGAATCCGGGTCGCTGGCGGCCGAGGAAGTGCGCGGCCTGATCGGTGCGGTCAACAAGGCCGGCGGCATGGTCGGTACCGATGGCAAGCCCAAGACGCTCACCGCGAAGACGATTCCCGATCTGGCGCAACACTTCCCGACCAAGGGCGATCCCTACGTTCTCGGCGCGCAGGCGACGGTGGAGCTCTGGTATGTCGATCCGTTGACCGACATATGCCGGCCGGACGACCAGAAGGAAACGTGCCCGAAGGAAGGTCTCGACCGCACCATGGGCACGGTGTTCACCCACGACCATTTCGGTCCGTCGACGCACCAGCAGGCCGGACTCTATGCCGGCCTGATCATCGAGCCGGCGAATTCGCAATGGTTGACCGCCACGACGCTGGCGCCGATCGGCGGCAACGATCCGGTAACCGGCAAGCCGGTCAAGACCCGGGCGGACGGCGGTCCGACCAGTTGGGCCGCGGTGATCAAGGGCAAGGATCAGCTCTATCGCGAATTCCTGATCGAATTCCAGGACCGGCAGCTGACCTATTCGGCCGACAGCCGGGCGCAGCCGAAACCCTACCAGCGCTATCAGCCGAAGACTGCCGGAATCGTCAATCGCGTCCAACCCGACGGGGCATGGGGCTGGACCGACGTCGACAACAGCATCAACCCGCCGCTCGGTGGCGGCCAGTTCACGCCCAATCCGCAGCTGGTCACCAACACGTTCGGTTCCGGCGCCTGGTCGCTCAACTACCGCAACGAACCGCTCGACCTTCGCCTCAGTCCCGGCACACCAAATGCGACTGCTGCAACCGACACTGCGTTCGCCTTCGCATCGATGCAGCGTAACGATCCGGCGCTCAACGTGCAGCCGACCGGGCCGATCAATCCGGTCAGTCCGGTCGATCCCTGCGCAGCCGCCAAGGCCGACGTAACCATTCTCGGAGATCTCGCACCGGGTCCGGTCTGGATGGTCAACGGAAAGGTTCTGACAAACAATGGAACTGTGCCGCTCAAGGCGGGGCAGGTGGTGTGCTTCGGCGTCAAGGCCGGCAAGCACGGGCTGTTGTTCCCAACCGAAGCGGCCGGCAAATCGCTGTTCGACATCGCCGGATCGCCGCAGGCGAGCGCCTTCGTCACCAATCCGGCCAGCCCCGCTAATCCGACGACGTGCGGAAGCACCACCAAATTCGGCACCGCGCCGCAAACGTCGGGGATCATCGCAGTCCTGCATGTGCTCGGCAACGCCACGCTCTCTACGCCTGCCGTCTCGTTCGAATGCTCGCAGCATTGCGCCAACATGGCAGGATCGTTTGCGATCGATGACAACACCCTGAACATCGCCGGCGACCAGGACTCCAGTAATGCCCATTTCTGGAGAGTGGACGGCAACCGGATGGGTAACGGCGACACCTTGAAGCTCACCGCGGGGCAAAAGGTTCGCTTCTCGGTCAAGGCGGGCACGCACGGCCTGATGTTTACCGACCAGGCCACGGCCGACGCCATCTTCGACATCGCGGGCTCGCCGCAGGCGGCCAAGTTCGTCAATCTGTCCGGGGGGAATGCCTGCGGCTTTGCCAATGCCTACGGCACCGTGCCGCAGGCAACGGTCACCTCTAATCCGCAGCCCGGGCAGAACACCATTGCGGAACTGGTGGTCAAACAATCGATCACGCTGACGCAGCCCGGCGGGTGGATGTGCTCGCAGCATTGCCAGAACATGCAAGGCCTGTTCGTGCCCAAGGATACCGGCTTCGTCGCTGCCGATCCCAACAACAATCGATGGCTGGTCGACAATGAGGAACTGGGGAACAACACCGCGCTTCCGCTGGTGCCGGGCAGCAAGCTGCGCTTCTCGGCCAATGCGCCGGGCGACACGCTGTTCTTCCCGGACAAGACCGCGCCCGCGGCGCTGTTCGATGACGCCTCGGCCTTCACGTCGATGAATCAGTGTACCTTCAACGACGGAGTCGGGCTCGCCCTCACCCCCGGCAGCTCCACCGAGCTGACCGTCAAGAAACAGTCGGCCTTGCTGTCGGCGCGCTTCATGTCGGCGAAACAATGCACGCGCATGGAAGGTCTGGCCCAGCCGGTGATACCGGTACCGCCATTCACCTATCCGGCGCAATTCGAAGGCGCGGGGCCGACCGATCCGTATACGCCGCTGATGCGTGCCTATCCCGGCGATACAGTCGAGGTCCGCACGCTGGTCGGCGCGCACATGGCGCCGCATTCCTTCAACATGCATGGCGTCAAGTGGCTGTTCGAGCAGAACAGTCCGAACTCCGGTTTCCGCAGCACGCAGGGCATGGGTATTTCCGAGTATTATCACATGCGCTTCGACGTGCCGACTACGAACGGCGGCGCGGACTATCTCTATGCGACGACATCGGACACCAAGGGCCTCGAATTTGGACAATGGGGCTTGTTGCGGTCGTACGGTTCGCCGCAGGCCGACCTGCCGCCGATTCAGCCGCCGGCGAAGGTTGTCGACGTCTGCCCGTCCGGTACGCCGGTCAGAAAATACAGTGTCAGCGCCGTGGAAGCGGCCTCGGCCATCGCTGACGGCAAGCTGTACTACAACAGCCGCGGCGACAGCCGCGGGGTCGAACCCGACGGCGGAGACAGGGGCAAGCTATTCGGTGACGGCGCCCTGCTATACGTCCACGATGAAGATCTGGTGGATGCCAGTCCCAGTGCCAATCCGGTCAAGATCAAGCCTGGCAAGCGGATCGAGCCGCTGGTGCTGCGCGCGGCGGCCGGCGACTGCATCGAGGTCACCCTGACCAACCGGCTGCCGACCACCATGGACCAAACACAGCGGGCAGGCTCGAAGCCGGCTTTCGGGGACATCACGATCGCGACATCGCTGCAGATCGGACTTCATCCGCAACAGGTCGGAATGGACATCCTCACCGGCAACGGCGTCAATCTTGGCAACAATCCCACCCAGACCATCGCACCCGCTCTGCCGGGCGCACCCGCTCAGTCGAAGGTGCTGAAATGGTACGCCGGCTCGATCGGGGCGGACGGCACGCATACGCCGGTCGAGCTCGGCGCGATCGGGCTGTCGCCTGCCGATCCTTTGATGCAGCATCCATTCGGGCTGCTGGGGGCGCTGATCATCGAGCCGGTTGGAGCCACTTGGCGGATTGACGACAATAGCCGTGCTCAGGCGACCGTCGCAGTGCCATCCGCAAAGCAGTTCCGCGAGTTCGTGGCGGTGCTGCAGGACGATGTTCAGCGGTTATTCGCAACCGATACATCGAACGTGCCTTGCGGCGGAACAGAAAGCGATGGCTCACCATCCCAGGTCACGACGGTGGCGGTCAGCTATCGTAGCGAGCCGCTGCCATGCCGCTACTACGGCGATGCGGGCAATTTCGACGATGCCAATCCCAGCCACGCGCCGCTCGGTATGGCCCGCGCGCTCTCGAACTCCCAGGTGCTGGCCAATCCGCAGACGCCGGTGTTGGCGGTCTCCAAGGGCGTGCCGACACGCTTGCGTGTGGTGCATCCGGGCGGCCTGAACGAACAGGTCTTTACGCTGGCCGGCCACCCATGGCTGGAAGAGCCGTTCCGCAACAACAGCCGCGAGATCGGCGACAATGCGGCATCGCAAGCGTTTGGCGCGCGAGACTCCTTCGGCCCCAACGATCAGTTCGACATTGTGTTGAACTCGGCCGGCGGCCGCAAACAGGTGACCGGCGATTATCTCTATCGGGCGTTCATAGGGTCGACGTTCGAGGGCGGAATCTGGGGAGTGATGCGCGTGGGAGAACCGAACAGCGACATCGTGGCGATCGCACACGCCTCGAGCAATTCCGGCCCGGGCTATGTCATCAGCGGCTCCAACACGGTCAATCCGAACAACGGCAAGATGGCCGCGAATGTCACTATCACGGCGAATGTGACCGTGCCCGGCACCACTGCCCCGAAGCCCGTGAGCTGCACGGTGCCGGTCGATCCGGTCACCGGCCATTGGGACACCACGAGCTGTCCGGCGGCGCTGCAAGGCGCGTTGGTGGTCGATGCGGCCCGCCCGGTCAACGTGGTGTCTGCCGGAGGCGGACGTGCCGCGGTAACCAACCCGGTTCCTTCGACGCCTCCGCCCGGGCCGCGCCCGTTCGCCGAGGTCGCGATGTCGGTCCAGCGTGCCAAGCAGAAGACCCCTATCGTGGAAGAGAAGGAGATCGTTCAGTTCAGGGGCGCGCCGACGCCGATGGCAACGATCGTGCGGCGGCAGTCCGAACCGGCGGGGCCCGTCAACCCGATCGTTCCGACAGGTCGAACGGGCTCTCGTGGGGGCGGCAACGACCAGGGGCTGGTTCAGCCGTCGACACCGGCCGCGACGATCCACCCCCCGGATCATTGATGTGATCCGGGATGTCGGTGTCGCTCGGCGCGCAGCTTGGTCTGGAAAATGATCCCCGCGCGGCAAGACTGGAGCCGGCGAAGCGTGCGGCTGCTGTCGGCGTTGGCGATGATCGCCACCGTCGCGCCGGGGCATGCGGCCGAGCCTGCGTTCAGCTCGCGCGTCGAGCAGGAGGGATTAGCCCTCGAAGCCACGCTGTCGCGCGCGGCGTCCACGGCTGAGCGCGACGTACCGCTTCGGTCGGGAGAGCCGGTGACGGTGCGCTTTCGCGTTTCCGACATGTCGGGAGCGGCCATCAGCGGCGCGTTTCCCAACGGCTGGATGGTGCTCAGCGGCATGGGCAGCACCATGGCCGGAAATCCGGACGCCCGCTGCCGCCTGGTGCTGCGCCGTCTGCAAATCGCCAGCCTGCCGGATCAGGCCGAGGTCGATCTCAATACCTTCCTGGTGCTCGCGCTCAACGAGGACGCGACGATCAGCGTTATCGATCCGCGCAGCGGCTTCGGCGGGACGCGGTTGCTCGGCCTGGTGGCGTTGCACGGGGTCGGCGAGGACTGGGTTCAACTCACCGACCAGGAGCGGCTGGTGGTGACCGTGCCGGAGGCGGACGCGATCGATATCGTCGACATGCGCGCCTGGAACGGCCCGGTCCGCCGTCTCGAGGTCGGCGCCCGTCCGCGCCGCGTGGCGCTGCAGCCGGATCGCAGTTTTTTCTGGACCGACGTCGTCGATCCTGCGACCGGCGCGGCGAGTTCGGTCGCGATCAATGCCGACACGCTGACGGTGGCAGGCCGCATCCCGATCGGCGCCGGCCCGCACGATTTCGCCTTCAGCGCCGATAGCCGCTTCCTGTTCGTCGCCAACGCGGGCGCCGGAACGGTTTCCGTCATCGACGTCGGCGCGCTTGCGCCGGCGGCGGAACTCGCGACCGGCCCCCGTCCGGTCTCGCTTGCCTATTCGGAACTGGCGAATGCGGTCTACGCCGCGGATTCCGAAGACGGATCGGTGACCGTCATCGATGCGCGCTCGCACACGGTGCGCGCGCGCGTCAGTGGACCGCCGGGCATCGCGCAGATCGCCTTTGCGTCGCCCGGACGTTATGCCTTCGCCGTCAACCCGCGCGCGGGCACCGTCAATATCATCGACTCCACGCTCGACCGGGTGATCCACACGGTCGATTCCGCACTCGCACCCGATCGGGTGACGTTCACCGGCACCACGGCCTATGTGCGCCAGAGCACGAGCGCGAATGTCATGATGCTGCCGCTCGACCAGATCGCGGTGGAGCCCGGCAAACTGCCGGTGTTCGGATTTCCCGGCGGCAGCAAGCAGCCTTCGACGCCGGAGTGGCCGAGCCCGGCGCCGCCGATCACGGCGGTCGCCGGAGATCGCGCGGTGCTGGTCGCAAATGGCGGGGATCGCGAAATCTACTACTACCAGGAAGGCCTCGCGGTGCCGATGGGTAGCTTCAGCAACTACAAACGCCTGCCGCGCGCGGTGACAGTGGTGCGGCGGGACCTGCGCGAGAGCGCGCCGGGAATCTATGAGACCAATGCAAATCTCGGGCGCCCGGGGACCTACGATCTGGTGTTCCGGCTCAATCAGCCGCCGTTCTACCACTGCTTTCCCTTCGAGGTCGCGGCCGCGTCGGCACGCCAGGCGCGGAAGCCGCCCCGGGTTGCGCCGGCGGCGCCTTTCGAAGCCGTGACGGCCGGCCGCCCGGTGAGCCTGGATTTCGTCGTCACCGACGCTGCGACGGGCGCGCCGGTGGGCGATCTCACCGACCTCACTGTGCTGGTCATGACGCCGGCGTGGCAGACCCGGCAGGTGGCAGCACCACTTGGTGGCGGTCACTACAGCGTTGAACTGGCGGTGCCGATACCTGGACTCTACGCGGTGGTGGCGAGCAGCGCGGACGCCGGGATCGATTATCAGCCGATGCCCGGACTGCAGATCGTCGCGCCGCAGTGACGAGTCCCATCCAGTCGCTTTGGATCGGCACCGGTCTCTCGACCCTGGAGAAGCTGTCGATCCGGTCCTTCATCGATCATGGGCATGCGTTTCACCTCTACGCCTATCAGGACCTGCCGGATCTGCCGGCCGGCACCGTGCTCAAGGACGCCAACGACATTCTGCCGTCGTCTGAGATATTCCAGTACCCCGACCGCAAGAGTTTCGGGGCGTTCGCCAACATGTTCCGTTACAAGCTGCTGCTCGAACGCGGCGGCTGGTGGACTGACACCGACGTGGTTTGCCTGCGGCCTCTAGACCTCGCCGATGAGCATGTCTTCGTCTCGGAGACCGTTGAATGGCGCGGCGCGGCGGGCCCGCAAACGGTGGTTGGCAACTGCGTGATCAAGGCTCCGTCCGGCAGTTCCGCGATGGCGCTGGCGTTGAGCCGGTCTCTAGCCAGGGATCGCACCACGCTGCGATGGGGTGAGACCGGCCCCAAGCTTGTCGGCGAGGTGGTCGAAGAACTGAGCCTGCAGCGCTTCGTGAAGCCTCCCGCGGCATTCTGCCCGATCGGTTACGGCGCATGGCGCGAGCTCATCGAGGCGCCGCCGCCGTCGCTTCCGTCCGAAGCCTATGCGGTTCACTTCTGGAACGAGATGTGGCGGCTCGCCGGTCAGGACAAGGACGCCGGCTACCCCGCCGAGTGTCTCTATGAACGCTTCAAGCGCCGCCACCTGGGTCGAACAGATACGGCGCGTGACGCAGCATCAGGCGGTGACGGTGGATCGCCCGCCGATATTCGCGGATGAGCGGCTCGTCGAGTCCATGGGCCGCCATCACGCGGCGCATCTCGCCCTTCCAGCGCGTGCGTGCGCGCGCGCCGATGCGCGATGCGCGGTCGAGACCGACCACGGCATCCCAGGCCGGCACCGCGTTCACGAAGCTATCCCGAAATTGCGCGCGTATATCCGGATCATCGCGCATCCGCGCCAGCGTCACGCGATAGGCGCGCCGCAGCTCCTCGATCATCGCCGCGCGGCCGCGCGCCGCGCATGCTGCGTCGGGCCGGTAGATCGCGATCAAAGTGGGGATTGAGCCCGTGCGCGGCGACCCGCCGAGCCGGCCGCCGACGATGTGCACCCAATCCTTGTGCATGCCGGACAGCGCCGCTTCCGGGTGGAAGTGCCGCATGCGCTTGCCCGTGATGTTGGTGAGTTCGTGGTCCATGAAGATGATCCGGACCGCCCACGCGCCATCGGCCCAGACGGCGCGCAGACCGACATTGCGCGGCACGAATGATTCTCCCTCGGTGTAGCCGCGCAGGCCGAGCAGCGTGCCCCAGAACCGGCCGAGCGAGGTGAGCGCCGTCAGGAAGGCGCGGTCCGCGGCTGCGCGGTTCTCCGCAAAGGCCGCCGCCACATAGGCGGCGTAGCCATCCGCCGCCGCCGGAGGACGATAGCTGTCGAGGATCTCCATCAGGACGGTGTCGGCGAAGCGGCACGCTTCCGGTAAAGCCGGAGTGTGGCCATGGGCCGCGGCGAAATACGAATCTGCCCCATTGCTGCCGAGCCACGCGGCCGCAGTGTCGAGCCGCAGCGCGCTGGTGCCGATCAGCGTGCACTGCGCCGGCGTCAGGGTCTGCAGGAAGGCGCGTGTGCGCGCCTGCGGCGAACGCGGCACGCTGGTGATTTTGTAGCGCTCGCGCACGAAGGCGAACAGCGATCGGGTCATCGCCCGCCGCATGGCTTCGAAACCGTCGCCGAACGCCTCCGGCCGCTCGAACCAGTCGAGCAGAGGCACATCCGCGCCGTCCGCCCGCGGCACCGACCGGATCCTGCGCAGCTGCACCACCTGCGACAGCGGCGGCGCCTCGCGATGAATGCTGCGCAACAGTTTTGAAAGCAAGGCGGAGTTCTTCGCCTCCCATTGCAGCACCGACAGCGACGCGCCGCCTTGCAGGCGGTGCGAAGGCGGAAGCGGGCCGTCGTAGCGTTCGAACTGGATGGTCAAGGCACGCTCGCCGCGCACGCCGACCCGCTTGATCTCGAACTCTGCGGTACTGCCGGGCGGCCGGATCACCAGCGCGGAGGTGCCTGCCGGGCAGGCGACGAGCGCGTTTTGCGTCGCCGGCGTTGCGGCCGTGAACCACCAGCTGCGCACCTCGCCGAGCAGCCGGGCCAGGATATCGGCCTCGTATTCGGGCAGCAGGCCCACGGCCACGCGCGCCTCTTCGGCAACCTGGGCGCTGTCCTCGGAGACGTCGATTTCCGCGGCGGTGACGCGCACCCGCCGCAGGATCTCGTCGACCACTTCGTCCGCGCCGAAAGCGCCGCGCCCCAGCGTAAGCAGGCACTCCTGGCTCGCCACATGAAGGAATTGCGCGACCGCTTCGGGTCCGGCCGCGGAGCGCAGCAGGATCTGATGAACCGGAGCCAGCCGGGACAGCCGGCGGGTCAGTTCGCGAAAAAAAACATCGGGTTCTGTGGTTGTATAACCCTGCTTCAGGACATCGTCGCGGCACGGCGCGCCAGCCGCCGGCGTGAATCCGAGACGCGCCAGCAACGGCGTGATCTCGTGCATCGCCACAGGGTCGAGCCACAGCAGCTGGCTTTCGAGCGCCAGAACCGCGACGCGACGGGCCGGCCAATCCGCGGCGCGATCCTGCGCGTGGTCCAGCAACGCGTGAGCGAATTCGCGGTCGTATCCGCGACGCTCAACCAAAGCGGCAATGATCGTGCGCCCGTCACGGTCGCGAGAATATTGCATCACGAACGGGCCGCAGGACCGGCAATGGCCAGATCAGCATCCGGGGATGACGGTGCGCCAACACTGCCGGCCACATCAGCGCCTGCCGGCGGTGTCGGGCCCGAACGCCCCCTCAGCATTTCCTCTGCTTTATTTCTTCGCCTTGGCCTTTGACTTGCCTTTTGACTTGCCCTTCGACTTGCCTTTGCCCTTCGGCTTCGGTTTGCCGCCACCCTTACCCGGGTTACCCTTCTTGCCCCCTAAGGCTTTCGGTTTGCCAGCCATGCCCTGTCACTCCTGTTGTGAACACCAACCTGAAGATGCCATACAAAAAAGTATCATACATTGAATCTGGTTGCATGTTTTTTCTGACGCAGCTCGGAAGCTTTCTTCGGCGCGGTGGATATCGCTTCGCGAGAATGCAGCAGACGCTCCGGTGACATCCCTTGGCGTGCGGCGAGAACGACAATGACGCGTCAGCGATTCAGTTGAGTTCGATCCGGACGATCGGCTGCATCGAGCGAGGCTGATGCGGATCGAAGCGCATGATCTGTGCTCCGGTGAAGCCGACATGCTGTTGCGGGCTGTAGCTGACCGGTGCGCCATAGCCGGTCTCGAAGCGCCGGATCGTCTCGATCGCATCGACCAGCCTGGCGCGGCTGACATCGCGACCGGCGCGGCGCAGCCCCTCGATCATCAGCCGCGCCGCCGCCAGCGCCGTCCGCTGTGCCGCCGCCGGCCGAGTCTCGCGTTGGGCCGACGGGGCGCCGGATTCGTATGCGAGCAGCATGCGCATGGGTGCGCCTGATGTGTCGGGGAGGGCGTCGATCAGCGACCCCGGCAGCAGCACGAGCGGGTTGTTCCGCTCCAGGCGCGCGAGGATCGCGGCAAACCTGTCGTCCCATCCGGCGAGCAGGATCGCATCGCCGGCCTGGATGCGGCGTATCGTCTCGTCCGCGATCACGCCGGAACCGCCCGTGAGCGGCACCGCGTCGATCGCCGGGCCGCCGTTGCGCGCGAGCAGGCCGCGCAGCGCGGCCACCCGCGCGCGGCCCGCGTCGTCGTCGGTGTGCAGGACCGTCAGGCGCGCATCGTCCTTGAGTTCGCGCGCCGCATGCGCCGCGAGCGCGCCGAGTTCGCCGGGCAGGCCTGCGCTCAGATAGAAGACGCGCGGCCGCGGCGCCTCGCTGCCGGCCCGGACCGCAACCAGCGGGACCTCACGGCTCACTAGCGCGGCGACATCAGGCGCGGCGCTAACGTCGCTCGCCACGGCTGCCAAGATGGTCTGGTCGAGCGGTTGGCCGGCGGCCTGTGAGGGATCGGAAGCCGCGGCGGTGTCGATGAATGCAAATGCGATGTGACGGCCGAATACGCCGCCGGCGCGATTGAGGTCGTCGCGATAGCTTTCGAGCGCAGCGCGCACCGCATCCTGCAGCTCCGCCGTCGGTTCCCGCCGCGGCAGAACGACGCCGATGGCGATCGCCTGCGCGGTAATCCCCGGATCGGCCGTGGCGCCGAGTTCGCGCAGGTAGGCGAGGAGGTCGGCGCCGTCGCCCGGCGTCAGCCGGAAACGCGGCATTGCGACTCCGAGCGGCTGGTTGCTTGAGTCGCGCCCGGTCCCGACAGCGCGCAGCACCAGCGCTTCGGTATAGGGAAGCCGGCTTCGCCCCGCGCGGGCCTGCACCGCATAGGGCTTTGTCAGGTTCTGCCAAGTGATGTCGGGCGGATCGACGCCCCCCACGGGCCGGCCCCTGCCATCCTTGCCGTGACAACCGGCGCACGACAGCAATGCGCCGGGAATCAGCGTCGCGGAATCGGCGAACACCGCTTCGACCGGCTGGCCATTGCGGCCGATGCCGGTCTCGAACAGCCGGCGCCCGCGCGCCACGGAATCATCGTCCGCCATGGCGTGCGCGACGTAACAGCAGGCCAACAGCGCCAAAGCGAGACGGGATCCGGTTCCGCGGCGCGGGCCGAGCCACACCAGCGCGCGCCGCGCCACTACAAGCCATCGTTCGCGCCGCACCACGATTTTCACTTTGCACTCTGCAACCTCGGATATTATCATCGCGATGGTGTTTGTCACGCCCGGGGTGTCGTCATGCGTTCGCTGTCGGTCGATGTCGGGGTGCCGGCCAGGCATGTGATCGACGGCAAAGCGGAAGCGTCATCGCCATGCAGGTAGCTGTACAGCATGGCCTTTCGGCGGCGGCGGTCAACGCCTATCACCGCGACGGCATTGTATTCCCGGTCCCGGCCCTGCCGGCCGCACGCGTCCGGCAGTTGCGCCAATCCCTCGAAGCCGTGGAGGCGGGCTTCGGCGACAGGCCGGCGCCGATGCGATGGACCAACCTCTGCTTCAGCTGGGCCTATGACGTGGCGATGGACCCCATGGTGCTCGACTGCGTCGAGGCCGTGCTCGGGCCGGAGATCATCGTGATGGGATCGATCGTGCTGAGCAAGCAGCCCGGGCACGGCGCCTATGTCGGCTGGCATCAGGACAGCATGAACGACGGTGACGATGCCGCGCCCGCGGTTTCGGCCTGGATCGCAGCGACAGACAGCACGGCGGCGAACGGCTGCATGCGCGTTATTCCCGGCACGCAGCGCAGAATGCTGGCGCATTGCGAGGTGCCGGATCCCGCCAATTTGCTGCGCGCCGGACGCGTGCTGGCCGAACCGGTCGACGAGGCGCAGGCCGTCGACGTCGAATTGCGCGCCGGCGAGATGTCGCTGCACCACGACCTCATCGTGCACGGCTCGCGGCCGAATTGCGGCGACGGCAAACGGATCGGCTTCGTGGTTCGCTACACCACGCCGGCCGCGCCCAGCCGCGGCTTTCCGGTGCTTCGCGCGCGCGGCAACGCGGCTTGCCCGCAGCTTGAGCTGGTCGGGCGCCCCCCCGATGCCGCGCCCGATGCGGCGTTTGCGTCATATGTCGATTTCATTGCTGCGATGGAGCGCAGGCCCGTGCGCCATAAGCGCACCACGGACGGGCACCAGCACGCCTGATGCATCCCAAGATCATCATCAATTGCGGCCCCTGCGAGGATTACATCGCACTGTGTTTTGACTCGCTGCGCGCGCAAAGCCATCGAGACTGGGAAGCGCTGGTTACGATCGACGCCTGCGCGGATGACACCGCGGACAGGGCCTGGTCGGCGCGCCGCGGCGACGGCCGTATCGATATCCGGGTGAACGCCGAACGGCGTTACGCGATGAGCAATCTCGTGCAAGGGATCGGGCGCAGCGGCGCCGGACCGGACGATATTATCGTGATCCTCGACGGCGACGACTGGCTGGCGAGCGATTCCGCGCTCGAACGGATCGTCGCCGAGTATCGGCAGCAGCAGTGCTGGATGACCTATGGCAGCTGGATCACCAACGATCCCAGCCGCACGGGTTTATCAGCCGGGCTCTGGCCGGCCTATCCGGAAGGCACGACCCGGTTTCGCGAAACCACCTGGCTCGGCACCGCGGTGCGGAGCTGGAAAAAGTGGCTGTGGGACCTGGTCGACGACCGTCACTTCCGCGACGAGGACGGAAACTACATCCTGGTCGCCGAGGACCAGGCAGCGATGCTGCCAATGCTCGAGATGAGCGGCACCGGCAAGGCGCGGCACATTCCCGATGCGTTGATGGTCTACAACCGGCTCACGCCGTACGCCTGCGGCAAGATCCACCTGGATTTGATGCGCGACACCGCAGCCTATGTGCGCAGCCTGCCGGCCTATCGTCCGTTGTGAGCGCCGGCCCGCCGCGCGATCTCGCGCTCGAACTCGCCAACGTAGTCCTGCGCCATGCGCTTGTAGTGGAAATGCTCGAGCGCATGCGCGCGGCAACGTTCGGAGGAAATTTCGTCGAGGCGTCCCACCGCGCGTACATAATCGTCTTCGCCGCGGCAGAGATAACCGACCTCTGGTGACACCACTTCAGGAATGCCGCCGGCATCGCTGGCGATCACCGGCGTGCCGGACATCAGCGCCTCAATCAAAGTGAGCGGGCAACCTTCATTGGCTTGCGACGGAAGGATCACGGCCTTCGCGGCTGCCAGCCATTCGGCCTTCGCCGCACCCCTGATATCCCCGATATAGTCGGCGCCGCCTTCGCGGCACACGCCGGCAACGCGGTCGATGGCATCCTGCGACCCGCCGGTGCCAGCCACGACAAGACGAATGCCGGCTCGCCTCGATACCGCGATCGCCGTGTCCAATCCCTTCGACAGCGCGCGTTCCGCCGGCGCCATGAACAGCAGGAAGGGTTGCTTGCTGGCGGAGAACTGAAAATCCGCAGGGTCCAGTCCATTCAGGACGAACCGGCTGCTCCGGTAGGTTCGCGCCAGCGAGCGCGACACGAAGATCCAGTTGTCCGTCGCAGCCGCCTCGTTCGAGCCAGTGCGGTCGAGATGGCAGCTCAACACCCAGGGCAGGCCGCGCTGCGTTGCGAAGTCGCTGACCAGGTTGGCGCCGGGCGCGCCGGTGGTCTGATAAATATCGGCGTCGTCGATCGGATCGGAAACGAGCTCGATGCCCGGCGGCAGCGGCGTCTCGCAACCGCGCTTGAGCAGATAGAACACCTGGTGGTCAAGCTCGGCGAGGCCGCGCGCCAGCAGATCCTGGATATGGCCGCCCGATCCGGACGGAAATTCGGTCGGCTGCAGGCCGCTGCCGACCGGGCGGAAGCACGGATAGCGATGATTTGCAGCAATCAGGATTCGCATTCCAGACAATCCCGCACCGGGTCGATGATATCGCTCGATACTAAACAACCAGCATGCGGATACAATGAAATTGAGAATGGCCATTGAACAGGGCATGCCATGCCGACAATATTCGGGGCCGGTGAGGATGAGGCCATATGTCGATCTTGATAACGGGCGGCGCCGGCTACATCGGCAGTCATCTCGCGCACGCGCTGAACGCGGCCGGCGAACCCGCGGTCGTTCTCGACAACCTGGCTACCGGTTTCAGGTCTGCTGTTCCAGACAATGTGCCGCTGGTCCTCGGATCGATCGGCAACGTGGCGCTGGTGAGGTCGCTGATCGCCGACTACCGGATCAAATCAATCTTCCACTGCGCCGCTGCGACCAGCGTTCCGGAATCCGTTTCGGATCCGATCTTCTATTACGGCAACAACACGGTTGCTTCCCTCGCGCTCGCAGAAGCCGCCGTGGCAGAAGGCGTCGAGCATTTCATCTTTTCATCGACGGCAGCGGTTTATGGCAGCCCGAAATTCAATCCGGTATCGGAGGATGCGCCGACATTGCCGGTTTCCCCCTATGGTTCATCGAAGCTGATGGCCGAGATCATGATCGGGGATATCGCCGCGGTGCATCACATCAGCTACGCGGCCTTGCGTTACTTCAACGTCGCCGGCGCAGACCCCGGATTACGGACCGGCCAGTCCGCAAGCAATGCAACGAATCTGATCAAGGCGGCCGTGCAAGCCGCACTCGGGCTTCGCACGCAGCTGCAGATTTTCGGAAACGACTACGATACCCCCGATGGCACCTGCATCCGGGACTACATTCACGTCAGTGACCTTGTTAGCGCTCACATCGGCACACTCGACTATCTGCGGCAGGGCGGCGACAACGTAACGCTCAATTGCGGTTACGGTCATGGCTATTCCGTTCTCGAGGTGATCGAGGCGGTCAAGCGCGTTTCGGGAACGGACTTTCCGGTTTTGTCCAGCGAACGGCGCGCCGGAGATTTGGCCGCGGTCGTCGCCGATATCAGCTGCCTGAACCGCCTGCTGCGCTGGAAGCCGGCCTATGACGACCTCGACACGATCATTTCCCACGCGCTGGCGTGGGAGAAAATTCTGTTGAACAGAAGTTCGGCGGCAGAGGCTGCGGTGTAGCGCTGGGCGTGATGAATTTAGGGTGGAGCGGTTCCTTTACCTCGTCCCGCTTGCGGGGAGAGGTCGAAGCCGGAGCGCAGCGAAGGCTTCGGGTGAGGGGGACTCTCCACGTACTCGGACTCGCGGAGAATCCCCCTCACCCCGATGTCATCTTCGATGCCATCCGACCTCTCCCCGCAAGCGGGGAGAGGTGAGTGAACTAAAAGCTATCAGCCGCTATCGCTTCTTCTTGTCGCCCGGATGCGACAGCAGCGGCACGCCGCCGTCGGTGCCGCCGCCCAGCAACCCGACCTGCGCGTAAATCCCCAGTTTTTCACGGGTGTCCGTGATGTCCATGTTGCGCATCGTCAGCTGGCCGATGCGGTCGGCCGGGGTGAACATGCCGGCGCCGCTTTCCATCGTCAGCCGTTCGGGATGGTAGGTGAGATTGGGGCTCACGGTGTCGAGCAGCGAATAGTCGTTGCCGCGGCGCAGCTCGAGCGTGACTTCACCGGTCACCGGCTGCGCGACCCAGCGATGCGCCGTCTCGCGCAGCATCAGGCATTGCGGGTCGAACCAGCGGCCCTGATAGAGCAGGCGTCCGAGCCGGCGTCCATTGCTGCGGTATTGCTCGATGGTGTCTTCGTTGTGGATGCCGGTCACCAGCCGCTCATAGGCGATGTGCAGCAGCGCCATGCCCGGCGCTTCGTAGATGCCGCGGCTCTTGGCTTCAATGATGCGGTTCTCGATCTGGTCGGACATGCCGAGGCCGTGCCGGCCGCCGATGCTGTTGGCTTCGCTGAATAGCGCCAGCATATCGTCGAACACCACGCCATTCAGCGCGACGGGCTGGCCTTGCTCGAAGCGCACGGTCGCCCTCTCGGCCGCGATCTTCACGTCGTCACGCCAGAACGCCGCGCCCATGATCGGCTCGACGATGTGCAGTCCGGCGTTCAGGAATTCGAGGTCCTTGGCTTCGTGGGTGGCGCCGAGGATATTGCTGTCAGTCGAATAGGCCTTCTCCACGCTGGCCTTGTACTCGAACCCGGCCGCGGCCATGTACTCGCTCATCTCCTTGCGCCCGCCGAGCTCATCGATGAACTGCTGGTCGAGCCAGGGCTTGTAGATCTGCAGTTCCGGATTGGCGAGCAGGCCGTAGCGGTAGAAGCGCTCGATGTCGTTGCCCTTGTAGGTACTGCCGTCGCCCCAGATGTCGACCCCGTCCTCGCGCATCGCCACCACCAGCGAGGTGCCGGTCACCGCGCGTCCGAGCGGCGTGGTGTTGAAATAGGTGGCGCCTGCCGTGGAGATGTGGAAGGCGCCGCATTGAATCGCGGCAATGCCTTCGGCCACCAGCTGCGCGCGGCAGTCGATCAACCGCGCCGTCTCGGCACCGTAGGCGATCGCCTTGCGCGGGATGTCGTCATAGTCGGTCTCGTCGGGCTGGCCGAGATTGGCGGTATAGGCGCAGGGAATAGCGCCCTTGGCGCGCATCCAGTGCACGGCAGCGCTGGTGTCCAGGCCGCCGGAGAATGCGATGCCGACGCGTTTGCCGACGGGAAGTTTTTGCAGAATAGTAGCGGCCACGGTGTTCTCCGGTGCTGGATGATGCCGGTTGGGAGGATTGAACTCCCGACCTTCGGTTTACAAACCGTAGCCCAGGAAACGCTTATTTCTTAATGTGGGTTGGGCCTCCTGAATAGCTCACAGAAAGGGGCCGATGGGGGTGTTCGGCAAGGCTGGGCACAACCCGTAGCGGCTTGCTTTTTGTTCTCTTTTTGTTCTAATGGCTTCGGAGGTGGCCCATGGACAGCGAGAAGCAACGCGAACTGATCCGGCTGTGGAACCGGATGCGCCGGGTTGAAGGGCCTGCGGCCGAGGAAATCCGCATTCAGATCCTCGAACAATTCGTGGAGCGCGGAAGTGCAAAGCGGGCGGCTTGATTACCTCCGGGGTGAAATCGAGCGGATGCGCGCCCAGGTCGTGCGCCAGCGCAAGGAAATCCTTCAGCTTCAACGCGCCGGTATTTCCACGGCGTCGGCGGATGCTCTGCTGCAACGGATGCTGGACAAGGTCGACGGTCTCTGTGTCGAGAGAGACGTGCTGAAAAAAGAGCAGGGGCCGCAGTACAGGCCGCGAGGGGCGAGATTGTTTTGTTAGATCAATAGAGATGTTCCCGCGGCGCATTGCGCGATTTCGGGGACGTCCGGCATTCGCTTGAATTCCTTCTCGGTCGAACAACTCGAGGAGATAACCTTGAGATGCGTTGTCCTCACTGCCCGACTGCGTGCTCTGGCGCGGCGGCTATGAAACCGGTTTGTTTTTCCGTTTTGCCTGATTCCCGCGTTTCAAAGGTCGATGGGTTTCCTCTCCGGCGCGCGGCACCCTGAACAGATCTTCGATATTTGAAGAGAAAGCGCGAGCAAGCTTTTCGAGTACCGCCACGGTGGGATTATCGAGCCCGCGCTCGAGGCGGCTGACATAAGTCCGATCGATTCCAGTATCGACGGCGAGCATCTCCTGCGAGAGCGCCTGTGCGACCCGCAATCTCCGTATGTTTCGTGCAACTAATGCGCTTGCTTTCAAGGGCGTCCACCGGTTCGATTCTCAGTCTTCTAAATTATCGTCTAATCGTCCACGGACTCATCGTCACATTACGCTTCGTAAAGCGGCCCGAACACGGTTGCCGGATATCAACGCAGAATTTTCGCGTGCGAGGCGGAATGATCCGCAACGGGCAGGAAACCATGACGAAGATAGAAAGCCGCTGCCTCGCGCGTATCTGTTCTTAGGCGCGCAACCTGAAAGCAGGCGCTTGCCTGGTCGAGCAGCCGCTGCAACAGCGTCGAACCGACACCGGACCGGCGTGCGGGCCTTCGCACATACAGGTGTCTGATGCGGCCGGTGTTGCTCCCTTCAACATAGGGGTCGCGATTGAGCCCGCCCAATGCAACGAGATCACTTCGGGACCACACGCCGAGCAGACATTCACCCGGTTGGTCAAATCTGTTGGAGCCGGATTCCCAGTCGATCATCAGTCGCTCGATGAAGCCAAAGCCCTCGTCGGCAGCCTCGGCTCGAAGCGTTTCCATGCCCGGGTGAAGAGCTGTTACCGGCTCGAACCGCAACGACGTTGTCATCTCACTCTATCCCGCCAACTCGGGAAATGACGATGCTTGATGGTGCCGGTTGAGAGGATTGAACTCCCGACCTTCGGTTTACAAAACCGCTGCTCTACCGCTGAGCTAAACCGGCTGAAGCACTGCATCGCGCTCGCGCAATGTCGAGGCCCGGAGTGCGGGCGCGACGGGTCTGTTTATGGCCGCAGGCTGGGCCGCGTCAACCTGTGCAACCCTCGTGAAACCGCTTTCGGGCCGTGGTCTTGCCACACGACTCAGCGATCGTCCGGTTCGTTGCGGGCACCGGGGGCAGTTTCGGCAAAACCTTTAAGGGGAGGGGTTAGCCATGGGAAGCGCAACTCCGCCGCCGCGCAGGCCCGATTGTCATTCCGGCCGGGCAGCGGCGCGGTACGACGACGATTCCGATCTGGAATCGCTGCGACAGGAAAATGCCCGGCTTCGCGAACTTGTGGTTCAGCTCTCAGGCCTTGTCATCAAGACCATCGTCGACCGGAAGTGAGCGCGAGAGCGCTAGCCGTCAATCTTCTTGCCGCTGCGCTCAGCCGGCCAGACGTTGCCGTTGGGGGCGACATATTTGCCGGTCCTCTCGCAGGCCGCCAGTCGGAATGCCTCGTAGCAAGCCGCGCGCGGCGCGCCCCACGTGGTCACGCAATTCTGCGCCCGGATGCTGCAGCTCTCGGATCGCATTTGCTCGCATCAAGATTGCGCCTGCGCGAGCGGGTTGGCAACGCTTCGCTCAGCACGGAAACAGCGTACACGGACACGCTTGCGATCGGGCCCGTGTCCCGGACGCGGTGCAGCGCTTCTTCAGCGGTGCACCGCAGAGCCGGGACCGTACCGAACGCCGGCGTCTGTGACGGTCCCGGCTCTGCCACCGCCCCACGCCGTGAAGAACGGCACGCTGCGCGTCATCCGGAGCACGAAAAGCAAAAGGGCCGGCACAAGTGCCGGCCCAGTTAGGGAGAGAAACGTAGATCAGATCAGCTCAGTACTTCGCAACAACGGGTCCACCCCAGTTGAACTTGTAGTTCACGCCGACCAGCGCTTGCTGGATGGTCAGGCGGGTCGAAACGATGTCCGGAGCGCCGACAGTGGCGGGGCCAGCGATGAAGCCGACGTCCTTGCGTCCGAAATCCATGTAGTTGTATTCGCCGAACACCGACCAGCCGGGAGCGAACATCCATTCGAGGCCGCCACCGACGGTCCAGCCGAAGCGATCGACGCTGTTGGCGCTCTCCGACAGGAACACGGCCGGAACGGTGCCGATGAAGTTGTGGTCCTGATTGGCCCAGGCGGCGCCGCCCTTGACGTAGCCGAGAACCTGCGGAGCGAACAGGTAGCCGATGCGGCCGGTCGCGGTAACGGTGTAGTTGACCTTGTTGTTCGAGATGAACGACCCGACCGGGAAGCCCGGGAACGCGGTCGGAACAACGTGGGAGCTGCGGAGATCGCCGAAGTCGGCCATGCCTTGCACACCGACAACCCAGTTGCCAGCGAACTGATAGTCGCAACCGATCTGACCGCCACCGATGAAGGCGCCGTTGCCGTCGCTACGGCCGAAATCGTTGTTCGGGATGATTGCCGGGCCGCCAACCTTGGCGATCTGGGTCTGCTCGGTGCGAGCCCAACCGCCGCCGACGTTGCCGCCGATGTAGCAGCCGGTCCAGCTATAGACGATCGGGGGAGGCGCCATCGGAGCCTTGGAATAGCGGGGAGCCATGTCGGCAGCGAGAGCTGGAACGGCCAAGGTGATGGCAGCCGCTGCGATCGTACCTTTCAGAAAATTCTTCATTGTGAGACCCCAAGTTTTTTAGAATTATTTCCGGCGCTTCAGTTGCGCGATGTCCCAAACATACAGGAAAAGCCGAAAAACGCTGTCTCCCGGAAGTCACACTCGCCAGCATTCGAATGCTCGAAACGCGGTGTTCTGGTAGGGGGAGTGGACCGTGAAACACTTGATATGTATTTGATTTCTAATGATTTTTAGTCGCTTGGCGGTTACCTCGCCAGACAGGGGCGAAGCCCGTTTGTCCGGTAAACGGCCCCTCACGGAACCGGCATCAACGGCCCTGTGCGAATCGCGGCTTGCCACTCGGGCAAGTCGTTAATTCGACAGGCGACCAGCACCCGCGGACGAACGCTCCCTTCTCCGAATGCCCGGCACCAAACCGGCGTTAACATTTCCATATCGCGCTTGGCGCAATTGCACGCCGCAAAATCCTTACGCATTAGGCTTACCCGCAGTTTGGGCCGCGGCTTTAACCCTTGGGGACACGCGTTCGATTAGGGTGCCGCCAGATAATCGGGATGTCCTGCGATGCGCGCGGCAAAGGCACTGCTACTTCTGGTCGGGACGGCGGCCGTAACTCCGGCTCTGGCCAATGACGGTTTTAACATCGTGATTCCCGGCCGTGCCGGCGTGCCCATCATCATCAACGGCGTCGATGCTTCCTATGCGGTGGTGGAGAGCGACTGGGGCCTAGCCAAGAACGTTCACATCCAGCCGACCGTGTATGGCGGCCGCACCGTGGATCTCGGACCTCCGCCAGTCGGTCACTATTATCCGAGCGCCGGCCACATGCCCGGCTACGGCCGCCTTGAAATTCAGCCGCCTGCCAACCGCAAGCTGCCGAAGCCTGCGGAAAGTTTCCATCAGTCATGGTCGGTGCAATCCGCGCAGCAGCCGGCGCAAACCGAAGTCCCGTTCGATCCGCCCGCGGTGATCGTTGCACCCGAAGGTTCGATGGACCGGCCACATGATTTCCCAAAGCCGCCGCATGATTTCCGGCATCGAAATCACAGCAAGCTTCGCCATTGAACTTATTCCCAACCAAGAAACAAAATCGACAGGAGAGAGTAATGCGTCAGATGATTTCAGGATTGATCGCGGCAGCCGCCGTGATGACGGTGAGCGCCGCGCCGGCATCGGCGTGCGGCCTCGGACTGTTCAGCGGATGCGGGTCGCCATGCGGCCAGGCCTTTGTCAGCCCCTGCGCGCAGAATTATGCGCAGACCTACGCCCCGGCGTTCAACTACACCAGCGGTTATTCCGGTGGATGCGGCGGCTGCGGCGGCGGCGTTGCTTATGAGCGGCTGCCCGAATTGTCGCCGCAATATTACTACGTCAACCAGGGCCCGACCTATTCCGGTCCCGGCAACTTCGCGCCGCTTCCGGCCTATCAGGAAAACGTCGCATACGGCAGCGGTTATGGCGGCGGCGATGGCTTTGGCTACGGTGGTGGCGGCTACGGCTACGGCGGTGGCGGCTACTACGGCGGCGCTGGCGTCGGTTACGCACCGCGTTACGGCTATGGCGTGCGATCCGGCTATCGCTACGGTTATGGCGTCGGACGTGGCTACGGTGTCGGCCGCGGTTACGGCGTCGGGATAGGCCGCGGTTACGGTGTGGGTCGCGGTTACGGTTATGGCGCCCGCGTCGGCATGGGCTACGGCGGCCGGGGCTACGGCGTGGCGCGCGGCTATGGCGTTGGCCGCGGCTACGGCCATGGCGGCATGCGCCGCTACTGATCAACATATTATCTGAACAACACCGGCGCCCGTTCGCATTCGTTTGCGAGCGGGCGTTTGAGTGAGTGTGTCGTCCCCGCGAAGGCGGGGACCCATAGCCTCCGCCGTCCATGACGCGGGAGGAATCAGCCGCTCGCCAACAATGGCCATCGGTGGTTATGGGTCCCCGCCTTCGCGGGGACGACACTGGGAGGCTAGCCCATCAGGCCCAAGCGGCTGGCGCCGATATAGAGCGCCAGCACAGCAGCGTTGGAGACGTTGAGGCTCTTGATTTCACCGGGCATGTCGAGACGCGCGACCACGCTGCAGGTCTCGCGCGTCAACTGACGCAGGCCCTTGCCTTCTGCGCCCAGCACCAGCGCCAGCGGCTCTCGCAATTGCACAGCGCCGAGATTGTCGCTGCCTTCGCTGTCGAGGCCGACCGTCATGAAGCCAACGTCGTTCAACTCGGTCAGCGCCCGCGCCAGGTTTTGCACCGTCACCAGCGGCACCAGTTCCAGCGCGCCGGACGCCGATTTTGCCAGCACGCCGGTGGCCTCGGGGCTGTGGCGCGCCGTGGTGACGATGGCCTTGACCGCGAACGCCGCGGCCGAGCGCATGATTGCGCCGACATTGTGCGGATCGGTGATCTGGTCGAGCACCAGCACGATGCCTTCGAGCGGCAGCGTGTCGATGTCCGGAGATTCAAGAGGATCCGCCTCCGCGAGAAAACCCTGATGCACGGCGTCGGGGCCGAGCCGTTGATCGATAACATTCGGGCGGACGATTTCCGGCGGTACGCGGGTGTCGATGTTTTCGTCCGCCAGGCGTCGCGCGGCGTTTTCGGTGAGCAGCAATTTCCGGATCTTGCGTTGCGGGTTGTTGAGCGCCGCCACCACCGTGTGCCAGCCGTAAAGGATCGCGGGACCATCCGGTCTCGCCTCGCGGTCACGCCAGGCCGGCCGGCCAGCGTCGCGCCGCTTCGGTCCCTTGCCGGGACCGCGTGAGAAGCGCGGTTTTCGATCTCGGTCGCTCATGGCGCGCTTGTCTCACGGGTTCCGGATAATGGCAATTTATGGCCCAGGATTCAGCCAGAGCGGGGGCCGCAATTTGGCGCCGTCATTGGTTGACTTTGCCGGGTCGTTTCGCCCATAAACGCGCCCAACCGGGCGCCCGCCATCGGCAACCGGTTTAACGTCATCCAAAGCCGTATTCACCGCCGTTTCCGGTGGATAAGGCTTCGATGAAGTTTAAGCGGGGGAGTGTCCCGAGTGGCAAAGGGAGCTGACTGTAAATCAGCCGTCTTATGACTTCGAAGGTTCGAGTCCTTCTTCCCCCACCACGCTTCGCCCTGACGGGCTACGCGTGGCGCAGCCAGGCCGGGACCGTCAGGGTGAAGCGTGTCCGGCGTAGCTTGAGCGCAGCGAATGCGAAGACGGACCGGCCAGTCGACCTGCGCAATTGATCCGAACGCGGGTTTGACTGGTTCTCTCCACCAATCGCGCTGGCCCTGGCCGCAATCGGCCTTTAACTCGGCACGAGACTTGCTCCAGTCACGGAAAACCGAGGTTCGTGATGGCGGGTAGTTCGATACTGTTGGTTAGTTTCGCCGGCCGTGCGCTGAAGCTTCTTGGATCGTCTTTCGCGATAGCGGATTTGAGCTGGCTTGCGTCTTCCAATCGGTTCGTTCGCAACCAACGTATCCTTGGCGGCAACGAACGACATTCAGCCGAACTGGATGTTGCGGCTTCCGTCGCGATCGCAATGCCCATTTTGCGAGATGGTTTCAGCAGGCCGGAATTTCCACGAGAAACGATGACTACGCATTAGCAGCGTATGCATCAACCCGGCGCGTCCTCTATGTGTACGGCTGGATTGGTTGGGCGGGCTGGCATGGAGGGCTGGATGACTCTGGATATTCTCGTCAAGAACGTTGCCCTGTCGGGCAGCGAAGGCCTGTGCGATCTCGGAATAGCGGGTGGCCGCTTCGTGAGCGTTGACGTAGGGGCCGCTTCCTCCAACGCGATGCTCACGCTCGATGCGGAAGGCCGAATGGCCGTTCCCGGCTTTGTCGAACCGCACATTCATCTGGACAAGGCGCTGATCTCCGAGCGAGCGCCGGTGAATATTTCGGGGACTCTCACCGAAGCCATTGAAATCCTCTGGAACATCAAGCGCAATTACACGGTCGAGGAGATCGCGGACCGGGCGTCGCGCGTACTTGAGCGCGCACTCGAAAACGGCGTTTCGCAACTGCGGACCCATGTCGACGTCGACCCGATCGGAGGCACCCGGCCCGCCGAAGGCCTGATCCGGGCCCGCGACCGTTTTCGCGACCTGATCGATATCCAGATCGTCGCATTTCCGCAGGAGGGGATCGTCAAATCACCCGGCACCGAAGCGCTGATGCGGGACGTCATGAAGGCGGGCGTCGATGTGGTCGGCGGCATGCCCTTCAACGAAGCATCGCCCGCGGACAGCCGGCGCCATATCGAGGTCGCCTTCGACATCGCAAAAGAATTCGACGCCGACATCGACATGCACGTCGATGAGACCGACGATCCGATGGCGCGAACGCTGGAAGTGCTTGCCGAGTTGACGATCAAAAATGGCTGGCAGGGCAGGGTCACGGCCGGCCATACCTGCGCGCTGGCGGGCTATCCGAGGGACTATGCCGACCACGTGATCGCGCGGCTGCGACAGGCCGGCGTCAACATGATCGCGAACCCCGCGACCAATCTGATGCTGCAAGGCCGGCTCGATGACTACCCGAAGCGCCGGGGCGTGACTCAGGTCAAGGAACTGCTGGCGGCAGGGGTCAACGTCGCCTGCGGCCAGGATTGCGTGCACGACACCTTTTATCCCTTCGGACAAAACGATCCGCTCGAAATCGCCTTCCTGCTGTGTCATGCATCGCAGATGAGCCAGCCGGCCGAAATCCTTACCGTGATGGACATGGTCACCGGCAATGGCGCAAAAGCGTTGCGGGTCCCGGATTTTCAGGTCGCCATCGGCGCGGTGGCCGATCTGGTGGTGCTGGACGCCCGCGATGCGCGCGAGGCCTTCGCAACGCGGGCGCCGCGCCGCTGGGTGATCCGAAAGGGAAAGCTGATCGCCGAGGGCAGACTGGAGAGACGTCGCTACTTCGCCATGCCGGAGCGCGTCGTCAAATAAGGATCTCGATCTTGGACTTCCGCCAACTGCGTTACGCGCTGTCGGTCTACAAGGAGCGCAGCTTCACCAAAGCGGCGAAGCGTCTTAACATCTCGCAGTCGGCCGTCAGCGAACAGGTCAAGCTGCTGGAGCAGGAAGTCGGTTTTGAATTGTTCCGCCGGACATCGCGCGGAATCGAATCGACCGACCGCGGCCGCACCTTCCTGTATGAATCCGAACGGGTGATGGGCGATCTGCTCAGTCTTTCCGATACGGCCCGGCGGCTTCGCGGCTCGCTGCAGGACACGCTGACGATCGGGATGGGGTCCGGAATGGCCCAGATCTTCATTCCGCGCATGTTCGCGGACCTCAACAACGATTTCCCGGGCGTTCGACTCGAGCTCCTGACCGCGCCGAGCAAGAATATCTTCAACGAACTGCACGAGGAAAAGATCGACGCGGGCATCGCGATCGAATCGGAACCGGACCGGTTGCCGGCCGGACTGGTATTCGATCGCCTGATCGATGCCGAGATGGCGCTGATTGCGCACCCAAAACATGCGCTGGCGCGCTCGAAGCAGCCCATCGACATCGGCCGGCTGGTCGCCGAACCCTTCATCATGAGCGAGTTGACGGTGGGATACGGTCAGGTGGTGTTTTCGCTGTTCACCGACCTCGGCATCCGGCCCAATGTCCTGGCGGTGGTCGATAACATCGAAACCATCAAGATGATCGTGCAGTCGGAAGGCGGGATTGCCATCGTGCCGCGCGCCTGTGCGGAGAATGAAGTCACGCTGGGATTATTGAAGGCACTCGCCATCGCGCCGGCCCGCAACGTCGCGTTCAGCCTGTTTCGCCGACGCGAACCGATGTCGCGGCGCAAGGAGTCGGCGTTGCTGCGCCTGCGCGAGATATTGAAGGCCTGAGGCATTTCGGCTCGATTTTCATGGATCGGAATTTCCGATAACGGCATCGATAATCGGTTTTTGACTTGACCGGAACGATTCACCCATTCTGCCCCGCGCGCGAGCCTTAGGGAGAGTGGTGCGAACCATGCCGATCAATTCCGCTTCCGCCCGCCTTCGCATCGGTATCGACACCGGCGGCACCTTCACCGATATCGTCGCGGTTGACGTCGTTTCAGGCGCGACGCAAGTGACAAAAGTCGCGAGCACGCCGGCAAATCCCGCGATCGGCCTGTTGCGCGGAGTGAACGACATTCTTGCCGCAGCCGGCGCTACCACCGAAAGCGTCGCCGGTCTGGCTCATGGCACCACGGTTGCCACCAATGCGCTGCTGCAGGGCGACATCAATTCGCTTGGCCTGATCGTCAATTCGGGTTTTCGGCACATTCTCGAAATCGCCCGGCAGTCGGTTCCGGAGGGTTACGGAAACTCCTATTTCTGGGTCAAGCCCGATCGCATCGTGCCGTTACAATTCGTCCGCGAAGTCGGCGGCCGGCTGGATTTCCGCGGCAATGAACTGCGGCCTCTTGATGAGAACAGCGTGCGCGCCGCCGCGAAATTCTTTCGCGCGCAGGATATTCGCGCCATCGGCATCTGCCTGTTGCATTCCTACGCCGATGACCGGCACGAACGCCGCGCCGCCGAAATCGTTGCCGAGGAATATCCCGCCGCCACCTTGTCGTTGTCCTGCGTGGTGCTGCCTGAATATCGCGAATATGAGCGCGCGGTAACGACGCTGGTGGATGCGTTCGTCAAGCCGCACATGGAGCGCTATCTCAAACGGGTCCATCAGGAATTAGGCCGCGGCCTGCAGGACAAGCCCTTTCTGGTCATGCAGTCGAGTGGTGGTGTGGCCAGCGCCGCGCAGGTGGTGCGCAAGCCGATCACCACGGCGCTTTCGGGCCCCGCGGCCGGAGCACTCGGCTGCGCCGTTATCGCCGAGGTGGCAGGCTTTCCCGACTTGGTGACCCTTGACGCCGGCGGCACCTCAACCGACCTTTGCCTGATCGAGGGCGGCAAACCGCAGGTCACCAATGGCGGATCGGTCGGTCCGTTTCCGGTGCGAATTCCGATGATCGACATCAAGACCATCGGCACCGGAGGTGGTTCGATCGCATGGCTCAGCCGCGAAGGCCATCTAAAGGTCGGACCGCGCAGCGCCGGCGCCGAGCCGGGCCCGATGTGCTATCCGAATGGCGGCAACGAGCCGACCATCACCGATGCTAATCTCGTGCTCGGCCGAATCCCGCCATCGTTGATCGGCGGCGGCATTCCGCTGGACGTTGCACGAGCAAGCGGCGGCATCGCGGCGCTGGCGCGGCGGTTGCCGGGTAATATGAGCGTCGAACAGCTCGCCAGCGGAATCATCGAGATCGCCAACTGGAGCCAGGCCAACGCGATCCGGCAAATGACGATCCAGCGCGGCATCGATCCCCGCGAATTCGCGTTGCTGTCGTTCGGCGGTGCGGGACCGGCGCAATCAGCGGCGGTGATGGATCTGCTGACCATGAAGGCCTGTATCGTGCCGCCAAATCCGGGAAACCTGTCGGCATTCGGCCTGCTCGCGGTCGACTGGCGCACCGACCACATCGTCACCAAGGTGATGCACGAAGACGCGATCGATCTTGCCGATGTGGCCGCGCGTTACGCCGCGCTGGAGCATGATGCGGCGGCGACGCTGGAGCGCGACGGCATCGAGGCGTCGCGTATCCGGCTGGTTCGCGAGGCCGATATTCGTTATGCCGGGCAGTCGATGGAGGTGCGGGTGACGGCGCCTGCCGGCGCGGTGAATGAATTGTTTCTGTCCGGACTGATCGGCGCCTTCAATGCCGCGCATCTGAAAACCTTCGGTTATAATTACGCCGGCAAACAGAAAATCGAACTGGTCAATCTCTGCGTCTCGGGCTTCGGCCTGATCGAGCGGCCGCAGATGCGCAGGCTCGCCGCACGAACAGGCAATCCTGCGCCGAAGTCCAGCCGTGCGGTTTATTTCGGCGCACAGTTTCAGGATACGCCGGTGTTCGACCGCGCATCGCTGCCATCGGGTGGGCGCGTCAATGGCCCGGCCATTATCGAGGAATTCGGCTCAACGACGGTGGTATTTCCCGGTCAACATGTCGAGGTCGATCCGCACGGCATTCTTGTGATTCGGTCTCGATCATCGCAGGAGCCGCACCAATGAACGCGCATCCCGCCTCGCATCCATGGCCGACTGCGCCGCGTGAGGCCGTATCGGTGGACCCGATCGTGCTGCAAATCGTCGAAGGCACGCTGAATTCGATCGAGGCGGAAATCGAATACGCCATCGAACGCACCGCGCGAAGTCCGATGATCCGCGAGGCGCATGACTTCCGCGTCGGGCTGTTCGACCGCTATTGCCGCAAGCTGACCGGGCGCTCCTATTCGGCGATGCCGAACGGCGTGGTGCGTGACTTTCCGCCGGAGACCATGAGGCCCGGTGACGTATTTCTCATGAACGACACCTATTTGACAGAGGGTAGCATCGGCCACTTGCCCGACCTCTGCAGCACGGTGCCGGTGTTTCACAGCGGCGAGGTGGTGGCCTACATCCAGGCGTTCGGCCATCATGACGATGTCGGCGGCCGCGTACCGGGCTCGATGCCGGGTACGGCGGCCACGGTGTTCGAGGAAGGCATCGCGATTCCGCCGGTGAAGATTTATAGCGAAGGCGTCCGCAACGATGCGGTGTTCACCATCGTCCGCCGCAACACCCGGGTGCCGGAGATGCTGTCGGCCGATCTCGACAGCGAAATTCAGGCCTGCCTGATGGGTGCGCGCCGAATGGGCGGGATGTTCGAACGCTTCGGCAGGGAGCAGGTCGAAGCCTGCTTCCAGGCGATCCTGGAAAAATGCCGCGACATCTATCGCAACGAACTGCTCACGAAGATCGCCGACGGCGAATATGCCTGGGAAGACTACGTCGAGCACGACGGCATTACCGATCCGAAGCTGCACAAGATTGCGCTGAAGATGACCAAGAAGGGCGGCAAGATCACGCTCGACTTCAATGGCACCGGTCCGCAATCGACCGGCCCGATCAACTGGCCCGCGGACTATGCCGACGGCGCATTCCTGATCAAATGGATCGCGCCGATCCTGCGCAACCTTGCCGATACGCCGGAGCGCGCCGCCGAAATCCACGTCAACGAAGGCGTGTGCGAAGTATTCGATGTGATTTTCCCGCCGAAGGGCACGCTGATTACGCCGGAATGGCCGGCGGCGACCAACGCGCGGTCCTTTGTATTGCTACGCTGCCTCGGCCTACTGGCGGGCGTGGTCGCCCAAGCGGTAGACGGCCGCATGCCGGCGGATCAGGAGACCATCCGCTACACCGGATTTTTCGGCACCGATCTCGATGGCAAGTCGTTCCTGTCGCGCGAAGTGCTCGGCGGCGGCTCTGGTGGCCGCTATTATGCGGACGGCAATGACGCCATCCACATCGTGCCGGACTCGCGCAATCAGCCTGCGGAGTTCACCGAAACGCGATTTCCGCTACTGGTCGAGAAGTTGGCCCTTCGAACCGATTCCGGCGGCGCCGGTCTGCGCCGTGGCGGCCAGGGCTACGAAAAACATTATCGCGCGCTGGTCGATTGCCGGACTATCGTCACCGCGGACCGGGTACGGCTCGGCTGTTATGGCCTGAACGGAGGCGAGGCAGGGCAACCGTTCTGCGTCACCGTCGACGCGGAAGGCGAAGGCTATGATCTCGGCGGTCTTGTCGACGGCGAGCCTGTCCTGAAAGGGCAGATCGTTCGCGTGGTGACGACCGGCGGCGGCGGCTGGGGCGATCCGCTGCAGCGCGAGCTCGAGCTGGTGTTGCGAGATGTCGCAGAGGGCAGGGTTTCGCTCGCCAGCGCCGAAGCGGACTATGGCGTGGTGTTTGTCGGTACCGCCGATCAGCCCGTGATCGATGAGGCAGCGACGATGCAACGCCGGGTCGAACTGGCGAAGGCGCGAAATACCCTTCCGCCAATGATTGACCGCGGCGAGGGCTATGAAAAGATGCTGCGCGGCGAACATCGGCCGCGGATGCGATAAGGCCAAGAGGGAGTTTCCGGCGAATGGCGATTGAGGTTGCGAAGGTCGAGCTAAAGACCGTTCAGGATGCGAGCGGTCTCGAGGGATTGATTGCCGCCGGCAAGTTCGGTGCCGACGAGGTCATCGCGGTCATCGGCAAGACCGAAGGCAATGGCGGCGTCAACGATTTCACCCGAATCCTCGCCGACCAGGCATTCCGGCGCGTGCTGCTGAAGCACGGGACGCGCTCCGAGGCCGAGATTCACAACGTGCCGATGGTCTGGTCCGGCGGTTGCGACGGCGTCATCACGCCCCATGCCACCATCTTCGCGCGCAATGGCAAGACCGGTCCAGCCGACAAGTCGCGCCTTGTGATCGGCACGGCGCTGAGCGCGGAATTGCTGCCGGAGGATATCGGCCGTCTTGCGATGGTCCGGAAGGTCGCCGATGCCGTCAAGGCGGCGATGAAGGATGCCGGGATATCCGATCCGAAGGATGTGCACTACGTCCAGACCAAGACGCCACTCCTGACCATCGATTCGGTCCGCGACGCGGAGACGCGTCACCAGACGCTGGCCTGCGAGGTGCACGATTCGATGGGCGTTTCCAACGGCACCACCGCGCTCGGGATCGCGGTGGCGCTGGACGAGGTGCCGATGCCGAAGGCCGAACAGATCTGCAAGGATCTCGACCTGTATTCATCGGTTGCCTCCTGTTCCTCCGGCGTGGAACTGACCCAGGCGCAGATCGTGCTGCTCGGCAACAGGGCGGGCGCTGGCGGCCGTTATCGTATCGGCCATTCGGTCATGCGCGATGCGCTGGATATCGACGGCATCTATGATTCAATTCGCGACGCCGGGCTTGAGTTGCCGGAACGGCCCCGGTCGGAAGACCTCAAGGGCCGCGTTGTCAATTGCTTCATGAAATGCGAGGCCGACCGCAGAGGCGTGCTGCGCGGGCGGCGGCAGATCATGCTCGACGATTCCGACGTCCATCATCACCGCCATTCGAAGGCGGCGGTGGGCGGCGTGGCGGCGCTGGCGATCGGCGATCCGGCGGTGTTCGTCTCGGTGGACGCCATGCATCAGGGCCCGCATGGCGGCGGTCCGGTGATCGCGATCGTCGAACTGGACGAGTGAAAACGGCACGTTCCTTGCTCGGACACGGACGATGGTCACGAGAGAGCGTGGCCGCGGCATCGAAGGAAACGCAAGATGAAGTCGCTGAATCGCACGATCTGTGCCGTTATCGCACTACTGGCCCTGGGCGCCGCATCAGGTCAGGCGGTCGCTCAGGACAAGGTCCTGGTCGGCGTATTTCCAGTCAGCTCATCGTTGCCGTATTTCGTCGCGCTGGAACGGGGGTTCTTCAAGGAACAGAATATCGAACCTGAAATGACCAAGCTGATGGGCGGCCCGCCGAACGTAGCTGCGATGATGACCAACCAGATCGAGGTCTCGGCCGTGCTCGTCACGCTCGAAGGGCTGAATGCCAATGTGAAGAAACCCGGCGTGGCGATGTATATCGCGCTCAACAGCCAGACCAAGGTCTGGAAGATGGAGCAGTTCGTGGTCCGCAATGGCTTCAAGGCTGACACCATCGCCGACCTCAAGGGTGCAAAACTGCTGTCCGCGCCGGGTCCGGCCAACCTCAATACAGCAAAGGCCATTCTCGCCAAGAATGGGTTGAAGGACGGTGACTTTACCATCGACCAGCTCGACATGGGCCAGCACGTCAACGCCATGACCGCCGGAACGTTCGACGGCGGATATACGCTGGAGCCCAACGCCTCGATGATGATCAAGGCCGGGGTCGCGCGCTCGCTGGAGGCCGGCGTGATCTCGAAATATATCCTTGGCGACGAGACCGCCGACGCCTATGCGGCGGGCTGCGCGATGACCAACGATTTCATCCAGAAGCGGCCCGAGGTCGCCAGGCGCTTCGCCGCGGCGTGGGGCAAGGCCATCGATTTCATCAACAAGAATCCGGACCAGGCACGCCCATATCTCGCCAAGAACACGTTCACGCCCGACAATGTCGTCGATATGGTTTCGATGCTGGGATATGTCATGGCCGGCGATATGAGCCCGAAGCAGGTCGGCGATCTGCAGAAGCTTGCCGACTTCGGCAATTCGATCGGCGTCGTTCCCGAAAAGCTCGACGTCACCAAAGTTCTGCAGAAGTTCTGAGACGCTCGTGGCCGGGGCCCAGCCAGCGGCGAGGATCGAATTGGCGGGCAGTGTTCGGGATTCGTCACCGCGCACGGCACCCCACGTCACGATCCGCGGGCTGAGCAAGCGTTTTTCCGACGCCACGATCTACGACGATTTCGATTTCGACATTCCGCGCGGCAGACTGATGTCGGTATTCGGCCCCAACGGCTGCGGCAAGAGCACGCTGATCAACATCATCGCCGGTTTGATTCCCGCCGATGCCGGCGAAATCCTGTTCGACGGGCAGCCGCTCAGCAGGATCAAGTTCGGTTATGTGTTCCAGAACTATCGCGAAGCGATGTTTCCGTGGCTGCGCGCATTTGACAACATCGCCTATCCGCTGAAAGTGATGGGCGTGCCGAAGGCCGAGCGCACGGATCGCGTCGAGAAGATCGTCGCCAGTCTCAACGTCAAGATCGACCTTAAGCTTTACCCGTATCAGATGTCCGGCGGTCAGCAGCAACTCGTCTCGATCATGCGCGCGCTGATCGTCGAGCCGGAAATCCTGTTCCTTGACGAGCCGTTTTCCGCGCTGGATTATGAAATGACGCTGTTCATGCGCGAACAGCTGCAGCGCGTTTTCATGGAGACGGCGACGACAACGGTGTTGGTCTCGCACGACCTGGAAGAAGCGGTATATCTGTCGGATCGCATCCTGCTGCTGTCGCGCCATCCCGCGCGCGCGGTGGAGTTCGTGCACTACGACGCGCCGCGTCCCCGGACTCTCGGAACGATGTCGGAAGCCGACTTCGTCAACATCAAGGGGCACTGCCTCGAAGTGTTCCAGCGCGAGGTTCGCAAGGGATGAAACCGCGATGAAGCGTCTGCAGATATTGCTTCCTTTCGTCGGCGTCGCGGTGCTGCTGGCCGTCTGGTCGCTGACGGTCTGGGCGCGGGTGGTTGATCCCGTGCTGCTGCCGTCGCCGGTTACGACGTTCCGCGCGATGTGGACCGGCATGACCAGCGGCAAGCTCGGCGTCGATTTCATCAAGACGGTGGAACGCACGATCTACTCTACCGCCATTGCGGCCGTAATCGCGATCCCGCTCGGCATCCTGCTGGGCTCGTCGGAAAAGCTCTATCGCTCGGTCGAATTCCTGATCGACTTTTTCCGCTCGACGCCGGCCTCGGCCATGTTCCCGCTGTTTCTGGTGCTGTTCGGCGTCGGCGACCGCACCAAGATATCGGTCGCCGCGTTCGGCGCCGCGCTGGTGATCCTGTTCAACGTCGCCTATGGCGTGATGAACGCGCGCAAGACGCGTATTCTTGCAGCGCGTGTGATGGGCGCATCCCCCATCAGGGTGCTGTGGGATGTGATGCTGCTGGAATCGCTGCCGCAGACATTCGTGGGACTGCGCAACGGTGTGTCGCTGGCGCTGGTGATCGTCGTCGTTGCCGAAATGTTCATCGGCTCGACCGACGGGCTCGGTCAGCGCGTGTTCGAGGCGCAGCAACTGTTCGACATGCCCGACATGTACGCCGCCATCTTCGCCGCCGGTGCGCTCGGCTATGGCCTCAATCTCCTGTTCCTCACGATCGAACGTCGCTTTGTGCACTGGGCGGGCAAGTAACGGACTGCGCGATGACCGAAAGTCTGAACCGCAAGACAGCCGTCGAACTGGCGTCTCTGATCGCCACCAAGGCGGTCAGTCCGGTTGAGGTGCTCGACGCGCATCTTGCCGCGATTGCGCGCGTGAACCCGAAACTGAATGCCATTGTCACGCTGGTCGCGGACGCCGCGCGCGCCCGCGCAAGGGATGCCGAGGCGGCGGTGATGCGCGGGGACGCGCTGGGGTCGCTGCACGGGCTGCCGGTCGCAATCAAGGACATCACGGCGACCGCGGGTATTCGCACCACCTACGGTTCGCCGCTGTTCAGGGACAACGTGCCCGCTGAGGACGCCGAAGCCGTGCGGCGCCTGAAAGCCGCAGGCGCCTTTGTGCTGGGAAAAACCAATACGCCCGAATTCGGCGCAGGCGCCAATACCTTCAACGACGTGTTCGGCGTCACCCGCAACCCCTGGAATCCGGCGTTGAGCCCCGCGGGTTCTTCCGGCGGATCGGCGGTCGCGGTGGCGACGGGGATGGTGCCGCTGGCGCAGGGCACGGATTTCGGCTGCTCGATCCGGATGCCGGCTTCCTTCTGCGGCATCTGTGGCATCCGGCCGACGCCGGGCCTGACGCCGAATCATCCGATGCCATTGGCATGGGATCCCGGCCAGGTTCACGGCACGCTGGCGCGCACCGCCGAGGATGCCGCGCTGATGCTCGACGCCATGGTCGGTTTCAGCCGCGCATCGCCGATCTCGGTGGCGCCGCCCTGGGCCAGCGCGCGTGCCATTGTCGCGAAGGCGAATGACGTGAAGGGGCTGCGCTTTGCCTATGTGTCCGACATTGCCGGGATCGGCGTTGAGCCGGAGATCGACGATATCTGCCGGACCGCTGCGATGTCGTTGCGCGACGCCGGCGCGGCAGTCGAGGAAATCGCCTTCGATATTTCCGAGGGAAAATCGCCTTATCAGGCCTGGCGTGGGCTGTGGATGGTCGGGCAGCAATTCGCCAGCCTCGATCGTCTCGAGGAGTTCGGCGTCAACCTCAAAGGCAACGTCAAGGCCGGGCTGAAGGTGACGCCGCTAGATTTCGCAGCCTCCGAGCAGAAACGCCAGGAGTTGTTCCAGCGTTTTGCGAAACTGTTCGAACGATATGATCTGCTGATCACGCCGCAATCGCCGGTAAAACAGTTTCCGGTCGAGATGAACTTTCCGACGTTGATCAACGGCAAGAAGCTCGACAACTACACCGACTGGATCGCCGGCTCGTTCCTGATCACGTTGATGAGCCTGCCGGCCGGAAGCGTGCCGGCCGGCAAGACCGAAGACGGCCTGCCGGTGGGAATCCAGGTCATCGGTCCACGGTTCGTGGAGCCGCTGATTCTATCAGCGATGAAAATCGTACAACAGATGCATCCGGTCGGCTGGCCGTCTCATGCCTGAGCCGCGGCCGTCCGCACGGCAAAGGCGGCGAGGGAGGTCGGCGGGCGCCGCAGCAGCCAACCCAGCACATTCGGATTACCCTTGAGACCATCGCGCGCATAGGCGCGGAACATCTTGATCAATGTCTCACGCTGATAATCGTCCATGCCGGCGTTGCGGGCGCGATGATTCCAGCTTTCGATAGTCTCGGCTTCGGCGCGAATCTGCATTTTCAGCGTCCGGCCAAATGCCTCGGCAAACTCGATCGGGCTCGTGGGCGGCGTGCCGACCAGCTCGTAAATGGCATTCGAATGGCCGGTGTTCGTCAGCACCAACGCCGCGGCTTCCGCGACGTCATCGAGATCGACAAGACCAAGCCGCGTCTCGACGGGATAGGGCACCCGGTAGATGCCGTCGCGCTTGATCGCATCCCATTGCGCGAGGATGTTTTGCATGTAGGCGGCGGGCTGCAGGATGGTGATGTCCAGCCCGGAGCGCAACAGCATTTCCTCGACCCGCAGCTTGTTCCAGTGATGCGGCATCGGCTCGATCTGCGGATGCAGCACTGAATGATACACCAGCCGCGCGGCGCCCGAACTGGTGCCGGCGGCAACCAGCGCCTTCGCAAAAGCGATTTCGTCCGGATGGACGTTCGGGCAAATGTGATAGATTGCATCCGCACCCCGCACCGCTTGGGACAACGCATCCGCATCGTCCATCGCGCCGACGACAACCTCCCTTGCACCGAGGGCTTTCAAAGCAGGTTCATGAGCAGAATTGCGGATAAAGCCACGCACGGGTGCGCCGCGTGCAAGCAGCGCCTTGATGACCGCCTTGCCCGTTTTGCCGCCGGCCCCCGTGACCAGGATCACGTCTGCGTCGCCTTCCTCGTCAGTTCGAACAGGCGGCTCGGGCTGAGCGGAATTTCCAGCAATTCGATGCTGCGGCTTTTCAAATCGAGCGCGTCTTCGATCGCCTGCGCAAATAGCGGCCCGCCCGGGATGGCGCCGGCTTCACCGGCGCCCTTGATTCCCATCGGATTGAGCGGCGACTTTGTCACGGTGTGAGCGAGCTCCATTCGCGGCACCTCCAGTGCTGTCGGCAGCAGATAATCGGCGAGCGACGCATTCAGCAATTGCCCCTGATCGTCGAATACCAGCTTCTCGTAAAACGCGTTGCCGATGCCCTGCGCGACGCCGCCGTGAATCTGGCCGGCCAGAATCATCGGATTGATCACGGTGCCACAGTCATGCACCACGACATATTTCAAAATCTTCAGATCGAACGTTCCCGGATCCATTTCGATGATCATGGCGTGGACGCCGTTGGCTGTGGCGCCCATTCTGGGGCCGAAATACTGTGTCGATTCCAGCCCGGGCTCGGTGCCCGGCTCGACGGCGCCACGCATCGGGTTCGCCTGGTTGGCGAGATCGCCGAGCTTGACGAATTTTTCGGGAATTCCGACGATCGAGACCTTGCCGTCGTCGATCACAAGATCGTCTTCGGAGCATTCGAACAGATCGCTCGCCAGTTTCAGCGCCTTTTTGCGCACCACCCTGGCCGCCTCGTTGACGGCGTTGCCGGCGACCACCGCGCCACGGCTGGCAAAGGTGCCGGCGCCCCAATAGAACTGATCGGTGTCGCCGGTGACGACGTCGACATCGGTTATGGCTACGCCAAGCTGATCGGCGGCAATCTGGGCAAACACCGTAAAGTGCCCCTGTCCCTGCGTGCCGATCCCGGTGGCGACGCTGACCTTGCCGTTGCCCTGCACCTGCACTTTGGCGCCTTCATAGGGACCGATCCCGGTGCCCTCGACGTAGCAGGCGACGCCGATGCCGAGATGGCGGCCTTGCAGCCTGGCCGTGGCCTGCTGTTCGCGGAATTTTCCGTATCCGATCATATCCAGCGCCATGTCGAGCAACGGCTCGTAATTGCCGCTGTCGTATTCCAGCACCTCGAAATCCTGGTAGATGATTTCATTGTTGTAAGGGAACGCGTCCGGCGGAATCAGATTTCGCCGCCGGATTTCGGCCGGGTCGATGTTCAGTTCATGCGCTGCAAAGTCGAGCAGGCGCTCCATCACGAACACGCCGTGCTGGCGGCCGGCGCCGCGATAAGGCGTGACGGTCGGCAGGTTGGTGAACACCTGGGTAAACGTGCTGTCGTAATTCGGCACCACGTAGGGACCTAGCAGGGTGCACTGGCTGTTGATCGGCACGGTCAGGCCGTAAGGGTCGTAAGCGCCGCCGTCGTGCAGGAACACATCCTTAATGCCGAGAATGCGGCCGTCACTCGCGAGCGCAATCTCGGCATCGTGAATCTGCCCGCGCTCGTGGGTGGTGGCAAAGAAATGCTCCAGCCGGTCCTCGATCCATTTGATCGGCCGGTTCAGCTTCATCGATACCCAGGGAAGCAACACCTCTTCGGGATAGAACATCATGATCTTCGGCCCGAAACCGCCACCGACAAAGGGCGCGATGACGCGGACCTGCCGTTCGTTCAGCCCAAGCATGCCGGCAAGCCCGTTGCGGACGAATACCGGCGCCTGCGTGGTGTCCCAGATCGTCATCTGGTTGGCACGGATGTCCCATTGCGCCACCACGCCGCGGGTTTCGATCGGCGATGAAATGCCATGCTCGTACCCGAAGCGGCGCTTGATGACGAGGTCGGCCTTCGCCGCGGCCGCGGCATAATTGCCCCTGGTCTGCCGCACCCAGGCCGAGACGTTGGAGCCGATATCCTCATGGACCAGCGCCGATCCCGGACTCAAGCCTTGTTCCAGATCGACCACTGCGGCAAGCGGTTCGAGTTCGACGTCGATATCGTCGAGCGCGTCCTCGGCGATGTAGCGGTTCTCGGCGATCACGATCACCAGCGGCTCGCCGACATGGCGGACCTTGTCCTTGGCCAACGGAACCTGGGTCCGCTCGTGGAAGACGATGCCTTCGATCGGCGGAGGCAGCACCAGGATCGGGCCGGGCTGCCAGTATTCGCCGAGATCGCCGGCGGCATAGGCCGCGACGACGCCGGGGCGCTGCAGCGCCCTGGAATAATCGATGTTCTTGATGCGCGCATGCGCCACCTGGCTGCGCAGGAACGCGGCGTGCAGCATGCCCGGCAACTCGATGTCGTCGACGAACAAGGCCTGCCCGGTGAGCAGCCTGCGGTCCTCGTTGCGTTTGACCGGCTCGCCGAAGCTGCGCGTGGACATCGTCAGCCCCGCATCCGTTCGGCGGCAATCAGGACCGCATCGACAATGTTCTGGTATCCGGTGCAACGGCACAAATTACCCGACAGCGCCTCGCGTATTTCGTCTTCGCTCGACGACGCGTTTTCATCCAGAAACGCCGTCATGGTCATGAGTATTCCGGGCGTGCAGTAGCCGCACTGCAGGCCGTGATGATCGTGCATCGCCTGCTGCAGCGGATGATAGCTGCCGTCCTTGTTGGCAAGGCCTTCGATGGTCGAAATCTCGCGGGCGTTGGCCTGCACGGCGAGCATCAGACAGGAGCGGATCGGCTGACCGTCGAGCAGGATGGTGCAGGCGCCGCAGACGCCGTGTTCGCAGCCGACATGGGTGCCGGCCAGCGCCAGGTCGTGGCGCAGGAAATCGCTGAGCAGCAGGCGGGATTCGACGCGGCGCTTGTATGACACGCCGTTGACCGAAAGCATGATTTCGTGCTCGTCAATCTCCATTGCGCGCTCTCCGGCAGGCTGTCTGCAAGGCACGCTCGGCGATGACGCCGGCGACATGGCGCTGATAGTCCGCCGTCGCGTGGAGATTGCCGCTGGGGTCGATCATTGTCTGCACGGATGTTGCAATATCGCGGATCGCCGCTTCCGTCGGTTGATGCCCGATCAGCGCGGCGGCTGCCGAACCGGCATCGACGGGCGTCTCGCCGATCCCGCAAAATGCGAGTCGGATGTCGATACACTTGTCTCCGTCGCCGAGTGTCAGCATGGCCGCTGCACCGGCGATGGCGAAATCGCCGCGCCGCCGCGCAATCTCCATGAAACAGGAGCCAGTGCGGGGTTCTGCCGGAGGCAGGTCGATCTCCACCAGCATTTCATCGGCGCGGAGATCGGTCGTGAGCGCGCCCTTGAAAAAATCCGACGCCGCGATCCAGCGTTCTTGTTTCGCGGCCTGAACGCGGAAGCGGGCGCGCAGCGCGACCATGATAGCGGGAAGTTCGGAAGCCGGGTCGGCATGCGAAAGGTTGCCGCCGATGGTGCCGCGATTGCGAATCTGCGGATGGGCGATATGCGGCAGCGCCTCGGCGATCAAAGGAAAGCCTCGCGCAAACACGGCGTCACGCTGCAGCGCGCGGTAACGCGTCAGCGCTCCGACCCCGGTCCTTCCGTCCAGGAGGCGAATGCCGGCGAGATCCTCGATGCCGTTGATGTCGATGACGACGGCGGGCCGGGCCAGGCGAAAATTCATCGTCGGCAGCAGGCTCTGTCCGCCGGCCAGGAACTTGGCCTCCTCTCTGTGCTCGGCCTTGAGCAGAAGCGCGTGCTGCAGGGAAGAGGCGGCGACGTATTTAAAGGGCGCAGGCTTCATGGTGCTCGCGGTGAAGGGACAGCAGCGCTCAGCGAATATCGGCAAGACGCCTCCCTCAAAGTATGAGGCGGCGCTTCGTCCAAGTCAAAAATGGCTCTCACTGCTGGCTATCTGGAAATCCGATGGCAGCATGCTGGACCCCGATGGTCTTCTTGCCCATTAAATATCGGCACATGCGCAAACATTGAGCGCGCCAACAGCAGCGGCGTTTGTCACTATTTGTCCATGGCGCTACCAATGCCTAAGTCATTGAAGCTGGATAATCCGGGCGTTACGCTATGGCCGGACGAACGAGAACCGTTCGTCGCCCCGATTGCAACGGTGCCCATGAACAAGGCCGCGGATGCCACGGCTGAACCAGTTTCCTCGCCGCAGCGGCTGGCGGTCGACGTTCGCGATGTTTCCCTGACATTCGAGACTGCCGACGGCAAGGTCGACGCGCTCTCGAATGTCAGCCTGCAGATCGCTGAAGGCGAATTCGTTTCCTTCATCGGTCCCTCCGGCTGCGGCAAGACCACCATGCTGCGGGTGATTGCCGATCTCCAGCAACCGACGGCTGGCACGCTTCTGGTCAATGGCATGAGCGCGGAACAGGCGCGCCTCGAACGACGATATGGCTACGTGTTCCAGGCACCCGCGTTGTTCCCGTGGCGTACGATCGAGAAGAACCTCAAGCTTCCGCTGGAGATCATGGGTTTTTCCGATAGCGAGCAGAAACAGCGCGCGGCCCGCTATCTGGCACTCGTGAACCTGACCGGCTTCGAGCGTAAATTTCCCTGGCAATTGTCGGGCGGAATGCAGCAACGGGTGTCGATCGCGCGCGCGCTGTCGTTCGATCCCGCGCTGTTGCTGATGGACGAGCCGTTCGGTGCGCTCGACGAGATCGTCCGCGATCACCTCAACGAGCAGTTGCTGCAATTGTGGGACAAGACCGGCAAGACCGTGTTGTTCGTCACCCATTCGATTCCCGAAGCGGTGTTTCTGTCGAGCAAGATCGTGGTGATGTCGCCGCGGCCGGGCCGGATCATCGATATCATCGACTGCAACTTTCCGCGCGACCGCACCCTGGAAATCCGCGAGACGCCGGAATTTTTGAAGATCGCGCAACGCGTGCGCGTCGGACTGCGGGCGGGGCACTCTTATGATGAGTAGCGCGTTCGCTGTTCCGGTGTCGAGATCGCAAATGCTGCGGCAACATCCGCTGGTCGAGCGCTACGCGCCGATTATAACGATCATCCTGGCGCTGATTGCGATCTGGTACATTGCGGCGGTGCTGATGAACCTTTCGCTGGTGCGAGGCGGGTTCGAGCGCGAGGAGGCGCCCTACACCACCCCGGAACTGATTTCCGGCACGATGAGTGCGGAACGGCCGCTGCTGCCGGCGCCGCACCAGGTGCTCTCCGCTTTTGCTGATTCGGTTTTCGGCTATGCTCCGACCGCGCCGCGCAGCCTCGTCTATCATTCCATGGTGACCTTGTCGGCGACGTTGCTGGGTTTTTTACTGGGCGCGCTGCTTGGCATAGGGCTGGCCCTGATGATCGTGCACAGCCGGGTGCTGGAGAAAAGCCTGCTGCCCTGGATCATCTGTTCGCAGATGGTTCCGATCCTCGCGCTGGCGCCGATCTTCATCGTGGTGCTCGGCGCGATCGGGTTGCAGGGCCTGCTGCCGAAGTCGATCATTTCAGCCTATCTGTGCTTCTTCCCGATCACGATCGGGATGGTGAAAGGTTTTACGGCGCCCGATCCGATGCAACTCGACCTGATGCGGACGTGGTCAGCGTCGCCGAGACAAGTGCTGTCGAAGCTGCGCTGGCCGGCGGCCGTTCCCTATCTCTTCGCCAGCCTGAAGGTTGCGATCACGATCTCGCTGATCGGCGCCATCGTGGCTGAACTGCCGACCGGCGCCGAAGCCGGCATCGGCGCGCGGCTGCTGGCGGGGTCGTACTACGGTCAGACCATCCAGATATGGGCGGCCCTGCTGGCGTCGGCGATCCTCGCCTCCGGATTGATAGGCCTCGTGGGCGTGACCGAACAAATGGTCGGATTGCGAATGGGTGCACGGCCATGAACCCGCGCAGGCTCAGATTGGGATTTATCCTTGCCACGGCAGGCACGCTGTCGGCTCTGGTCTTGCCGCTCTCAAGCGAAGCTGTCGTTACTTTGTCGGCGCGGCCGATACTGCTCGCGATGACGCTCGTCGCGGCGCTGGTGTTCGCGGTTGCCGCCTGGGCGGGCGGATCGCGGGCCATCGCGCCGGGTTTGGCGGGTGTTCTCTGCGGAGCCGCGGCGACGCTGGCGTTGTTGCGCGATCCGGGCATTGGCGGCTCCACTGCTGCGGGCTACTGGGCAATGGTGCTTGCGGTCTGGCTCGGCGCCGCGCTTTGCGTGGTTCAGCTGGCGTCCGAGCCTCCGCGCGATGAGACATCGCGCCGCACGCTCAACCTTGCGATACCGCTGCTGTTCGGCGCGGTGGTGTTTTATCTCTGGGAAGTACTGGTGCGCGGCTTTGGCGTGCCTTCGGTGATCATGCCCTCGCCGAGTGCGGCGGCGGTACGGTTCGCATCCTCACTGCCGACGCTCGGCCAGGATTTCGTCCAGACCTTTGTTCGCGGCGTACTGATCGGATATGTCATCGGCTGTGGCACGGGCCTGCTGGTCGCGATTGTCGCGCAACGTTTCGCCTTCCTGGGCCGTGGTCTGCTGCCACTCGGGAATTTCTTTTCGGCGCTGCCGCTTGTCGGCGTGGCGCCGATCATGGTGATGTGGTTCGGCTTCGACTGGCCTTCCAAGGCCGCCGTCGTGGCGCTGGTGACATTCTTCCCGATGCTGGTGAATACGCTCGCCGGACTATCCGCATCGGGGCACATGGAGCGCGATCTGATGCGATCCTACGGGGCGGATTATCGGCAGACGCTGACGAAACTCTATCTGCCGGCGGCGCTGCCGTTCATATTCAACGCATTGAAGATCAACGCCACGCTGGCGCTGATCGGCGCGATCGTGGCCGAATTCTTCGGCACACCGACGCAAGGAATCGGCTTTCGCATCTCGACGGAAGCCGGACGAATGGCGATCGACATGGTGTGGGCGGAAATAGCGCTCGCCGCCATTGCGGGAATGGCCTTTTACGGACTTGTCGCGCTCGCCGAGCGCGCGACCACCTTTTGGCATCCATCCTATCGAACCTGACTCGGCGGGTTCTCAAAGCTTCGGAGTATCGAATGAAGAAGTTAATGGCACTGGCAGCAAGCATGACCATCGGGCTGTCGTTCGCGACGGCGCAGGCGGCCGACCCCGTCACCATCCAGCTCAAATGGGTCTCGCAAGCCCAGTTCGCCGGCTATATCGTCGCGAAGGAGAAAGGCTTTTACAAGGATGCCGGGCTCGACGTCACCATCAAGCCGGGCGGTCCGGACGTGGCGCCTCCGCAGGTGATCGCCGGCGGCGGCGCCGATGTCGTGGTCGACTGGATGCCGTCGGCATTGGCGTCGCGCGAAAAAGGCGTGCCGCTGGTCAATATCTCCCAGACCTTCAAGAAGTCCGGGCTGATGCTGACCTGCCGGGCCGACACCGGCATCAAGAAACCCACCGACTTCAAGGGCAAGACCATCGGCATCTGGTATGGCGGCAACGAGTATCCGTTCCTGTCCTGGATGTCGAAGCTCGGCTACAAGACCGATGGCTCCTCCGGCGGCGTCAAGATCATCAAGCAAGGTTTCAACGTCGATCCGATCCTGCAAAAGCAGGCCGACTGTGTGTCGACCATGGCCTATAACGAGTATTGGCAGGTGATCGACGGCGGCTACAAGCCGAGCCAGCTGGTCGTGTTCAAATATGAGGACGAGGGGGTCGCGACGCTGGAGGACGGTCTCTGGGTGCTGGAGAAGAACCTGAAAGACCCGGCCTTCGTGGCCAAGATGGCGAAGTTCGTCAAGGCCTCGATGAAGGGCTGGGATTACGCCAGGAAGAATCCGGACGAAGCCGTGAAAATCATCCTGGCGGGCGATTCGACTGGCGCGAAAACCGAAAAAGACCAGAAGCGGATGATGACCGAAATCGGCAAGCTGCTCGGCGCCGACGATGGCAAGCTGGACGTGAAGGATTACGACCGCACGGTGGCGACGCTTATGTCGGGAGGGTCAGACCCGGTGATCACCAAGAAGCCCGAGGGCGCTTACAGCTTCGCCGTCTACGACGCGATGAAGAAGTAATCGGGATCGATGCCATCACTCAAGCGGGCGGCCGGCTTCAATCGGCCGCCCCGGCCGGCTAGCGGAATACCTCACCGATCAGAAGAATGGGCCGGCATTCGCGATTTCGCGAGAACGCAATGGACGCCTTTGTTGCCGTCGACCATTTGCGTAACCCGAAGGTCGGCCGCAATCGAGCACAGCGTGTAGGCGTCTTGCGCACTCAGACCGCCGCGTTGGCGGATCAACTGGATCATGTCGCGTAGCGCGGCTTTGGCTGCGTCATCGAGATCCTCGTCGAATCCCATCGTGATCCAGTCGTCCGGCGTTTCGGCGCGGGGCGACTTGAGGTGGAGGTCGCGGCGCAAATGGAATTCCAACGTTCCGGTCAGGGCGGCCTCGATCGCGGTCAAGCAGGCTTCGCCGTCGCCTTGAAGGGCGTGGCCATCGCCCGCGGAAAACAGTGCGCCGGGCACGAATACGGGGAAGTAGACCGTGCTGCCGACGCCGAGTTCCTTGTTGTCCATGTTGCCGCCGAACGCCCGCGGCTCTTTCGAGGAGAGTCTTCCCCAGCTCGGCGGCGGCGCAACGCCGAAGTTGCCGAAGAACGGCGCGAGCGGCAGTTCTTGCCCCCATGCCATTCTGGCAACGTTGCGCTTGCGGTCGAGCGGAATATGGATGCGCCGGAATTCGGGGAAGTCCTCCGGCAAGGTGCCGAGCGTCGGCACCTGCAAATTCCAGCCCCAATCGGCGCGAAGCTGCAGATCGAGAACACGCACCTCGATCACGTCACCGGGCTCGGCTCCCTCGATGTGGATCGGACCGGTCAGGAGATGCGGACCGGGGCCGCGAAATGTACCCTCCAGCACTTCACGATGTCCGGGAACGACGCTGAAGCCGAGCGAAGGGTCGGGTATATCGTCCGGCTCGCCGGACAAGGTCTCGATCGTGACCCGATCGCCGGATGCAATCCGCAGTACCGGCTTCAGTCGTCCGTCCCAAAGCCCCCAATGCACGTTACCCGGCGTCGACCGCAGATGATGATCCATCGACCGTGCTTACCGGCCCGCGCTGCCGGCGGTAACGGTCGAGGGTGACGTGACACGCCTGCCGAGCGCCAGATATACCCCACCCGATACAACGATCCCGACCAGCCAGCTAAGGTCCGCTCCGCCCAACAGGTTTATCGAGATCGGTCCCTGCAGCGCACCGACCAGTCCATCTTGGACCGACCATCCGGCCACCAGTCCGGCCAGGAATCCGATCATTCCGTTCCAGTTGATGTCGCCATAGGCGCTGGTTTCCGGCGAGCGGTAGAGTTCCGCAACCTCGATCCTGCCTTTTCGCTTGATGTAGAAGTCGGCCAGGATGACACCCGCCCATGGGCTCATCCACAACAGCAGGCTGATCATCCAGTTGTCGAACGCCTTGGCAAAGGACGGCGCGAAAATGAAGTAGAGCGTCACCAGATAGCCGACCACGCCGACAATCGCAGCCAGCTTGATGCGCGAGAAATTGAAGCCTGCGCTGAGCGCAGCCAACGCCGCCGAATACACATTGAGGATGTTGGTGGCGATCGGTCCGTGCAGCACCATCAGCAGCACCAAGATGCTGGTGGGACCGCCGAACACGGCGCTGACCATCTTGGCGGGGTCGGTGTCCAGCGTCGTACTGGCAATCGTCGCGCCCAGAATGGCAAGCCACACCGTCGGGACAAACATGCCGACGTAGCTATACCAGAACACCGAACGCGAACTGACACTGCGCGGCACGAACCTCGAATAGTCCGATGCCCATGTCACCCAGGAGATGCCCCAGCCGACGCCGATGGCGGTGACCAGCAGGGTGATCATCGCAATATGGGCGCCGGGCGGAAGCGTACTGGTGAGACCCCAGTTGACGACACCCGGACGCGTCCACGCCAGAACACTCATCAACGCCATGATGGCGACCGTGACCGGCACCGTATATTTCTCAAACGTCCGGATCGCATAGAAGCCGTAGACGCCGATCGACACCTGCAGCACCATCACCAGGGTGATAATGAGGATCTCGATCAGCCAACTGTCGGGAACGCCGAACTGGCCGAGAATGGCGACGGCGATCTTGACCGGGAAATAGGTGTTCACGCCGAACCAGCACAGCGTCATCACAAAC